>Ga0115556_1001914_pt1 | contig 14114 bp, 12 predicted proteins | sample COGITO_mtgs_1104_5_FD_87282 | JGI IMG/M metagenome (GOLD analysis project Ga0115556, IMG submission 87282) | Pelagic marine microbial communities from North Sea - COGITO_mtgs_110414 | ecosystem: Environmental > Aquatic > Marine > Epipelagic | place: Germany:Helgoland, sampling site Kabeltonne... | reverse complement strand
GTTGTTGTTGTTGTTGTTGTTGTTGTTGTTGTTGTTGTTGTTGTTGTTGTTTTTGTTGGGGGTGTTGTCGTCGCCAAGAAAACTCGCAGACTTTACCGTTTTGAGGGGTTCTATTGCATCGTTGTCGATGTTGAGCTTCATTGCATCTGATCCGCGGAGGCGGAGCTGAGCGAGCTGCTTCGCGGAGAGGCTGGTATCGGCAGACATCGGGACGCGGAAGCCGTTGGGAAGCTTCCGCTTGAAGGTGGGGGAGGGACTCACGATGTCGTATCGGGGCGTCTTATCACTACGTTTGTACACAGGGTAAAAAGTGGTTTCTAGGGGGGAGGAAGAGGAGGAGGAGGAGGAAAGTACCGTATGGACGTCCTGGGAGTAATTCAGGAAACTGGAAAAGCGAGGCTTACAGAGGAGCATCTCTTCTTGGTGGGGCGTATTTGAATTTGACTTTGACTTTGACATACTAAGAACCATGTCGGCGTGCGAAACGTTGTGAACTAGAACCTCAATGTGAGGGATTTGTGGAGCAGAGGATTTTCGTGGCCCGGTCGATGGTGATGGTGATGGTGATGGTGATGGCGGAGGCTCTCCGTGGTTCAACTTAAATGCGCCGCGCTTGACACCACTTTGACTTTGACTTTGACTTTGACTTTGACTTTGACTTTGACTTTGACTTTGACTTTGACTTTGTTTCTCTATCTGTTTGATCACCTCCCTGCTTTTCACCCTCCCCCTGTGATCTCTTATGAAGGTCTGAAGGAGAGAATGGTGCTCGGCGTTGGTCATTGTTGTGACAGAACCCTTTCGGTTCCTCTTTAGCAGATCCTCCTCCAGAATTGAGTCCGTCACCATGCGGTGTCCTACGCCCGTGTAACCACGAGTTCGAGTCGTTTGAGTCGGAATGGCAGTTGTATTGGTGTCAGTCGTAGCGGTGTCAGTTCTAGCGGTGCCAGTCGTAGCGGTGTCAGTCCTAGCGGTGTCAGTCCTAGCGGTGTCAGTCCTAGCGGTGCTAGTCGTAGCAGCAGTATTTTGCGTTGTCGATGAATTAGAATTAGAATTAGAGCTTTCATCACCGCCTCGATCTATTCTACCCCTCGCCCTTCCTCGACAGTAACACAGGTAACACATCCCGACCACCCCACCACCCACAAAACCGATGAAGAACTCTCTGTTGTCCCGAAATTCTTGGCGAGCTCTCTCTCTCATTACACGAAGGTTGCGCAAGAGCAAGGAGAAGAGAGACGGAGGCTGAGAAAATCGGCTCATGGTGAGTACGGGGGTCGGAGGGGGGTCAGAAGGAGGTATCGAATGGCCGCCAGGGAAGCGTGAGAGCATTAAGGGAAGCGTGATTTGCTCATTTTCAGAACCCTTCACAGATTAATTCATTAATTCTCAATAATTCTGTTCCATTTTCAGTAGTTAGTGACCTTCCACAATGAAAAATGGACAAGTTTTCATTTAATATCAGCAGCAGCAGGGGGTTAGGGTTAGGGTTAGACACCGACTTGCTTGCTGGTTTCGAGGAGGATTCTGGACTTACGACGCGGGCTCCCGATAATACCGAAGAGAACAATTCAGGGACTCATGAGCTCCTCCACTCTCTCTCAAACCCAAAACCCAAACCCTTTGTTACTGCAGCCGTGGTAGAACCACCTTCTCTTTACCTCGAACTCGCGCGCCATAAAGCATGTGGCGAGCTTTCATCGTACCTACTGTCTGCAGTCCCATTACTTCGGATGCCAGCTTTCGAGAGGTGGATCATCGATTCCAAGAGGAGGGAAAGAGGAGGGGGCAGAGATGCTGTTTTGCCAAGTCAATTCGAGGGAAACGACCTGCTGATTGACGAGATCGAAGAAAGCTGGGCGGCAGAGGAGGGGTCTTCATCTTCGTCGAAGAAGAAACGCAAACGAAAAGGACCAGAATCTGCATCAGAATCTGCATCAGAGTCGGCTCAGGATATTGTCAACTCTCTGTGTCAAAAAACCCTCATGGCAATCACTGCTCTGAGGAACTTACAACACAAATCGGACCCAAAGATTGTTGTAGAGGAAAATAAATTGGAAGGGACGTTATCGCTAGTTCTGAAGAAAAAGAAGAATAAGAAGAAAGGGGACGACGGAAAAAAGAACCTCTTTGTCATAAAAGTGAATTACTCCCACGTGACGAAACTTCTCGCTCTTTACAACGCGAAAGCGGGCGCGAAAGCGGGCACCGAACAAATAACCAATCCGCTAGTGTCACAGAAGTTTCTCTCCTTGGTGTCCTGCGTTTTGTTGAGGTATTCTTCGTTGAGCGGAGGACAGCTTCTGACAAGCCTGAGGGGCGGGGGAATGCAGGGTGCTGTGCATGCCGACTTTTTTGATGTTTTGCAGCGGTGGAATTGTGCCGGGGAGGTTTTCGCTAGCCCTCTAAACTGCTATTTCAGAGGATTTTGTTCGGCTTTCCGTGACATTGATGTGGTCTTTGGAAGCGGAGGGTCGTTTTTTGACGTGCCCTTGGGTTTTTTTGGGGGTGCGTGTTACGAAGCTAACCCGCCATTCAGTCCACTGTTTATGGTTGACTTCGCGCGTCGAGTGGAGGCGGAGTTGGAGAAGCGTTGCAAGGGGAGGACGCTGTTTGTGGTGGTAGTGCCAGAGAGCGGGGAGATGGATGGGGAACCGGATGGTGAGGGGGGGGTGGTTAGAAGGGCATGCAAGAAAAGCTACGATCTGATGGTGACAAGTAGGTATTGTAGGAAGGTGATCGTGCTGGAGAAGGGAGAACACGGATACGTTGAGGGTGCACAAGCGTTGAGACCGACAAGATACAAATCGTCGCAGTATAATACTTCTGTGATTTTTTTGTGTAATGAGGATGGGTGGGAGGTAGGGGACGAGGAAGAGCAGGAGGTGAGGGACAGCTTCGCTAGCAAATTTGAGGAGGAGTTTGCAGTAAGGAAAAAGAACAAAGAGGGAGGTGAGGGACAGCTTCGCTAGCAAATTTGAGGAGGAGTTTGCAGTAAGGAAAAAGAACAAAAAGTAGCAGTGATTTAGAAAGCACGCAAAAGCCCGAAAACGAAAAAGTCTCCACAAAACAGCGCTTTAATATTTTCTTCGTTATTCTGTCAAGTCAGTAGTCAATAAATATTTGGGTTTACTAAATGTCCAATAAAAGACGCCCGGGATCTGCAATCTTGTCGGCGATACTCTTGAGGAACGTTACACCCTCGCGGCCGTCGATCAAGCGGTGGTCGTAGGTGAGCGCGAGAAACATGACCGGCGCACTTGTAACAACGCCATTTCTCACGACAGCGCGCATCTTAGTAGCGTGCATCCCAAGAATGGCGCTTTGTGGCATGTTGATGATGGGAGTTCCAAACAAACTCCCAAAGACACCTCCATTGCTAATTGTGAAAGTTCCTCCCGCCATTTCCTCGAGAGCCAGGGATCCGTCTCTAGCCTTCCCGCTTAACTCGGCTATATTGCGTTCAATATCTGCCATGCTCATTTCTTCCGTGTTACGGAGCACTGGCACAGATAATCCTTTGGGCGTTGCAGCCGCAAAACTGATATCGCAATAATTCCTGTACACGATCTCGTTCGTTTCATCGTCAATGTGAGCATTAATGGCGGGAATTTCTTGCAACGCTCGAGTGGACGCTTTTACAAATGCGGACATGAAGCCAAGCTTAACACCGTGGCGCTGCTGGAACTCATCCTTGTGCTTGGAGCGCAACTCCATCAAAGCACCCATATCCACTGATGGCGTGTGTTGTGTTGTGTTGTGTTGTGTTGTGTTGTGTTGCAGTGTGGTGTGGTGTGGTGTGGTGATCTGTGAGCGTATTGTAAAAGTAATTGAAAAGGGCGAAAAATGGAGCAGCAAAGAAAGGAAAGCATAGCGTAGCGTCTGATAATCCACTCGACGTACCTTCTTGAAAGGTAGTAAGGCTTGCGGTGGTGTTTTGTGACTCCTTAAGGCGCACGGCGACACGCTGCCGCATTCGTGACATCTTCTCTCGCGATTCAGTGCGATTACCCACTGAGGCAGGAGCAGCGGCGGCAGCAGCAGGGGCAGCCTTAGGCGCAGCAGGGGCAGCAGCAGCCTTCTGGGCAGGAGCAGGGGCAGCAGCGGCAGGGGCAGGAGCAGCAGCGGCAGGAGGAGCAGCAGGAGCTTCGGCTGCAGCCTCCTCTCCGCCTCCACCTCCACCTCCACCTCCCGCAGGTTCACCCGCGTCTGTATCGATTTTATAAAGAAGGCTCCCTACATCAACTACATCGTCAACTTCCGCGCAGAATTCAGTAACTATACCGGCCTGATCGGTCCTGATATCGACGGAAACCTTGTCCGTTTCTACCACACATACAACTTCATCGACTCCAAGATGACTGCCCACTCCATTGGTAATTTCCACTATGGTTCCCTCGGTAATGCTGTCCCCCATAGTCGGGACGGGCACGTCAATGACTGGCATAAGCGCAACGCCCGACTGTTGAAACAACGCAGGGTTCGACTGGCGCACCATCATTCCCCTCCTCGATGCACTGAGGAAAGTTCGTTCTGCTCCCACAGCTGATGCCCTTGCCACGGGAGAAATTAATCGCGGAGCTATGCGACCTAGGCGTAGCATGATTGCTTAGTCCAAATAAAACGGGTTAGTGCACGGTGGCAATTTTTGGAAACTGTTCATGAACTGTCGCAGATTTCACGAAGATTTCACGAAGATTTCAGAAAGATTTAGCGCGCCGGATCTGCCAAGCCAAATGTCTACCAAGAGAGTACGAAAGGAAATTTGGGGTTAAATTCCCTTGCGTCGCCCAAACCGCACTGAAAGCAACTGCGAGTATAATATTAAACCGCGAACACTATTAACGCTCTGTTACAACTCTGTGCATGGAGGGCGGAGTTGTAAACTTTCTAAAGTAAAGTAAAGTACAAAGTACTTCTAAAGTCCTTCTAAATCATTTTTCCGAGCCCTCACTCGAGCTCCCACTCGAGCCCTCACTCGAGCTCCCACTCGAGTCCCCATTTGAGTCTCCATCCACAGAAGCAATGTACAACTACGACTTATACCTGATCAATCTGGCAGCTAAAAAAGCCAAAGCTGCTGAATCCAAGTCAACTTCATCTCCCGACAGCAATGGACAAGTAGGAAACTTATCCCCCGCGAGGCGCTCTAGGCGTCTCAAGAAAATTTACAAGAAATCTTTGTCTTCCATGGTATCGTCTTCCAATGAGCGTCAATTCTCTGCATCCCAGAGGTACAACGAAGAGAGAGACGAGGAGGAGAGAAGGTTGCAAGAGGAGGAGAGAAAGAACGAGGGCAGCAGAATTTACCGACCAAAGAAGAAGGATATGCGAGTGCAAGAGTGAGTGAGAAATTTTATATATTTTGTTCACAACAGAACTGTCCACAACAAATAACTAATAACTAACTCCCCCCCCTGCCCTAACATAGCCACACATTTCGAGATCGAATCCCATCCCGGGAGTTGTCTCCTAACAGCAATGGGCACGTCTCGCCTTCCACCTACGTTCCCCGTTCCTTCTATTGGGGTGGCGGTCTCTTGGACTCTTCCCGGACTGCGCAGATCCGTAACCTTTGTTCCCCTGTTACTGTTAGCTCCCTCGATCCCCGGCCAGCCACTGCGAGCTTCGTCGACGGGGGTAGGATCACTGGTAGGTTGGACCGCGCCCCCTATTCGTCCCCGATTGTCAATGGGGGCCTCCGGGCTCGGGAGAAGTATAAGGAAATACAGGTGAGTGAAAGGGCCATGGCCGCCTTTGTTTTTCATTTTTTTCACAAACACACCACAAAGCGCTCACCCCACCCATCCCTCCCCATCGCAGCCCCCATTACGCTTCACCGCACAGACTGAATCTCAGCGAGTGAATGAGAGCATCACCAATTCTGCAGTCGTGGATTCTGGACCCTGGGAGGAGAGTCTTGGGAGTGAAATTGTATGGAGGCCTGTAACTCCCGAAAAGTGGGTGGGGGGTAGGTTCCGGCCTTATTCACCTCCTGTCACACACGACAGGCAGCTCAATGGGCGCGTCCAAAAGACGGTGGTGGAGCCGTTTGTCATCAGTCCCAACTCCGTCCACGGGATAGCCGAGAGGGCCAACGCCCTCCGCACCAGGGACAAGACAGCGGATTTGGCGGGGGAGTTCCAGATGTGGGTTCCCAAGGATGAGTGGATAAAGAGCAATGAGGACTGGAAGAATCCCAGGGTTTGGGTGGACAAGGGAATAAAGAAGGGAAAAGGAAGGACTTTCCACAGCAGTTTGAGGAGCGCGCCGAGCAGTTTCAAGATGCTCGGGGAGACGCTCAAGAGAGAAAGTGAGAAGAGGAGGCCACCGTCAAGTGGCGGTGGTATTGGTGGAGGCGTTAATGGTGTTGCTGCTGAGGAAGGGGTTGGGGGTGGCTACGAATACGACGATAATGAAGGAAATGCTGTAATGATGTTCGATGGTGGACAAGAGCTAGTGTGATGTGAGTGAGTGAGTGAGTGAGTGAACGAACGAGATCGGAGCGGCCAATTATGTGAATAATAAGCCAGCAACTTAATAAATTGGGGGTAGCCGAACTTTTTCGCTTGTTAGTTTTCTGGTTTTTGTCGTTGTTGCTGCCGTTGCCGCCTCCACACAACCAGTGCAGCGACCTTCCCACGGTCGAGTTCATCTGCATGAGATGTCTGAATTTTGACTGAGCTTTTCTTCCGTGCCAAGCAGCCAGCTTCCCTCGACTAAATCTACATAGGGCCTACCAAGCCGAGGCATCTGCCCACGCAGGCACGTTGGACTGTTGCAACGCTCTTGCAAAATGCTCGGTGCCGTTAAGGCCGACCTCAAATGCGTTCGTGCTATGTAAATCAATCGCCCTTGCCTCGGTCTCGATCTCGATCTCGATCTCGACCCCGATTCCAATCATCACCCTCTCCTCTCCTTCCCCCTCCGCCGCCTCTCTCCCCCCAAGTCCCCAAAGCCTCTAAAACAAATGTATAAATCCCTGACACCAAAAAGCCGAAAACGAAGTTGTGAACGAAGTTCGCATACAACCAAAATATGACAATGTTCGTCCCCTTATTCCTGTCAAAATAGTGCAGGATTCTACAACAAAGACAGCGAGACATTGAATATAAACACGTAAGCAAAAAGAATATCAAAATTAATAATCTCTGCCGCTGGGTGCACCCACCAACTCTCACTCACCCGTTGTCCTCCAAACCCCACCACTGCTTTACCATGTTGACATTAACGTCTATACACGCTTTGTCTCCCGACCCGTCCTTCAGCGCGACATCGACGCACTCGACGGGGACCACTAGAACGCTCACGAAGGAGACGAACATTACCCAGTAATTTGCGTGCAGAAGGTGGCGGAAGCATATCTTCTTTTGAGGGGGTTTACAAGCCAAGAGGTAACCAAAACACAACGGTAGGAACCACAAGTGGTGGGTTGTCGTGTAAACGCTCAAGAAAGTTGGTCTACCGGAAATGCTATTGTAATCTGCCACATCAAATGGTCCTCCGTACGAAGTTTGGGTGATGAGTAAATAAAGGGTGTCAAAGATCCAGAGGACGTGACCAGGTCCAACCGCAATCATCGAAGAAAAAACAAGCGAAGGTTTGGATTTCATTATCCCGAATGAGGCGAGAAGGAGAGAGAGGGAGCATACCCACAGGGCATTGTATAACCCAACTTGAATTCCGAATGTTTTAACTGAGTAGGTCACATTCAGTATGTAATGAGAGGTGAATAAAATCGGTAAAGCGATCGTCCCGAGCGTCATTCAGTCCATGAAACGGGGGTTTAAGATGAAAAAAGATATTATTTTCAAAGAATAGACTTGGAATGGAACTCATTCAGAAAACACACTGCTTCTTGATTCTTGGTCGAAGGCATCGAACACGAAAGGCGAAACGAAACGCTGAAGGGGAAATTCTCTAAGATGACAGAGCATTAAACTAGTAAATACGCGAAATTCTCTCAATCATTTCATTTCATTTCTTTTCATTTCTTTTCTCATTTCATTTAATTTAATTTCATTCTCTCATCAAACATCTCCCGGAACAACCGCCACCCAACGAGGTGTCTGCTCTTGAACACACAAAAAACAAGTAAAAACACAACCTTTACAAATACTTGTACGAATACGAATACTAATAGTACCCCCCTGATCTCGTGGTGCTTCCTCTCTTGCCTCCAAAACCTCCCTTGGGCGGTTTTTTGGGCGGAACTCTGGCAGCCGCTCTTGACGATGAGCTCGGGTTGTTTGTTTTGGTGCCGTGGTACCCCGCAATGCCGGCAGCGCTGGATCCTCCTTTCACTCCCTTGGGCGGGCTCTTGTGGAACGGGCTCCTGGCATTGTGTGATGCCGACGACCTTCTGCCGTGCATCTCCACGTTTGCCTTGTATTTCTTCCCCACTCCCGCTCCTGCCCTTTTTGGGCCTCTGCCACTCCTGCCTCTCCGGCCCTTTGCTATGAGAAGTCCACATAAGCAGCAAACAGCCAAAAATGCTGCCCCGACCGTGATGATCAGTTCGTAATTTTCCTTGATCCATTGCTTCCGTTCCCAATGCGAACAGTGCCGATCTTCGATGCTATTGCCCGCCTCGACGAAGAAAGGCTTGTTATCGTCTTGCGTATCGACAACAACAAGCAGATTTTCTTTACTCACAGTTACCCCGCTAAGCCACGAGCTGCTTCCACTGTCCCCATGACTCCTCAAGTGTCCCTGGAGAGTCCCGTCGCCGAGTTTATTGGAAATATCGTTGTAAAAATCATTTGCGAACCTCAAGAACTCAGCGTTGTCGTTGTTGCAAGTATCACTGTTCTTCACAAAGGGAGCAGTGACAGTGAAATCGACATGGATGCCGACATATTTAACTTCTTGAAGAAGTCTCCCGAGTAGAGGAATCTTTCCCGCGGACCTCAAGAGGCGCTCACCTATACCACTGGGGGGATCAGGTTCGCTAACTTTGTCGAATGCGACACTTGGGGTAACGAAGCAGATCCACTCATGGTCGGGAATGAATGTCGTATTCAAGGCATGAACGCTCTTTTGAAACAGCTCCGTATGTTCGTCGTTCCACTGGTCCGCCCCGACATCCTCGTCATCGACAATCTTGAGATTTTGGAAGGAGATTGTCACCTCGCAGAAGCTGTCCGGAAGAAGCTCCGCGGTCGGGGACGAAGATGGCGCGAGGCTCGGAAAAGCGGAGGGCGGAACGCGCGTAGGACTTGCCGTATTTCCGGGAATCATGGTCGGAGCGTCGCTGGGAGCTCTCGAAGGGGCTCTGCTGGGGACCGCACTGGGTGCAGCGCTGGGCTGCTCCGTTCCGACTTCGTCACTCGAGTCGCTGAAGCAGCCACTCGCAACCACACTGAACTTCTGGTTCGGCGTTGTGATTTGCGTGGCGGTCACTGTGGCGACGTAAACCCCCCCGTTGGAAGGGTTGTCTATTCGTACCCGCTCCACATTGTTGACATCATCACGCCCCGAAAGCCCATTAGGATAATAGGTAGACCCTCCCTGACGCTGGATTTTTAGATCCATGTCGTTGACGACACAATTTGTACAGCCCGCGGAAACGGCGGGATCCATCCACACGAGCGTAACCGACAGATCGTTCGCCTGACACCCAGAATTATTGATCGTGAAACTGAATGTCTCACTCTGCCCGCCGTTCAGAGTGCGGTCAACTGCCAGCGTACTGATGCTGTTTTCCCCGTTGAGCCTCAGGGTTTTGAGCAAATTTACCCTCCCAAACGATTCGTTATTATCATACATTGCTGTCGATGTTACGGATCCGTCTTTGTTGTGCGCCCCCGAAAGCTTTTGCCCACTGTTGATGAGAACAGCCTTTACGAGAGACGCCTTAGGAGTCATGGCATTTCCACCAACTTTGCTTCCTGTCGGGTAGTACCCCTCGAGAAAATACTGACGCACCAGAGCCGCCGTCCCGGACAAAACGGGAGTCGCCATTGATGTCCCAGCCATGAAAGTCAGGCCCGCCGAGGTCCCGTACCCACCGGTGGGCTTACTACCGGGGTCACATTCCTGCGACTGCGCGAAGATGCTGTTGGCGGACAAAATGGCAGATCCTGGCGCCAGTAAATCAGGCTTGCGCCGATTGTCGCCCGTCGGCCCTCGACTCGAAAAGTCGGCTATGTACTCGATCCCTCTCATGCCGTTCTGCAAGTCGCCGTTGGCGCTCTCGGTGGCTCCTACTGATAGGACGTTCTTGGCATTTGAGGGGGATCCCGTCGTTCCTGGGGCATTGTTGACGTAAACAACGTCTTCGTTGAGATAGATTCCCTGGCTGCCGACATCATTGCAGCCCAAATCTGGCTGGCTGCTGTCGGCCTTCTGGCCAGAGGGAGAGACACAGTTGTAGTGCCAGCCATCGTTACCAGCTGCGGCTAAAATCAAGAACTCGTCGTTGGCGTGACTGTACGCGTCAAAGTTGGCGTCCTGCTGTGTGTAACCGCTAACCAAGTCGATGCTGCCCCAGCTTGCACTGTGAAAACTCGCCCCCGCACTCACTCGGCCAGGGTTAAAAATTGAGCTGACATCGGTAGGAGTACTCAGGCCGCCCCCGGTGATGCCAACGTCGTAGAATGCTACTTTGGCCTCCTTGGCAACTCCATCCGCGTAGCCGGGTGTGTCACTGTTGCCGTTATTGGTCTTGGAGCCCACAATAGAACCAACAACGTGCGTCCCGTGGCCACCGTCATCGTCACGATCATCCGGAGCTCCGTTCGGTTGAGAGGCACGGTGAAAAGCATTGTACTGGACGACCTTCCGCTTAGAACTGTCGGTGTACTGCGTGTCGAGATAATAGTTCGTATATGTTGTAGTCCTCACTTTTCCGCTGCTGTCGTAAAAGTAACAATTGTCCTGATCAAGGCCCGTGTCAGAGACTTGTACTACTTGACCATTTCCCTTTATCCCCACGTTCCAGAATGGACGCTGGTTGTTTGTACCAGACTGTACAATCCACTGCGCCTCTTGGTTCATTAAGACGCTCGCGCTGACTGGACTGAGCGCGCAAACTTCGTTCTTCGTGGAAAGGTAAGCGGTAATCGCAACGGCACAAGATGGAGAAGATTTATCCACACCGTCAATGTAAACAAAGTCGAGGTCTTCGGCGGCTCGAAATGAAAAATGCTCGGTTACAGCGGACAGACAAGAGCTCCTCTCGGATTGGGTCATGTCATCTAGAATGTTTCGGAAGAGCCTCTCGTGAGTGTGAGAGTGAATTTCGTGCACAATATCCTGCCCCAGAAATTCTTTCACCCCAGCTTCCATCAAACGCGAGACTTCAAGACGCGCCTCCTTCGTCGTTGCGTGCGTTTTGCAGAGATCCAGTTGAAGAGACTTGGCTCTATTCACAACATCTACGAAGATGTTGTCCACTGCATTATGGGGTAACTTCATGCTGGGAGAGAAGGGGTGGACGATCAAGTGACTTGGAGCATCGACTGCAGTTGGGTGGTCGGCGTGTAGGCTGTAGCACGACATGTCATTGCGGTTGTATATTGGATGTGTCGTATCATCGCCGAAATGTCCCTCGATAAATGATCTTCGTTCATACCCGGAGAGATTCGGGGTGGAGTCACAAACAACGAAGGGAACCTTTGCAGTTGAGGGGGCCATGGATTCCTCTCCTTCGTCGTCGTCGTCGTAACGAGACTCGAGAGATCGGCGATAAAGTGTTTCAGCGCGCCCCCACTCATGCGCGGCCGTTAGTGACCAATCCTCTTCATTGGACAACTGATCATCAGCAGAAAATTGCGTGAGAGACTCGGTGGTTAGTATGGAGTGGAAATCGTCTAGAGTAAGTTTTGGTGACTCAAGACGGTTTCCAGACGCACGAATAGCCAAGAAGCTCGCCAATAATACCCTCATCAGAAGGTTCAGGGTTTTAATCTGGATGTTTGTTGGATACCCCGAAAACAAGCTACTTGGATTTTGGGGATCTCACAGCAATTAAGTATTTTTTGGATTAATTAATGGAGTCGCATTCGCCCTCCGATGAAGATAAAGAGATAGAAACATGCTCGTCAGAAGAAACATGCGGCAACCCATCTTTGCCTCTCCTTGACAGCCCAAAAACCCTACGAGTGATGACCTACAACATTCGATTTGATCAGCTCAATCCTAGGCCCAATCTTCCTCTGCTAAACTGGACGAACGAAGACCCAAACCCGTGGTTGGATCGGAGGGAAAAAGTTTGTGACGTCATTCGCAACAAATCTCCCGACTTCATGGGCGTGCAGGAAGCCAAGGCTTGGCAAGCCATTGACATCAGCTGCCTGACAGGCATGAGTTGGATCGGAGACGGGAGAGACGTACCCCACTCATCGACGAATAATTTCTACCAAAGTAGCTATATACAGGCGGCACTGATTGGAACAATACTCGTGGTGGGGCTTATTCTGAGGTTTTTCGTGAGAAAGCTCAGGGTTGGGAAAACCTCAATTGGGAAGGCCACAAAGAAGCTATTTTGGGTCGTGTACACGATACTGGGTATATTTTTCTGCACCGACATAGTAGTTAAGACCTTCCTCTTTGATGTAAAGAGCTGCAGCCGATCCCTTGCTTTCTTTTGGGGAGGCCCAATCACCGCAATAACAGCGGTCTCGATCCAGACAGTCGCTGTGGCAATAACTCCCAGGTTCAAAACGCACGCAATTATCTCAGCACTCATAGTTCGCGTGCTCGTAATTGCAGTCGTCGTACCCTTCTTATTCGCTGACGAATTCTCGGCAATTTATTTCAACGAAACAAGTCTGGGGTATGTTGGAGAAGCAAAAACAACTTGGCTAAACGATAACAACGAGCCAGGGCGAATCGCGAGCGAATGGGGAAGTGGCTGCACGCGAATCGCTACCCACGCTCTATTTCGCGACTTTGCGACAAACAAAATTTTCCGGTACGTCAACACACATCTTGACCATGTTTCAGAAGGTGCTCGTAGAGGCGGAGCCACTGCAGTGACAGAAATTTATAAAGGAGATAACCGATCGATCCCGACTATTCTTACTGGCGATATGAATTCTTACGCCGGTGATGCCGCCTGGTACACATTTAACAGCTCAGGCTTGGGAGATTCTTATTTCCTCTCTCGGGAAGAATTTGTCGGTCCAATGAAATCGTACAACGCTTTTTCAGAATGGGAAGAATGCGGAAGGTTCATTGACTTTGTCTGGGTTGATCGCGAAGTCTTTAAAGTTCATTCTTTCAAGAGCGAATTTTACAAAGGACAAATAAGTGATCACAATCCGGTGTGGGTGGATTTGTCGTGGTATACTAAAGGCGAACCTGTTGTTCGAGAGAATTACAGAAGAAGAATACATAATTGTAGGCCGAGATTTTGATGACGACTTTAAGGTGGTTTAAACGTTATGATTCATCATGTCTTCATTAACTGTTGCGAGCGATAACGAGAGCACTATTGTTGTTAATGAAGCACATATGGCTATGTGAGATGTTTGAATTGGAGGAGGAAGGGAAAGACGGCCGTTCCATCGTTCGACACTACCATTCTTGTAAATGCCCTTTATATTACACGTTTGTGATTGCGTCTTTCTTCTTCGTCCACAGTGCCACAATTTACTCTCACTTTATCGGGGGGGAGAGAAGAGGAAGAGGGGGGGGAGGAGGAGAGTGATATGCTGGGATTGAAGGTGGGGACGGATGGGCGGGTGGAGGGTCGCAAGTCTGCCGTGACCACCAACAACATCGACGCCGCCAACACTGCGAAGGCGGCCTACCTCCGCGTGCAGAACGTCGTCCGCAAGGGGGCGTACACCCACCAGAACAACGACGGCGATCCGAGCCCACACTGACGATCAAGATAGTAGTAGCGGGGTGGAAGAGGTGGGGGAAAGCACGGAGGAGGAGAGCGATACGGATGAGTGACGAATTACTGACTGAGGCGTAGATGATATTAAGAGGAGATTGCGGATGAAGTCTTTTTTTGGCTTTATAAGTTCTGCTCCAACCCTGGAGGAAGCTATCCATTTTGCTGGGGGAGATCTGCGATCTGCGCAGGTCTTTAACTAACTTCAAAAGTAAATTACTGTTACTACTGAGCGCGAAATTTAATTTAACACCGACTACTGGTCTTC
>Ga0115556_1001912_pt1 | contig 14126 bp, 8 predicted proteins | sample COGITO_mtgs_1104_5_FD_87282 | JGI IMG/M metagenome (GOLD analysis project Ga0115556, IMG submission 87282) | Pelagic marine microbial communities from North Sea - COGITO_mtgs_110414 | ecosystem: Environmental > Aquatic > Marine > Epipelagic | place: Germany:Helgoland, sampling site Kabeltonne... | reverse complement strand
GACGCAGCAATTAAACTCCTTCTTCCCATATTTAGAAAACCATTCCACCGCGCAACGCGGGTGAAAAAATGGAAAACCATACTGGTTGGGAGAGACTCTCGGTGCCGTATCATTGATGGGTTGCTTACACTGTTTGCACGAAGATTTTCCTTTGTTTCCTTTGCGGATAAACAGTTCTTGAGGGTCGCAGTTTGTTGACATCGGTCACCAAAATAATGAAACCACAGAGGGGGGGGTTGCTGAGATCGGAAGTCTCGGAAGTCTGGGGCGAAGGAAGGATTGTCGCCAATTGTGTTATTTCAGGATTCAATCCGGAGCGGATGGAATTATTGGGTTGGTTGGTGGAAAAGGGGGAAGGAAAACTCGCTATAGTGTCTTTTTAAGGCACACAAATAATCGTCTCCCAGCCGGAAAACTTTTCCCCACCACTGATCCCAGCTGCACTCCACGGATAACGAGAGGGAAATTAAAGCACATATCATGTCCGAGTTCAGTATTGACTTTACGCATAATCAGGATGGATGGGGTCCGACAAGTACGTACATCAAGGAGGAGGGTCTTGCAAAAAAATTTGTGGGGTTTCCTTTCGGCATTGCTCACAGAGTGTGTGGTCTATTAATGGCGGTTGTTTGGTGATATGTGGCGGATGAACGCGACATCAATTCGAATTGTTGAAGGAGAACGCTGTGACGAGGGCGTTAGCGTTGACAACCAATGCAACAATGATGACGGGCCACTGTGGTTGACCACAATGACACTACGGCGGCTACCACAAGAAGTTTGAAGCAGAAATGTTCCACGATATCGTACCACGCGTCGCTAACCCTAACCCTAATTACCCCCTTTCACCTCTCATAGCCAACCCTGAACAATACAAAAACCTCCCTTTTGCCCCTTACTCCAAATCTGACCGCTGCGGACGTGTTGCTGACTTTACTTTGTCCTACAGCCGTCCTTCTCGCCAGTCCCACCACACCAACGATAACTTCCAATACAATAGCGCAGCCAATGACGACGAAGGCGGGGACTTTCAGCTTGTTGACACTGCTCAGACTAGGCAACAGACTGGGTGGAAGAGCAACAACAGGAAGCGATTCGTACGCAAGAACCAGGCACCGGCCCGAGAGGAGCCCAAAGAGCAGGTTCGCAGGTGAGAAAAATGTTTGACTGGGAGGACCTCTTCGCACGCGTCGCGTGGCGTGGCGTGGCGTGGCGTCATTGTTTTGCCGTACTTCAATTCACACAACACCAATCCTGACCACCCTCGAACCACCTTTTAATCAATCACAACTACAGCCACATCCAACCGCAGCGGTCGAAGCGACGCAATAACTGGGGTAAGAATACTGGAGCTCGTCGATGGAACCAGCGTATCGATCGGCAGGCTTCTGTCAAGGTGGGCGCGGAATGGCGTGTCGTTGAGGAGTTTGATCTTTCCTCTTTGACCAAGTGCACTTACAAGACGGAGGGGACGACTCGCCGGCTAGCAGGAAGCGAGGTTCCTGCCGCAGAAGACCTTCTCATGTGCGGATTTCTCGATGAAGTTAATGATAGCTACGACAGAGTTACTTGCAAGTCTGGTAAACCCCTCAAAGTCATGTCCAACCGTGAATTCTACCCCGTGTCTACCACTGATGACCCTGTTATTGAACGCTTTGCTGTTGAAGACAAGGGCAACGTGTTCGCGACTGACGCCATCCTGGCGCATCTAATGTCTGCAGCTCGCTCTGTTTATCCTTGGGATATCGTAGTGCAGAAGCTACCCGACGGAAAGATTTTCTTCGACAAGCGAGACGATTCTCAGTTTGATTTCCTGACTGTCTCCGAGACTTCCACCGACCCACCGAAGAAAGACGACATTAACGACGATGAGGCACAGCCTGGGAAGGAGAACATCAACACGCCTGAGCGCCTTTCCCTCGAGGCCACGACTATCAACCAGAACTTCTCCCAGCAGATCCTCAAGCCCAAGAGCTCAAGCACGCGAATGAACATGGCCCACCCCAACCCTTTCTTCGATGATGAGGACAGCGAGGGCATGGAGCCGTCATCCACAGCGTTTAGGTACAGGAAATTTGACATGGATTCTATTCAGCTCGTCTGTAGGACAGAGCTCCATGGCGTGGTCCGTAAGCGCGGCACAGAGCAGTATTGCACCACTTTTGCTTTGAATGAGTGGGACAGCAAGCAGTCGGGGGGAATTGACTGGCGTGCAAAGATCGACTCCCAGCGCGGAGCGGTTCTCGCCACTGAGCTCAAGAACAACAGCTGCAAGCTTGCAAAATGGACGGCCCTGTCGCTACTTTCCGGCGCCGAGGTCATGAAGCTGGGCTACGTGAGCCGCGTCAACAAGGGAAGCGCCTTCGAGCACACCATCCTTGGGTGCCAATCAGTCAAGCCCTCCGAGTTCGCGAAGCAGCTATTCTTGGACGAGAACAACCTCTTCGGCGTCATTAAGTACCTAGTTGAGATTTTCCAGAAGCAGCCGCCTGGTACCTTCAGTATTGTTCGGGACCCCAACAAGGCTGTTTGCCGTGTCTACTCTGTGCCCGCCGGCACCTTTGACGTTGAGAGTGATGATGACGATGAGCAGTAATTAAAGAAAGGAATAACCAAAGCGATGCTGTTGCTTGGCAACAATTCTCACAGTCTGCTTTTTCTATTTCCCTACACTATTATCAGCGCGTCGCCTGTCTTCTTTGAGTTTTCGATAACGTACTCTGCATTAACACGATCTACTTTCTCCACACGAACGTTTATTTCCTCAACCGTATAGCCCGGTAAACATTTATTCCTCTCTCGAACTCGTTCCATGCACACTTCCAGCGGGGTATCCATGAAGACGGCCACATCCAATAAATCGGCTACGTTCCCAAAGGCAGGCGTCAACAAATATAGTCCCTCCACTATTATGACTTCTGAAATGTTTCCTGTTATGGACAATTCATACTTCGCTCCGTTCTCTTCAGGGTCTCCCTTGGCGTGATCAAAGGTGGGGAATGAAACGCTGTGAGAGGATCCCTCCTTCACAGCCGCCAACTTCTCAACCAAGTTATCATCAGGATTTGCAAACGTTTCAATGCACCCTCTCCGATATTCCAAGCTGTTCTCCCAGTCATTGCCAGCCGCTTCGTCTTGTCGACGGACCTCACTTAGAGGAAGGTGGTACCCATCAAGCCCTATATTGAAAACCCGCGCGCCTAGTTCTCCCTCACACAATCGTTGCAATTCAAGGGCGGCTGTGCTCTTCCCACAACCGGGAGGGCCTGCAATCCCAATTACTACTATTTTCCTCCCCCCTCGTTGAATTTGAGAAATATTTATCCGGTCGATCACTGTGGGAAGCCATATATTGCGGGTTTCTGGCATCTGCGCTAGAGGGGTCTTTGTGGAAGAGCTCCGCAGAGGGGTCTGGGAAGAGCTCCGCAGAGGGGTTGGGGAAGAGCTCCGCAGAGGGTCTAGGAAATAACAGCTTTCAGGGCCAAAACAACTAAAATGATGGTGCGCGGTCAACAATTCCGCTTCCCCTTTCCACCTTTGGTAAGACTCGAAAGCAGAACTATAATCCCGCATAAGACTCAAATCTTACCAGTCTGTGACAATAATCACATTAATTTCCGCTAATTTCTTCCTCTTCTCCATTTCTGGACTGCGACAAACAATCCTGTCAGGATTTGAGTCACCTGTCCAGGCATGAATTTCCGTCTTGTTGTTCCATATCTCTTGTCCGCGACATGCGCACTTCGATTTAGTCCCCGAATAGCTCTCAGCAGAAGTCGCCACGCCACCTTCAGTACCGCACGGTCATTTGCTGTCGTCGGTGCATCATTCATGAATCAACAATCCTACCTAGTCCAAGCTGTCCCTCGGGGAGGCGGTGCCGCTCGCGACGTATCGTCATCGACGACCTGTTTGAGCAGCAGCGCCACTGCGGTAGCTGTGCCGAAGGAGATATTTCGGAAAGATTATCTCCAGCCTGCCAATTGGGTGAAGGAGGTGTCAATGAAATTCGACATAACTCCCAATCTTACCATGATCGCATCGACGCTGACGTGCGAGAAGAATCCCTTGGGAAATCCTATTCCTCACCTCGTCTTAGACGGGGACTCGACAAGCGTTACACTTCTTTCGATCTCAGTAAATGGCAAGGCGCTCACGGAAGGAGTTGACTATGAGAAGACGGCAGATCAAATCATTGTAAAATCTCTCCCTGAAGCGTCAACTTTCTCAGTGGAGACAGTCGTAACGACGGTCCCGGAAATGAACACTCAACTGTCTGGACTTTACAAGAGCGGTTCGATGTACTGTACCCAGTGTGAGGCTGAGGGTTTCAGGAGGATCACGTACTTCCCTGACCGACCTGACAACATGGCAACTTTCAAAAGCGTCGAAATTACTGCTGACGAGAAGGAATACCCCGTTTTGCTTTCAAATGGGAATTTGATTTCTTCGACAGTCAACGGCGGCCGGAAAACAGTTGTCTGGAGTGATCCATTCCCGAAGCCTTCCTACCTTTTCGCTGTCGTCGCTGGAAACTTGGGGAGCGTAAAGAGCACCTTCGTAACAAGCGAGGGTCGCAAGGTGGAGATCGGGATTTTTAGCGAGAAGGGGAACGAAAACAAGCTCGACTGGGCAATGGATAGCATCAAGCGGGCGATGAAGTGGGACGAAGACACTTTCAATCTACCCTACGACCTGGATATTTTCAATATTGTCGCCGTTTCGGACTTCAATATGGGGGCCATGGAAAACAAGGGTCTGAATGTGTTCAACAGTGCGCTTATACTGGCGGACAAAAACACTGCGAGCGATGATGATTATGGGCGAATCGAAGGTGTTCTGGGACACGAGCACTTTCACAATTGGACGGGCAATCGAGTCACACTGCGCGACTGGTTTCAACTCACTTTGAAGGAGGGTCTCACAGTATTCAGAGATCAGCAGTTTAGCGGGGACATGGGATCCCCGGCAGTCACACGGATAGAAAATGTGAAGGGCCTTCGGGGCCGGCAGTTCGCTGAAGACGCCGGGCCGATGAGTCACCCGATCCGTCCGGAGTCCTACATCGCCATGGACAATTTCTACACGTCGACTGTCTACTCTAAGGGTGCTGAAGTCATCAGAATGTACTACACTATTCTCTCCCCGGAAGGCTTTCGGAAGGGAATGGATTTGTATTTTGCTAGACACGACGGGAATGCTGTGACCTGTGACGATTTTCGGTCCGCGATGAGCGACGCCAACGACTTTGATTTCACCCAGTTTGAACGCTGGTACACCCAAAGCGGCACCCCCCAAGTGACCTACGATTACGAATATGACGCGTCGTCTGGGAAATTCAACCTGTCTTTGGAGCAATCGACCCCTACCCAGCCGTCAAATGACCCATTCCACATACCAATTCGCTTCGGTATTGTTGATAGCGTCGCTGGGGAAGTCCTGCAGTCTGAAATTCTCCAATTAACTGAGGCTTCCCAGCAGTTTTCGTTCGACCTCCCAAAGAATCTCGATGCACCCGTTCCGTCCCTTTTACGAGGATTTTCGGCGCCGGTTAAGCTTGTGCGCAAAGGTGGTGCGTGTGAGACAGCAATTTATGAGACTCTGGCGAAAAACGACAGTGACGGCTTTAATCGCTGGGAGGCTGGCCAGAAGCTCGCGACAAAGGTAATTTTTGAGGCCATGGAAATGGACGAATCCGAGCTAGAGGTCACTTACGGCGACGATTACAATGTAGACGAAGATGAAGCAAAGTTTGCCTCGTTGTTCTCTGCCTTTGAGCAGACACTTACGTCAACGACCATCACGGACGAATCCATTCGGGCCTACTCGCTATTGCTGCCCTCTGAATCTTCGTTGGCAGAGGAGGTCCCCAGCGGTGTTGAGGTGGACCCCCTCAAAATCAAGAAGGCGCGAGGATACGTGAAGCGTAAGATTGCGGATAGGTTCTCCCGACAGCTCTTTGAGAAGTATTACGCCCTCACAGCAGAGTGCGAGAAGGAGGGTGAGAAGTTCAGTGTCGACAGCACCAGCGTCGGGCGCCGAAAAATTCGCAATGTCGTACTGGACTTTCTGACGAGCGCCCGGAGCAACGAAGGAGAAAGTAAGGCGTCTGCAGAGCTCGCGTACGATCACTTTGAAAAGGCCACGTGCATGACGGACAAACTCGCCGCGCTGAATGCTCTTGCGTCCCTTCATGGAAACGTTGTCGTCGACGACTTGCGCGAGAAGGCATTGAACACTTTCTACGGTGATGCTAATGGAGACGACTTGGTCATCAACAAGTGGTTCTCCATCCAGGCACTTGCTGACCTGCCCGATATCCAAGAGCGGGTCGAGAAGCTCACCCAGCACCCCGACTTCACACTGACCAATCCCAATCGATGCCGGTCACTGGTATCTGTATTCGCAATGAACACGGCAGGGTTTCACGCGGAAGATGGGAGGGGGTACGAGTTCCTCGGCACCAAGATCCAGGAGCTTGACAAACTTAATCCACAGCTCAGCTCCAGGATGGCTGGAAGTCTTATCCTTTTCAAGAAATTTGGGGGGCAAAGGGCTGAATTGATGAGGGCACAGCTTGAGAAGATAAGGGCCATGGATGGAATCAGCAACGACCTCTACGAAATTGTAGACAAGGCGCTGAAGTGATGTGAAGTGATATTTTATTGAAGAAGACTTGGTGCTGTCCATTTTGTTACTTGTTTACCTATTTATATTTCTTGCAATTTCAAATTCAGCAGTAAATCGGTTACGGTCAGTTAGTTAGTATGGTGATAGGGATTTCATTCGCCAAAACAAAAACAGGAAGTGAAGTGAGAGAGAGGGTATCTTTCGAAAATCTCCTCCATCATTGTAAAAACAAATTTCCATTATTTGACTTAATTGACTGCTCCACAGGCGTCATTGACTCGAACTTGGACCTTCACCCATATATTTGATCCTTTAAAGTCGTAAAACCCATCATCTGAGACTCGTTCAAATTTTCCATTCTTCCCCTATTGCCAGTCATGGGTCTATTCTCTCGCAGTGAGGCGACTGAATCGACGCGGGTGGTGACCCCTAATTTTTCCGAACGCGATGAGTCTGATTTCGTGGACAACACGGTGATAACCTCAAAATATACAGTGCTCACTTTCCTCCCACTCTCCCTAAAGGGTCAATTCCGTCGGCTGGGCAATGTGTACTTCCTGTCGATGGGGATTTTGATGTTGTTGGGCTACTACACTACAATTTTTGAATCGGCTATCAGCCCTTGGACTACTCTGGGGCCGCTTGCATTTGTTGTATCTATCAGCTTGTGTTCAGAGGGAGCTCAAGACATAAAGGTGAGACAATTACATTAGGGTGATCCCCTTTCTAATTTAACAATTTTTTCATGCGGTCGTGCCCACTAACACAGATACAAACAACTCTTAATCGCACTCGCACCCGTTCACTCGATGGTGGTGACCTCAGCGCCATAATGCTGATAAGAACACAAACAGCAAGGCTGTCTCCGTATTCTGTTCCCCCTCTCCTTCAACAATACCCCCCAGCATCCGAGAGACAACGTGGTCTCGCCTCCGAGTTGGTCGCTTGATTTTCCTTCGTAACCGTTCCCAGATCCCGTGCGATATGATTTTGTTGACCTCTGCCCGTGATGAGGGAAGCTGCTACGTGGAGACCTCTGCCATCGATGGGGAAACGAACCTCAAGCTCCGCTCAAGTGTATCCGTTTGGGGGCCACTGGAAGAAAATATGCCCCTCTCCACCGAGTCCATCACTCCGGACGAATTCGCAAAGAAAATTGCTGCGACTCAAATTGAGATCAGTGCCGAGCCACCCAATGCCTCGGTCAACACGTTCTCTGGTTCCATGTCAGTCGAGGGAGAAAGAGTTCCGCTTGGGAGCGAGAACCTTCTAGTGAGGGGGAGGTGAGGAGGCTGCCAGCTTTGAACTCGACGATGCGCAGGACAGGACGATAATGTGGAGCCGTAAGCAATTTCTAACAATCCCCTCTCGACAATATCCACCGCTTCTTTTGCATTTGTATCGAGCAGCGTCGTGCGTAATACGGAATGGGTTGTGGGCATTTCAATTTACACTGGCAAGGATACTAAGCTCGTCCGAAATGCCCGCGGAACGCCAAGCAAGCTGTCGAACATGGACCGAATTGTCAACCGCACAATAGGCTGTATCCTTCTTGTTGACCTTTGCATGGTTATTTTGTGCTCTTCGATGGCCTTGGGCAGGCAGAACAGCGTTTTTGACGAATTGGAGTATATAGGTTGGAGTAAGAACTCCACGGCATTGTGGACAGGGGGTAGCGGTATCGTCCCTTTCCCGATCATATGGGAGACCTCCCCTCCATCATGGATTCAGAATTTCTTCACCTTCATCACCCTATTCAGCAACCTCGTGCCCATCTCTCTTTACGTCACAATCGAAATAATCACCTTTGGTCTGACCCTTTTCATTGACATGGACATCCGCATGTATCACGCCGATAGCGATACTCACGCCGTGTCTAGGAGCACAAACGTCGCGGATCTCGGACAGGTGGAGTACATTTTCAGCGACAAGACGGGGACCCTTACTGAGAATGTCATGAATTTCAAGAGGTGCTCCGTTGGGGGGGTGATCTATGGGGAGCCTCTCGCTGGGGGTGGCAGATCATCCCCCTCGCACTTAAATTCCCCGCCTATTTCTCCCGCCTCTCCATCTGAGGGATACAGTCCTCTCTCTTCCCTACTCATTAAGACTCCTCCAACTCCAAGGGCTGAAGGGGGGGATAGCTCTGGGGGGAGCTTGAATTTCGATGCTGAGATGTTTTTGAGGGTCATGGCTCTCTGCCACACTGTCGTTGTTGAGAAAGAATCAGAAGCCACGGATGATTGTGGTGATGACGGTGGTGACGGTGGTGACGAAAAAAATGAAGAGAATATCGAGCAAAACAAGGACGAAGACAAGAAAAACATCGATGACAATTCTTCAACTGTTACACCTCGCCGAAGCTCGATATTTTCAACAGCTATGAAGTCCCTGGACTCCTCGATTGAGGCCGGAAAGAATGTCACTAAGGGAGCTGGTCAATTAGCGAGTTCGGGGATGAAGGGCGCAGGAAACGCTCTTGGCCTTCGAACACCATCGGCGGCTAAGAAACGAGCAGACCGCGGACATTCCAGAAATCAGTCGGTCATAGCGGCTCCGAAGGGGTGTACTTACCAGGCAGAGAGCCCGGATGAGGGGGCGCTTGTCGCAGCTGCAAGCTTGTATTTTGGGTTCCAGGTCGTCGGGAGAGACAGCGGAGGATTGATGCTGAAGAACGATGAAGCAAATTGCAGTGTTTTAAGGGGACTTGAGGGAGGAAAGAAAAGCGAGGGGGCGGTTGGAGATTTTGCGCTTGGGGATGGTAGGCAAGTTGGAGATGGTAGGCAAGGGGAGGAAATCACTGAGCGAATTAAGAGCGAAATACTCAAGAGGGGGGGAGCCTATGCCCCCTCCTCCCTCCCCAAGAGTGAAACCTGGAAGGTTCTGGCTGTAAACAAGTTCGACTCTACCCGCAAACGAATGTCGGTGGTAGTTCGTTCGCCCCCCTCTCTCTCCTCCATCCCTTTTGTCCTCGTCAAAGGAGCTGACTCCTCCATGCTCTGCGAGGGAGTCTGTTATGGCGGCGAGATACTGACGCAGGCTGCTTCGATATTCCCTTACGTATCCCCGTCCAAGAGGCCTGTTATCAGTCCGAGTCAAATGAGCCCCGACAGCAACAGCGGAGAGAATGGTGATACTGATTTCGACCTCAGCGGGCTCACCTCCGACGTTGACTACCTTTGCTCACTCCTTTCCTTACAGCAGCACCTAGCCGAATTCGCCTCGGAGGGACTGCGCACGCTTGTTCTCGCCGTCAAAGTGCTCGAGGAAACGGAACTGGAGGAGTATCTCAAGAGGCATGCCGATGCCAGCAATATGATCGAGGGGAGGGACGAGGCAATGACTGAAGTCGCGGAGGAACTGGAGAAGGACTTGCACATCGTTGGAGCTACGGGCATCGAGGATAAGCTGCAGGACGGAGTTCCCGAGGCAATTGTTAAGCTTGCTCGGGCAGGCATTAAGCTGTGGGTCCTTACCGGTGACAAGCTTGAGACTGCGATTGAGATTGGTTATTCGACCAAGCTTCTCACGGAGAGGCAGAAGCTCGTTATTTTGGATGCGTCTGAAGGAGGCGGTGGTGATGGTGGCAACAAAAAAGTGGGCGATGGCAGCGACAAGGACGACCAAAATAGTGGCGACGACCACATCCCATTTTTGTTCTCACTAGCGAGCGAGTTCATGAGGCTTGTGAAGAGCGGCAGGCTCCCGAGCTATTCGAAAGCAAACCTGAACCGTAAACCTCGCTCGTGGAATAAGAAAACAAGTGCCGAACTCGCGAGGCTACGCACAACCAGGCGCCGCGCGAAAAGTATAATAACACTTCAATCTTCTGTCTCTTCTCCCTCTCTGTATCTTTCCCCCTCTCGCGATAGCAACGTAAGCGAAAGTGAAGTTGGTGAGGTATTTCAAAAGGCCCAAAGCGCGCGGAAAATGGGGAGAGCAATAAAGAAGAAGCGAAGGAGGGATTCCTCGAGGATATCGATGCCGTCTCCACGGACCCTTGCTGGAGAACTCAACGACACCGACGATGACTGTTCAATGGCAAGCGGGACCTCTGTCGTTAGCGTTAACCTTAATATGAGGAAGGACAGCAGCTCCTCCGCTTTCGAACGCATGTTTGCCGCAGATTCTGATGTCCGGAATGGTCATCTTGCGAAACACCGTCAGCTGCCTGATAAAAATGCCTCCACGAATGCCGAAGACGGTTTCGACGACATTGAGGAGGGTTTTTCTCCTCCAAAAGACTGTGATAATGACCTCGACGACGCTCCCCGCGCGCTGATAATGACTGGTGCTGCCCTGCTCCAAATCCTTGGCGACCCGCAGCTCGAGGACTTACTTTTCAGCGTCGCAAGTTGCTGTGGTGCTGTAATTGCCTGCCGCGTATCTCCGCAACAGAAGGCGTTGATATGCAAGCTAGTGAAGCATCATGTCTCTCCGACTCCCGTCACGCTGGCTATTGGGGACGGCGCAAACGACGTCGGGATGATCCAGAGCGCGCAGATCGGGGTTGGGGTGAGTGGCCTTGAAGGACAGCAAGCTGTCAACGCGAGTGACTTTTCCATAGCGCAGTTTAGGTTCTTGGAGGAGCTGTTGCTTGTCCATGGGAGGTGGAATTTTCAGCGCATCTCCTTGGTTGTGCTGTATTCCTTTTTCAAGAACGCCGTTCTGGTTTTCACCTTATTCCTCTTCCAAATCGACTGCCTTTGGAGCGGGCAGTCACTGTATGAAAACTGGATGCTCGCCGGCTTTAACTTTTTCGTGGGCGCCCCTATTGTCTTCATTGGCTTCTTCGACCGCGATATAAGCAAGGACTTTATGAGGAGGTACCCTGAGACTTATGCGAGTGGCATGCGCGGTGAAGCGTTTAACTGGAGAATTGTAACAAGGTGGGCCGTTGCGGCGATTCTCTACGCCGTGGCCCTTTATTTCTTCGGTACTTTGATGCAGGGATTCGGAGAGAACAGCCCTTTTATGAACAGCTTGGCAGGAAACAGCGCTGGAGGTGGGTTGGCCGTATCTGGAACAGTCATCTACCTTAGCTTGATAATCGCCATGACTTTGAAGTCTTGCATCGAGACCAAATCCGTCGTATGGGGAGAAGGGCTGTGGGCTGGCCTAACTTGCAGGCTGAAAAAGCTTGGCCTTTCCCCTCCCGACGTTGTCCCGTTCACGCCTATATCTTTGGTGATAACGATATTTTTGACGGCGCTCTATTTCATCATCTACCCAAACCAACTGTCCGGCATTATGGATCCGCAAGGCTTTTTCGTGAAGGTGAACAGCCACATTTTTCTCTACCGCCTAACAACTTGGATGGTGGCATTGCTGTTGCCTGTCTCTTGTGTCGTGCTCGACATTGCATGCAAGCTCTTTGCGCATCAGTACTTTCCCACACAGACTCAGATTTACCGAGAGATGGACAGTATCGAGAAAAAGGAGAGCAAGCCGGGGGCGGCCGGCGATCAACCTCCTCTTGTCAATTACAAAGAAAAAGAAGACGACAGCGTGAAAAGTATTCTTTTTTTTGATGAAGTGGGGGGGGGTGATGATGATAATGTAGGAGTTGAGTTGACGGCGCTTTAGTCCAGTAATTTTTCCTCTAAATTATCTCCTTAGCACTCACTCTTTTTACTTTATCACACAGTGGGTAAACCGTCGAATATTATGTCCTCGATCTCGCTCTCATCACTGTCTTCGTCTTCGCTGGTTTCGGGGCTGATGTCAATTTTCGCAAAAGTCAAGTTCATCCCCTTCTCGCTCTTTTTCTTCTCTTCTTCGCCCGATACCACGTTTCCACTATCGGGGGGGGTAGGCATAGGCATAGGCATAGGCATAGGCATAGGCATAGGCATAGGCATAGGCATAGGCATAGGCATAGGCATTTTCTCTATTTCCTTACCTGGCACCACACTCCCAGCCTCTGGGGGGGTTGGCAATTTCTCGATTAATTCCATCTGCTTATTTTCGTGAGAGGCAACCAAAGAGCGACCAAAGCTAAGCGTCTCATTTCTTTCGTCACGAGGGAGTTTGCGAGGGTCATTCAACCTGCTGCGTGCCTCAGATATTAGAATTTTTCTGGCGATTTGGCGCTTTATGTTCTCCTCCTCTTTTTTGTCCTTATCATTATTATTCAGCCACTTGTCTTCGCAATTAGAAATCGCAAGCCCCAACTCGCGCACCGATTCGGTGTGTAGTTCCCCCTTTATCATCGAGTACTCTTCGGTGACAGCCTTCATCTTTACATCATAACTTAGTCCTCCCAGAATTGCGTGCGTCGCCGCTAAAGTCACACTGTTTTGTGTTTTGCTCATTCTCGAAGTGTGGGGTAAGGAAATCGCAACGGCCATTTTGTCCGTCATCTCGTCCAGATCCCTTTGAATATCGGGCGTGATTAGGCCGCGCTTATCCATAATTTGGGTCAAGTAAACCTTGATATTTGCCGATTCAACCGCCTTCTTTTCGATCATTTTCTTCTGGTCCCGTCCAATTATTCCTTCCATCCTCTCAAAGACTTCCAGGCGAGTCTGATCAAGAACCGAACATTCTTTCGCCTTATGGGCCTCTAAATTTGCATTGTGGCACTTCTGCGAGCACCAACCAATGACACTACAGCCTACGCACATATCCAAATCGTCCCCTCTCTTCTCACTAAGGAAGTTGCAATCGGGGTTGTTGCAACGAAATCTGTTTTCTGATAATATTTTTTCGATTCTAACTCGCTCCAGCCATATGGACTGCAAAAGTGGACAGTGTTGTTTTGCTAGGGGTGCGAATTGTCCGGTACAGAGATCGTTTGCTTTTGAGTAGGCTTCCATTGCAGCAAGCGACAAATAACCGCTAAACATCGCAGATTCAGTAAGTTTCAAGGCCTCGACGACTTTAAAAAAATCTCCTCCGTGATCCTCAATTTTGTTTAGCGCAAGCCTCATCTTGGCCTCTGGAACGTTATTGGATACCGACGTGTCGTGGTAACGAAGGGAAAGGACGTCGTTCTTCTTCTGTCCAATAAGGCCGAACTCGTAGATGTGCCCGAGGAGGAACTTAGAAGCCTTGCAACCTTCTTTGTTCTCGCGCATTATCCTTTGAAATGTCTGCGCACGGTTCCACTTCCCTACTATCCGGGGGGGGTCCGACTTGAACGAGCTCCCCTTCTCCAACAAAGTCGTAAACACGGTGTGAAAAACCTCGTCATCGTCCACTTTAGCACGGCCGTAGCGGGGTGCAGATGTATCAATGAGCAAAAACTGCGTGCCGAGAAGTTCGTGATGTGGTGTTAGCGTGTGTCTTTAAGTGTTGTTGCCTGAGTGGTAGATTAAAGGCCGTCCCCCCCCCCCCCCCCCCCCCCCCCCCCCCCCCCCCCCCCCCCTCCCTCCCCCCCTCCCTCCCTCCCTCCCCCCCCCCCTCCAACCCGCAGCTACTCCGAGGACATGATGGCACAGCGCCTCAAGGCCCAGGGCCTCACTGTCCTCGATATGCAGTGCGCCTCCCTCCCT
>Ga0115556_1001909_pt1 | contig 14132 bp, 11 predicted proteins | sample COGITO_mtgs_1104_5_FD_87282 | JGI IMG/M metagenome (GOLD analysis project Ga0115556, IMG submission 87282) | Pelagic marine microbial communities from North Sea - COGITO_mtgs_110414 | ecosystem: Environmental > Aquatic > Marine > Epipelagic | place: Germany:Helgoland, sampling site Kabeltonne... | reverse complement strand
ATGACGATGACGATGACGATGACGATGACGAAGGTGAAGATAACGACAGTGGTACGTCGGAGGACTCGATTCTTGAAGAAGAGCAATCTGCCGCCGCCGACCAGCAACCCGAATTGCAACAACGGCAGCGCAAAAAATCAAAGGAGAAGGATGTCGTTGGAACATTTTTTGTGACTCCGACTACGAACCAGGGGCACAAACTGGTCCTTGCTAAACACGAGGGTAGAGAATTGATTTTGGAGAGTGCCCATGGTGATGGGGGGAGCAATTTTCGAATGTTGAACAAAGCTCAGCACGCTTACGATAGCTTTGCGGACAACGTCGTACACGGTCTTCACAAACAGAGCAGTCACTTGCATAGCTCTACTGCAGCTAAAAGCAAATACAGTGCGCAAGAAAAGCAGCCGCTGCTGAATTTGTGTCTCTTGCCCCCCTTGGTTTTGCATAACCTCCTGTGCTGCCCCATGCTGTATCGACTTACTGACAAGAAGGGGAAGGTGGCAGCTGAGGGCGTGATTCCTGTCGGCACAAGCCTTCCGCTTTTCCGACTCGACCTACGTAAGAAACTCTATATAAGCATACGAATCATTAACTATGGATGGAGCAAACTCGAGAAGGTACACACGCCTCGCTGCTTTCAGAGCAACATCCCGAAGTACAGTAGTCTTGAACTCAAGGGCGGCAAGCTGAAGAAACCGAAAGAAAATCATACAGGAAGCTTTGTTGAAGTAGAAATCCCTACCCTCAAGCTGAAGTGCCTGCTGCACGACCGCGATATCAAGATTTTTTGCCGAGTTTGGATCGTCAATCACACTGATTTAACTATGCAGTATCGTGATGCGAGCATTGGAGCAAGTCTTGACTTAGCCCATTTGAGGAGCGGAACGGCTCAGATCACTCACCGATCAATTGGTGCGCTTGAAAACACCAGCGCGGACCCGGAGAGGTACAACAACTACACTACTCGTGTTGCCTACAAGTGCACACCAGATGAATACAATGATTCCGCAATCGTCTGGGTGGATGGCAGCAGTAAGATCTTTCAACGCAAGTTTTTTCAAAGCAAAGATCGGAGCAAAAGCGACGCTTGGGAAGCAGGCGAGAACAGTAATAGTGATGAGGACAGTGGCAAGGTTGTTGTGACTGAGACAAATGGCACCAGGATGTTTGATAGTGTATTCGGCAGGAAAAGCGGCGGTGGCAACGACGTTGGCGATCTCGGCGACAGCAACAACAAAAACATCGACGACGCTCTGGGCGCGCTTGATGTTCTCGACTCGAAGAAATTGGAGCCTCCACCGCCTCCTAGGCCCCCTCAACCTCTGTCGCCATCTGTGAGACCCACTTTGCAGCACCAAAGCAGCATAGAGAAGCGGAAGATGGTAACTATCAGCGAAGAGACAATCAAAACCCTGCAGGCTAAATTGAATCCCAAAACCCGGGTGAAAAAGAGAGACTTGGAGAAGCGGAACATTATGAAAAAGCGAAAGCAGGTCGAAGTATCCGTGCGGATGCCGACCAACCATCTGTTTTGCCTCACTTTGGAGGACTGTTGGGACGACGATACGTTGAGAGATTTGTTCAATAAGGCCTGTCTAGAAGGTGGACTTCGTTGGAAGGATGTTAATGAAAATGGTCCGACTACTACTACATCGGCTACTGCAAACACTCAAACCGGCGGGTTGCAAGAGCGGGACTATTTTTTCGCTTACTTTGACAAAAACAATGTTTGGAAAGCTCAGAGCGAGGGCGGGATTGGTTTTTTGCTAGGTGGTTACGCTCCTCTTGACATTGCCACTCAACTACGGCATTTGACCTCCTTGGAGCTTCGACTTGTGCATAAAATTGAGCTGCATGTTGCTTGGCAGCAGTTGGATGTATACAGCAGTGTGGAGAATGGGATTCGTCTGCCGCGCATCATTGATTGGGGTGAATGTGTAATGTTTGCGCCGCCCACGAAACTAGGAATGCGGTCTCATCTGTGTGCTAGAATACTGGACAGCGATTGGTGCAATCCGTTTGATGTGAGCCATCAAAAAGAGGTAGTGAGTGGCTTGACGAGCGTGATGTCACTAAAGCAACTCAAAGTGAAGCACAGGAAGAGGAATGTTCATGCAATAGGTGCGATTTACCATCATCACCACCACCACCACCACCACCACCACCACCACCACCATCAACACCATCAACACCATCAACATGACATCGTGGCCCCGTTGAACGCTAGCATTGAGCAGCAGTTGTCTGCACTGAATGTGAACAAGGGGAAAAAACAAGCGACGATAGAAGAGGTGAAAGAAGAGGAAGAGTCTGACGACGACATCAGTAGCAGCAGCAGTGGTAGCAGCAGCAGTGGTAGCAGCAGCAGTAGTAGCAGCGATAAAGACAGCAGCGACGACGATGGAATCGTCCTACACACCTTAACCGGAGATCAAGAGGACAAAAATTACGATCGCACAGCCAGAGGGGATTATCTTCGAAGGTATTCCCATACAGACAGCAGTTTTTACGACAGGCACTCTCAGCAGCAAAAGGTTACCAAGACAAGGCACAACAAAGCGGATCGCCGGTGCCGTTATGACATCGGCATTCACAGCAGCATAGGCAAGAGTGTATACCACAATACCACAGTAGTGACTTTCTTACCTCGTTATGTTCTGGTCAACAATTTAAACTGCTTGATTGAGATCACTCAGTTGAGCTTGACCGAGGAGTGGAGAATGTCGATTCCCGTTACCACATCCACGGGGTTCCACTGGCCATCGAAAGATCGTGAGACGAAACTCATGATCCGCTTGTGCGACAGCCATGCCAGTGACGGTTCCGTCAACTCCAACCCTAACACCGGTTCCACCACTGGCTCCGCCACTGAGCGATCTTCCTGGAACTGGAGCGGTGAGTTTAGCATCGATAGTCTAGGTGAAGAGACCTTGAAGATCAGGTCAGCCTCGAATAGAACGGACGTGGTGCTAGTCAGGGTGAGCGTGCGGCTTGTCGAGTCCACGATCATTGTAAATTTTGAGCCAAGCGAGATTAAGGTGGTACCGTACCGTATCAACAACAACACCAGTCACAAAATTCGCTTTAGGCAAAATACAGGGAACGAGGACGATCGTTTCGATGAGATGGGCCCCCGAGAGAGCCTACCCTATTCTTGGGACGAGCCTACGAAGCAGAGGATTTTGCAAATTGAGTTCCAGCAAGGGAGTAAGTGGGTCAGTAAGAACTACAAACTAGATGTGCTTGCCCTCCACCATCGCGTTCAGCTCACTCGAACGCTGCCCGATCTGAGCAATCCTGAGTTCCAAGGGTATCTTTACCGATCCCACGGAAACCTTCTGGAGAGTAAATGGGTGAGATCTTATTGTGTCTTGAGAAAGGCTACGTTGTATATATTTAGGGCGAACCAAAAGGCTGTCAAAGGCAACGATGGTGAGAGTAACAATACCCCTGAAGTTCGAAAGATGGATTTGCAGGGGATAATCCATCTTGGCCCGGGAAAACAGTTTAATTTGTCTAGCTTGGCTTCTATGGATGACCTGTGTAGCAAGGTGACCGTCAAGCAGAGCAAAGAAAGGGAAGTCGGGTGGTCAAAGAAGATTGGCCTGGCGCTGCAAGACATGGCTGAAGCCGCCATCATGGGGGGGGGTGGACTGCAAGATGATGTGAGACAGCGCAGGAACAGCAATGAGCCAGCTTTCGTTGAGAAAAGGGAGAAAAAGCGCTTGAAGCTGATTGCCACTTTGTTGGAGAGGATGGTTTTTAGTGAAGTGGAGTCGCGTCCCCCTCGGGCGAGCACATTTAGCGCAAAGAAGAAAACAAAACGGGCTACTCGATCGAGAAAGAGCGCATTCAAGCGCGTGTCTGTTGTCCAATTTCAGCCCCAACCTCCAGCAACGCCAACATTAGTACATTCGCCCTCCAGGTGAGCGAGCGCGCACGCTGTATGTAGTAGATTGAGTAGATTGGCATGCCATCGCAATCAATTCCCAAAGTCGTCAGTCTAACCATTCCTGTCATTTCTCTTCCTCTACTGCAATTGTCTTCGTGGTTGGGTGCAGCCGATCGATTCAGAGCAACGTGAGCGGCAATGGTAGGAGGCAAAGTAGCATGGCTAGCAGGCGGCGCTCACTGGCGTCTCAGCGGGCATCCTACGTTCCCCCTAACACCACCAGCACATCTTCGTTACTGAAGGGAATGGTGACAACTCGCAGTGAACTGGTGAAATCGGGCAGCGATTGGATCTCTTTACTTGCGAAGCTTGGCGTCGGGGAACGCGCACGCTGCTTAAATGTTGCCCAGAAGCTATTTGACAAGGGGATTCTCGTCTTAGTCGGTACAAGTGACGAGTCATCGGCGCCATCAAAGCGGAAGTCGGTCTACGAGAAACGAAAGTCACTATCCCCAAAGCACCCCGGCCATACCGAATCATCACAGCAACAGCAACAGCAACAGCAACAGCAACAGCAACAGCAACAGCAACAGCAACAGCAACAGCAACAGCAACAGCAACAGCAACAGCAACTGCTAACGGACTTCTTCCGAGATGTCAAGGGAGTGATTTATATGCTGGACCCAATCTCTCGGGACAAGGACATAGATTTGAGCGGAAGCAAAATGTTCGAGGTGGTCACCAACGGCGGCAATGTTCATAAGTGGAAATGCGGGTCGCAGAGGGAAGTGGGAGACTGGGTCTACGCGCTCCGAAATGCAAGCGACAAAGCTGCCGTCGAGCACTGCATTGGTGAAGAGGCAGCAGTAAATTCGCCTTCGACGACTTCACTGACGGCGGCGCCTACGACAACTACTATGGACGAGCTGACGGCAAAGTCATATGTCAAGGTTCTCGTTAAGGCTGAAGGTCTGACAAAGGTGTTAGAGCTTAGTGAGGAAGGTGATGACTTCAATTCTGGATATGCTGCGTCCACTATCCCGGGTGGAGAGAGCTTCAACAGGGCGAGTAGTATGGGTACTCAAAAGTATAATGTCCTCGCATTGCCTGACGATGATGATGGTAAAGACGGCGACGACGACGTCAAGCTTGATGTTGAGATCTCCCTGTCTATTGGTGTATCCGTGATTGACAAACCGAGGCCTATGTTGCGAGAGCTTGTTTATTTTTCTCTTCGAGGAATCAGTATGAAGCACCGCACGACTAATGAGAACAACGAGATAAGCTTTACCGTCGAGTCAATCCAACTTGACAATCAATTGACAGATGCCTTAATCCCGACCGTCTTGAGGACGCGAGCAGAGCTTTCTGCAAAAAATCTGAATGCACTGAATGAGGCGCACACTAGCAGTAAGCAACAAATTGTTAACGACCTCCTCTTGCACCTTCCGGGTCTATCACCCCGCATAGTACCCCCCGCACTCCACCTATTCGCTAGCAGAAGCAGCGACAAGGGGGGCGAAAGCGTTATATTCTGGGACATGGCGACACTTTGGCTTCATCCGCTCGATTTAAAGGTTGAAGAGGCATTGTTGTTTCTTGTGGTGCGCTTGCGCGAGGCAACGCATACGACGCGAGTGAATGGGCACCGGATGATTCGCCTGACGGACGGGAAATTGAGCAGTGTTTTGATCGACCAGCTCAAAGTTGGCGCTTCGACAACTCACTACCTTGACAGCATCATGAGCGGAAGTGCTCATCTAGAGTCTGAAGCTCTCTCTCCCAAGGGAAGCAGCGTCAAGACGAAGAAGAAGATATTCATTAACTTCCTACACTTGCACCCTATTGATATTGCGATGTCGTTCAAAACGACTACACCGCTATTGCGGAACAAGTCGAAGGAGGCGAACACTGCTTCTTTTGCCCTTAACGCCCTCGGTGGCCTAGATGATACCCGTATCAAACTCGGAGCTCTTCAAATAAACAATATGTACGGTGACAGGAGGGACATTGCTGACCGGATCGTGAAGCACTATATCTTCGCCTCAATAAAACAGCTCCACGTGCTCGGGAGCGTTGAGTTTTTGGGAAACCCAGTAGGTCTGGTCGGATCTTTGGGTACAGGAGTCAAGGACTTCTTTTATGAACCGCTGGAGGGTCTAAAGGGCGACGGGGAGAGCAAGAACTTTTTGCAGGGACTGCAGCGTGGGACGACATCTTTGGGGAGCCATTTCAGCGAAGGTCTCGGAAACAGCATGAGCAAAATTACTGGCACGTTTGGAGAAGGGATCAGTCAGCTTAGCTTCGACAGGGACTACTTGCAGAAGCGCAACAAGGCACGAATGAAGGAAGCAAAGAGTGTTTCACAGGGCCTGAAGAAAGGGGCCTTTGAGTTCGGCGAAGGCTTAGCCGGTGCTGTCAGCGGGGTTGTCGTGCAGCCCATAAAGGGGCACAAGAAGGAGGGGCTGTATGGATTGGGCAAGGGCATTGTGAAGGGGGTAGTTGGGGTTGCCGTGAAACCCGTCGTGGGAATCCTCGACTTCAGTAGCAGGGCTACCGAGGGACTGAAGAATGACAGCAGACATCTCAGGGACTTTCGTAACGTGGATGCAGCTGGAGGCCTTAAGCAGGGAGAGAAGGGGGTCAGCTTTGGCAAGCAAAACGATGGCAACAAAGGCGACAGCTATGGTGACGACGACGGTGACGGTGGCGGTGACGGTGACGGTGACGGTGACGGCGATGGCATTAACAGTAATGACGGCGAATATAAGGCCACGGCCGGCCGCAAGAAACACAGCTTGAGCGGAATTGTTATACCTGATTTCGCCTTGATTGGGAAAGGCGGGCGAGTTAGGGACAGCAGACCTTTCGGGAAGGATGGTGAACTCGTAGAATATGACAGAGAGGCTGCCCTGAAGCAGCGATTCTTGACCAAAATAGAGAAGGGGAGGTTTGCATTCGACACAGTCTTGTTCGATTGGAGACTAAGAACTTTGGAAGAACCTTTGAGGCAAGCTGAGGAGAGCGCGATTTACAAAGAGAGTATCGATAGGGCGTTAGAAAGCATCGAAGATACTGGTGGTTTAAGTTATGATGCCTCAAACGATGCAAAGGAGTCGGATGAGGCAGATGAGGCAGATGAGGCGGACGAGGCAGATGAGGCAGATGAAGCGGACGAAATTTCTAGAAATAATGCCAACAGCGGGTTTGCGGAGGCCTCCAACGTCGATGTAGGGGCCAACCTGCACGCGACGACCAGGGATAGGTACTTAGTGATCGTGAACCACACTGAAAAGTCACTGAGAGGGAAGCGTAGCTTGCTGTATCTATGCGACGACAACCACAACAACAGCAGCGTCAACAAGGACACCAGTACGGTGAAACCGAGGCTGATCTGGATCTGCCCACTCGATTGTGTAACTGCTATTGAGTCGAAAGGGGATCAAGGCATAGTGATAAGCCTAACGAAGAGCGTTAAGTACAAATCTGAGAGCAGTGTGGAGGATGGAAGTGATGTTGTGATTCACGATCTCAAGAGTCAAGAGGAAATAATCTTCCATAGTATCTGTTTAAAGTCGCTTGGAAGGGGGGCCAGTGAGCAGACCATGTATCCAGAAAAGAAAGATATTGTCTGCGAGGGTCTTTTGACCAGGAACAAAGCGTTTTTGGGCACTGTCACTGAGGGATACTACTATATCGTGGCCAAGAATGTTCTCTACGAATACTTCCTTCCTGAAAAGGGGGAGAAAACCAGCCATAGAAGGCTCAGAATGGCAGTGCCGCTGGCCAATTGCAGCGTGAGCGTAGGAGGGTCTAGAAAAGTGCTGACACTGCGACCAAATAGGAAAAGCGATAAAATCGTTATGGTCACGCGCAGTAACAAGATGGGATTGGAGAGTGCACTAAGTCACTTTGGTAAAAAGGTCGAGAAAACTGTCTCAGAAATGGGAAACTTCAATGAGGATAGCGACGATGATGAAGCTTATGAAAGGGGAGGAAAGGGGGGGAAGGAAGGGCAACGAGGGGTATCGGGTCGTATTCCTCTCACTGGAAGTGCAAGAGACGAACTAGTTTTCGCCCAAATGAACCCCATGAAGCGCGTCACTACGGGTAATGTCAAGGGTGTGGGAGGAGAACGGACAACTGAAGAGTGGAAGAATGCAATCGTTGGAGCTATATCCGGGGATGTGGGCGGCATCGCGATTGGGGGGAGTGGAGTGAAGAAAGTCCTAATTGACTACAACAGTCTGGCCGACCCAAACTACATTGTGAGAGGAGTGAGGAAATTGTTCATTGAGACCCACGGGATAAGTAAGGGTGACGTGGTTAGCTTAGTCAAGCACTTAAGGAGAAACATGATGTAAGAGAAGTAAAAAATAGGGAATGTCGCGATGCGTTTTATTGGCTGCTAGAATTTCCTTTCCAAAAATGCTGCTTTTGTAACTATTTTTTTTACGTGGAAGCTGGTAACCGAGGAACATAATAAAATAATATGCGATATGCGATATGCGATATGCGATATGCGATATGCGATATGCGATATGCGATATGCGATGTGGGATGTGGGATGCGATGTCGCCCTTAATCCTCATCGCATCCGTGTTGTGTTGCAAGGGAGCACCCACTTGTGTGAGTTGCGTAAGGCCCCCACTTGAAAATGGATATAGTAACCTGATTGATTATTGGGAGAGGAAGAGGGTGTTAGAGGAGGTCTTCGTCAAACTCAGCAATCAAAACGACTTTCACTTACTCCTACCAAAAGCAGAAAAATGATCATCCTCCAATAAGTCACAAGATCTTTATCTCGTCTTATGCAAACAACAATCGGGACGAGTAGCGATTTGAACCAATTTTCCTGCGCTAGCTCTTGTATCGCTGGGTATTTGTCCTCCCATTGCGTGAGAGCAGAGGTTGCAGATCTATTCTTCCCGATATAAAAACTCAATCCATACGCGAGTGTTGTAACATCCTGGTCGGTAATATCGCTTAAACATTTATTGCATTCGATTGCTGTGTCTCGTTTGCTCGTGTCATTTATCACCGTTGTTAGCAATTTCGATAAGTCAAAAGTGGTTGTCTCAAAAGGAGACTGGAAGTTTTTCTCGTCATTATGCAGCTTCCTCATCTTTCGCCGCATATCGTTCATTGCATCATTAAAGTCCTCCCGAACAATCAATAGAAGGCAGATTAAACCCTTCCGCTCGAAGAGGTACTTATGCGCATATTTTGAGTAGTCAACTCCCTTGTTCAACTCATTGTTGTAAGGTACAACCTTGGAGTTCTGGGGTTTATTTTTCATATTGATTTAAGTGCGTGGACGCGAACAAATTCGTTGTTAGCTTCTCGTGAGAAAATTTTGATGGTATTGTGTGTGTATGTCATACAAAACTACAAAAAACAGGTGTGTTTTGATTCGAGGTGATTTCAATGATGATGATGATTGGAGCTGGGTTGGCTGACTGTGGTGACTTGGGACTTGGGACTTGGGCCACCCCCCCCCCCGACTAAGCCCGGAACTAACTCAGGCTCCTACATGACTATTTCAGCATATATAATGAAAACCTTCACTAACACACCTTTGGGCTAGATCGTAGCAAGCTACATAATTTAGTAAATTGAGAAACCACTGCTGAAAGTTGCTGCTCCCAGAAGTTCATCCCGGACAAACAAATTCTCAGCGATGGCACCGACTTTGACCTTCTTCCTTGTCCTATTAGTACATTCTTCCTCGTCGATGCCCAATGTTTACCCTCGTTCATGCACCTCTCAGCTTGACTGCCCGCCCCGGGCGAACTGCTTCGCTGAATCGTCTATGGAGCGTCTTGATGAATCCGCAGAAACCTTCTTTGATTACCAAGGAGAGCTACCAGTAATGTCTTGCGGTTGTGACACAACGATGGGATTCTCTGGTTCAGACTCTTCAAATTCTGTGTACTCCACTCTTGTGCCACCCTGGGATGTGAATGCAGAAGGGTATTGTGAAGGCTGGACTGACACCTTCATGCAGACATTGCTCCTCTCAGCACTGAATTCTTTTTGGGCGTTTATGCTATTTGGTGAGTATCTGGTGTCATGAAACATTATTTCTTTTTGGGGCATTCCGTGGGGTTTCGCGAGTGCGATGCGTGCTTCTTTACGTGCTTGTCTGTACTGAGAACTAACTCTCTCTTCCGCACACTATAGTAAAAACTATTGTTACGACGGGTTACCTTGGTTCTCTTCGCTCCACGAACCGCTTGCCTTTCGAAATATCTCTATTGGCTTCCCTATCGATCCTGTCGACCGTATTTGTACATATTTGCCGCCTGCTTGTGGCCAGCAGATGGCTGACTACATCCAACTATTGTATACATATCCTGGAAGCTGTGGCCAAGTATGGGTCACTTGTGTTCAGTTCTTGTACAATTTTACTTATACCGTTCGCCTGTCTAGACGCAATCAATAAGACTGCGCCGCATTCCAATGCCTCGAATAATAAGATTTGCATTGTGGGGGAAGGCAGCAAACAAGATATGCTGAACATCACGAAAATCACAACTGAGGGTAGCGAGAAGGCCAAGAGACTTCACCGATTCTTGATTGCATTTTCGACGGTTTTCCTCTCTGTCTCCTTTGTTTTTCGCTATACATTGGCGATACAGGCATGGGTGATTTTCTTAAATTCTTATTTTACCATCCTTTTTGCAATTGGTGCTATTGGCCTGGGGAGAATGCTCGAGGACAATCTTAACATACACAAATACGAAGTTAAGCGGATCCGACTAATCGCCTCGGTGATTGTCTCACTAGGAGTGATGCTCATTCCGGCGATATACTGCTATATGATCTTCGAGGAAGATATCTCGATGGGATTGTACGCAAGCTTTTGCCGGGAGATCGCTCTGTTCTGCTCCGTCAGCCAATGTTTTGTTTGCTCCGACTATGCGAAATGGGTTAAGCGAAGGTCTTTGGCGAAAGCGGGCAAAATTGTCCACCCTCTGCCCAGGAAAGGTACTGCATGCGAAGACACTTACGATCCTTATGATAGTGATGACGAACAATTAGGGACATCATTTGACAATAATTCTGCCGAGAATAGCGAAAGCTCGAATGAAGAAGGTTCCCCATGAGCTGTAAGACATGAAAGTACATAAGCGCGCAGCATTAAGGTGAGCTCGAGTGTAACGTATAGGTCCTCGATAGTTCCCCACCTCGAACCTCTCTCACACCAGTCGGTCGCTTCCCCTGATGAAACACCCTCGTATGCCACAAAACCCCACGCAGAGGTGGGAGAGGGGTTCCCACGAGAGCCGCCATCAAAGCGAAGGAGGGTGGAGGGCCAAGGTGGGCCCGCAGCAGATGAGATTGAGAATAGACGGGAGCTCGTAGTGAGGCTGAAGGATCGCTGTCTTTTACTTGTGATGGTCTTTGAAGCTAAATTATTGGAATGCAGGAGGAGGCCAGTGGAGGAGGACCTATGTCGGAGTTCCTTACGTCGTGAGAGTATTTGAAAAGTTCGAACGGGTGAGTTGGAGATCAATCCGACCGACGAAGATATTCGAAGAGATAAGATCATTGAGGACAGCAGTATGATACCGACTGGCAAACAGAGAATCCTCAGAAGCATGCGATAGAACAGTGCAAATTGTAATATAAATGGGAATTGATCACGACGACTGAAGCTAAGGCTGAAGAGGCGTGCAGACAGACAGACAGACAGGATAGATAAAGATTTATCCAGAGAATCCAGAGTGTGAGAGGAGATCAGATCGCGAAAATTCTTGTTTCCCCAGGACAATTTTTGCGTCAATTTAGTATAAAGGTTTTTCGCCGCCTGATAAGAAGTCAAGTCCATTTCTGTCGCCTGGTGCTTTGATTTATCGACGACCGGCTCAATTTCACAAGGGTTAGAAAAAATTCTCGTCAACGAAGTTTTCTCCCCCGCTGACGCCCCTCCATTTTGTTATGGAAGATGTCGCGAATCTTACAGTAAGTGGCAGTGGCAGTGGCAGTGGCAGTGTCGTTCAATTCGATCCGTGTGAATTTTTTCTGCGAGAGCACGTGCTGCTGAACATCTTATTTTTCATGGAACCAGGTGAACTGGCAATGATGAGGTCTGTAAGTAAGTCCCTATTCTCTGGCGTCTTGCGCGATCACAAAATAATTCGTTGGGCTGCAGAGCTACAGGGTTTAGACCAGAAATTGGTGAGCGGTGAAGGAAATGCTGAAGAAAGTGATGCCAACAGTACTGCAATTTCGCTGACTGAGCGGATGGAAATTGCTCGCTTATTGGCTGGGTTATCGCACAGCATTCATTTTTCTGTGGGTTCTTGTTCTCTTCTACGGTCTTCCGTGGCACCTTTGATCGAGCTCGGGAGGTTGATGAAACGTCATAGGGGCCTGAAACTGGTGATTGAGGGTCACTGCGGTATTGAGGCACCAGCAGGATACGCCGGTCCATTGACGCAGGGTCGAGTTGGTGAGGTAATCCGAGCGCTTCATTCAATTGGTGTCGAGGAGGAAAGGATGGAAGGAATAGGATTAGGATGCGACGAGCCATTGACACTTGATGTCGCACCTTTGGGCCATGAGAATAGGAGAGTGGACTTTTACTTTGTTGTGGGGGGGATAACTGTGCCTGAAAAGAGGGGTCGACCCGATTTGGTGGAAAAGCTTTCGAAGCTTAGGGATATGGCAAGCAAAGAAGGGTTCTGGGCTGAAGTGCAGCAGGGGGGGGAGGGAAGGGCATTCTTTGAGTCTCTGCCAGACTCTCTTAAGAGAATGCTCATTATGAATACTATGGCGGAGGTTGTGGAGGAGGGGGGTGAAGGGTCACTGTCAACTGATGATGACGATGATGATGACGATGATGATGACGATGATGATGACGATGATGATAGCACGGATGAACTCATTGTTGATATTGCTTGATGTTATGTTGTATTGATGGTGATGATGACGATGGTAACGGATATAACGCAGCAACCTCAAACAATGATTCAATAGCGAAATCAACAATGATGGGGATAGAAATAAAAAGCAACGAATTGGAAATGTAGTAATGCCTTAAGAGAACATTGTTTCTTAACGCTTTCGCTTTTTCATGAGAGAACTATGGGAGGGGAGAACAACTTCAACAACTTCCCTTTTCATTCCAAAAAACAACAAAAATTCATACCCTACTCGGAACATGCGGAAAATTTTAACAACCATTTTCTCATCCAAAAAACACCGAAACCAATGGGACAACAACTTTCGCAAGTCTTAGAGATCGTTGCTCCACTTGGCAACCATTCATTTCTCCCCCCTTCCGCTGGTTCGGTCCCTGTTTTAACAAGATTGCAAAGTCAACTCTTTGAGAAAGTTGCCAAACAGGGCAGTAATAGAGTTCCCACCGATAATGCGATTGCTGTTCTCGAGTCAATTTGGAACCTGCAGGGTGTGGAGGGGAAATTCGAAGTTGTCAGCGAGGTAAGGGGAACCAATGTTATGACAAATCTTGGACAGTCTGTCTTACCCAAGAGCAATGCATGCAGAAGTGGAGGTCTTTCGGGTTTCAATCGGAAGATCCGACGCGGGATATAAGGGGGGGGGGTCTTCTTTCGCTCAACTGCCTCTTGTTCTTCCTTGGTCGAGCCGATTGCCAAGAGCTGTTCCAGGAGACGATTTCACGGAGGGAGAAAGCTCTCACCTCAACTGAAGGCATGTCAAGATTCGAGAGTTATCCTTTGTCGGTAGCGCTCGTTAACGTAACAAGATTCGTCGCATCGCTCTTTGCCTTAATATCGAATGACGGGATGGCGGGAAAGAAGACAAATCTGAATGACTCTGGCACCCTCTCGGAATTTTATCCTCTGATGTCAGACGACGACGACGATGGGGAATTCTTTCATAAGATCGTTGCTGACTGCATGCTAATATTGGATGGTGAATGGAAGAGACGTAATGCGAGTTATATGGAATTCCCGCAGGTTTTCGATGATGTAAAAGAAATGGTCAAAACTGAGTTGAGGACCAGGGTCATGCAGTTGCAGTCTCAGCATCAGCATTAGGGCTTTAAAGTTTATTTTCTACAGTGATAAGTAGGGGGGGAGTGTTTCTAAAAGGATGCTTTCGTTGGCAAAACGCATCATTATCTCGTTTTTTAATATAATGTTTTTTAAAAATCGTATTGGTCATCATCCTCATCATTTTTGCCACCAACACTTGCACTAACTGCTCCCTCTTCTTCCCTTTCCCCTTCCTCCTTCTTTTTTGGGCT
>Ga0115556_1001908_pt1 | contig 14133 bp, 10 predicted proteins | sample COGITO_mtgs_1104_5_FD_87282 | JGI IMG/M metagenome (GOLD analysis project Ga0115556, IMG submission 87282) | Pelagic marine microbial communities from North Sea - COGITO_mtgs_110414 | ecosystem: Environmental > Aquatic > Marine > Epipelagic | place: Germany:Helgoland, sampling site Kabeltonne... | reverse complement strand
TTCCTGGTAATTGTTCACTGTCACCGCTTTCACTGACCGGGCTCGATCCTGATGACTCAGGCGCATATGAAATATTTCTCGGTCTCGCGCCACTAGGAAAAGCGACGAACAATCTGTCTCAAAATGATAAAGGTAGCAAAAAGCGCTTTCTATTGAATGACACCGATGTCGTACCTGATATGTTTGATCATCATGAGTCCATAGACATTGCAACGCTCAACTATGACGTTCAGTTATTAGTCGGCCGAGAAGCGCTGGCGGATCAAGGTTTCGTTATTGAAAAAATCGCCGAGATCATGGCTGATGGAACCGGCTACAGCTTATCTAAAACCTTTGTTGGCAACATCAACACTATTCAGTGCTCACCCTTGTTGATGAGTGCAATAAAGACGACAAGACAAAGTCTCATTGCCCGATATGAGCAGTTGGAAAGTTTTAGCTCCCTTGCCGGCGGGCACACCAGCGAACTATCAGCTAGTACCGTTTCGAACATGATGGCGTTAAGTGTTATTGCCGCTTACGTGCCTACTTTTAGTCATTTTGCCGATGTGCCTAACACGTCGCCTCAGCAGCTCTACCTTTCGCTGCGCCAATTAGTCGCACAATTAAGTGCCTTCTCCAAGCGTGTGTCATTGGTGGGCGATACAGGTGACACCAGTACTAGTTTGCTGGCTTATCAGCCAAACAATTTGGGAGACTGTTTTCAGCGGGCTTTTAAGCTCGTCAACGTTTTACTTGACGAATTGACGATAGCCCCGGAGTTGCTGATCGAACTTGCTGTGCAGGGTGATGGTAAGTATGTAAACGCGCTAACCAATGATTTCATTGAGTCGAGTAATCGGGTTTATATACGCTTGAGAACGAGTGAAGATATAGATAGTAAGGTAGATGAGATTCTGCAATACGCTAAATTAGGCGCCGATTTACAGGTCGATATCTACATGAAGCGATCGTTGCCGGGCGTGAAATTAGATTATTTGGCGCGCAAGCCACTTGGCGTTGCAAGCACGCCTAATAGCTATTATTTCGCCCTAGATAGGCATAGTTTCGAATGGCAGAAGGTGGCTGATTCAACTCGGATTGGTTTTGTATGGGCTGGTGCGCCTGACGATTTAACGGTAGAAATTATTGCAGTTAAGGGTTGATAGTCATGAATATGTTAAGTGCGTTTATCCCTGTTTTTGATTTATTAAATGCCTTGTTGCCAAAACTCGAGGACGGTACGGCCGAAGATTTTGAGCCTACTAGTCAACAATTTCTTGATGCTTTGTTCAACGCGCACAAGATTCTTTTCGATCAAGGCCATCTGCCGGTAAATATCAACAATGCTGTCTTTGCTATCTGCAGTCTGGTCGATGAGCGAGTATTGGAGTCTCAATGGCAGCATCGTGCCGAATGGCAAAAAATGCCTTTGCAAATGCGTTTGTATAATACCAATCGCGCGGGTAGCGAGTTTTTTGTCCGGCTCGATAGCCTTAATGAATCTTCTCCTGAGCAACAAGAGGTTCGGGAAATTTATTTGTACTGTCTCAAGCAAGGATTCAGCGGCTGTTATTTTGAAGTGGGTGAGCAGAGCCGTCTGGATGAGATCATACAAGCCAATTATCTGTTGTTGAGCCGGGCAATCTCTTTACAGTTGTTTGATCCGGTTGTGGAGAGTCAGATTGTCGATGTATACGCGGAGAATCAACTGGAGAGGTTTAAGGAAAGTGCCAAATTGTGGGCGCCAGTAGTTGCTGTGATAGGGACCTTCTTGTTCTTGCGAGCAGAAATATTCACGACAATATCAGAGACTTTTAGCGGTACGTAACTTGCGAATTAAACCATGAAGAAAGTATTAAAATTTCTCCTCGTCGTGCTCATTTGGACCGTTGTTCTTGGCGTCTGCGTGACCGCGGCAGTGTTGCTCGATTATCCGATGCAGACGGGTGCTTGGGTCTTCGCGATAATTTTTGGCAGCTGGTACGGGATCAAGATTCTGGTCTATTTGGTGAAGCGGTGGCGGGCCAAGCGACGTGTGCAGAAGCTGATCAATGTTGATGTGCCAGAAACAGAACAAAAAAACTTCAGGATTTATCAGTACTTAGCGCCGCGGGATGTGGATAAGCATATTGCGCGTGTTATTAATCGATTAGCTAAAAGTGATATCTCGCGTGTCGGTGCGGCGGAAGACTTACTGCAGTGGACGATGCACCTCAAGTTCGATAACGCCCATAGTGATTGGATCGAGGCATCCCCTGCGAATCGGCCGAAGATCATTGAGCCAGCTTTTAGTGAGTTTGATCATATTGAATGGCGCGTGTTCAATCAGTTCGTGATGTTAGATGTAGACGCTTATCTGCTCCAAGAAGGCAATCCCTCGGCCAAAAATGAATGGATCGAACTGCTCAACGGCCTGTCTTACAGCAAGAAACGCAAGGCGCTGGATGGACTGATGGTCTCACTCCATATCGATCAACTACAGAGCGAAAGTGAGCAAAGCCGGATTGCTGATCGAATCCGTATTGCTTACGAGAATATCAAGGAATATTGTGGTGTAGAGGTACCGATTAGCCTTGTATTGTTGGGTCTTGAGGACCTGAAAGGCATCGAGACTTGGACCGGCGGTCTGGAAGACGAAATGCGCCGCAAAATACTCGGCAAGGTTAACAGTAACAATGTGCCAGCCGCTCAAATTATCGAAAACTGTTTTGACGATTTGCAGGATGTATTGAAACAAGGTTCGCTCGCGTATCTGATGGCCAACGGCTATAACCGACATGCAGCGGGTGTGGCTCACCATGCTAACAACATAAAGCAGGCTTTGGCTCAGGTTGTGGCGCGAACATTTAGCGTGAACAATTTTCAGCGGTCGCCAACATTTGCTGGCTTGTTTTTTGTCGTAAGCAGAGATGGCACGTCAATGTTCGTGGAAGATCTGCTGGAAGGCAGTGCGCTAGTCTGGCGCAGTGCTGAAGTAACACGGCAAGCGACTGTCTCTGATAATATTAAACGCGTAAATTTGGCGGCCTATTATGCCGGCAGCGCCCTGCTGGTCGTACTGCTCATCATGGTGTATTCCGCCGGTCACTCGGTCATAGAGAAAAGTGTCAATGATTATCAGAAGGCGTTATTGACTAGCAACGATGGACTCGAAGTTGTCAATAAATTGCAAGCCCGGTACGAATACGTGTTAGCTCTGCAAAATATCAATATGGCACATTGGTTTCCCATCGCTGATGATCCCTTGAAGTTAAGCTACAACCGTGCCAAATATATGAAAGATCTAAACGAGCTATTACTGCGGCCCATGGATGAGAGCTTTAGCAAGAAACTTGGCAGTGTTGATCCTGCAGATCTGGATGCCAAGGTCGATTATTTAAATATTCTCGTCAGACGGATTAATCTGCTTGATGCCGTCATTAATGGGGCGTCGATGGCGAACTTGAGTGAGATGCCGCAGCCTTACGATAGCGCCTATTTAGATACGCTGCCTAAAAATGTTTTGGACGAGATCAATACGTTAGTACTGCATGGCTTTGAGCTTGGAAGACAGGACAGCAGTGGCGCAACACGTAGCGAATGGCTGAACAAAAAGGCAGCGTATAAACAACAGCTGTCCACCTTGGTTCTAAACTCCGATGTTTCGATGGACTGGTTAATCACCTGGGCTAATAACAACAAACTAGCCAAAGATGTTAAACGGACTGATTATTGGCAGCCGACTTCAGGAAAGAGTCAGAGTCTAGTGGCCGTAGATCGGGCCTATACCTTGGGCGGTAAGGACCTGATTGATAAGTTTATCGCTCAATTGTCGACTGCGCTTGATCAGGATGACGTGTTCGTCGCCGAGTATGTGCCGCGCTTCTATGCACGGTACCAGCAGAACTATATTGCCAGTTGGGGCGCATTCCTGAATGGTTTCAATGAAGGCGCGGATCAACTCCAGAGTCGTGACGAGTGGTTGGGTGTGCTTAACAACTTGGCTACGGGTCGCAATATATTCTTCAACTTGCTTAACGACGTTGACTATCAGCTAGCGCCTTATGCTGATGTTGAAATCAAACCCGACTGGTTTGAGTTTATTCTTTATTATCAGAATATGCTGGCGCTTGGCGAGGATAAAGTACAGAGCAATTCCAAGAAAAACGGTGTTCTGACGAAGCTGGCTTTGAAAATGGTGGGCGCCACAGGATCAGTCGGCAAAGCCATAGCGACTTCGGCTAAGAGTGGATTAAAAACCCAAAAGAAACTGGATAAAGCCAGCGGCGATGGCCCAGGACCTTCTGAACGTGAACTGAATCTGCAAGATGCCGCTAAAGAATTAGATAACTATAAAGCTCTATTGGCAGACGTGGTTTTCGAAATTGAGCGACGCAGCGCCTCTTACGCCAACATTAAAGGCGAATTTGATAATCCCGATAATCCTGGTGCAGCGGGTACTAAGCTAGCTGCCGTGCAGTCGAGTATCAGTCAACTTCAAGCACTGATTGGCAAGGTTGGCACCTCTACGGCACCATTCTGGAATGTTTATATGGGTTCTGTGCTGGTAGCTGAAAAGTTTATGATGCGGGAAACCGCCTGTTATATAGATGGTCAGTGGCAGGAAAACTACCTCTATGAGCTTACCGGTGTGCCAGACTACAAACTGAGCGAGTTTGCCTATAGTGAAACTGGCTTGTTGTGGAAGTTTACTGACGAACACCTAGCACCGTTTCTGAATAAGCGCCTGAACGCAGGATACGGCTTTAAGCGCATCAATGGCCATAATGTGCCGCTTACCGCGGGTCTTCTCGATTATCTGGCGCGGGCCAAAGACGAAGGTCAACGGCAAAAGTTCCAGACATTCGACCTGGATGTGACGGCGATGCCCACCAGCCTAAATAAAAATGCGCTGCTGTTTGTCTCTGAAACTGAGTTGACGTTGCAGTGTGAAGCCGGCGAGCAATCGCTGATTAACAGCAATTTCATTCTGGACAAACGTTTCATATGGGATCCCAGCTGTGGCCAAACGTCATTGCGGTTCACTATCGGTAATCGAGTGATTGAAAAGAAGTATGCGGGGCCAACAGGCCTGACTCAATTCCTTAAAGACTTTGAGACAGGCGAGCACATCTTCGATATTGAAGAGTTCCCTGAGTACTTCTACTTGCTGAAACAGTTTGAAATACGCAGGATTCAAGTTAACTTTCAGTTAGAGGGTGGTAAACGTCTACTGGCTGCACTAGACCAGCAGCCCCCCAAACCGCCCGCGAATATAGCGCTCTGCTGGAACTGATGTGGATGCCTTAATTCAGGACACGATTAGTATCTTGCCACAAGAAGCCGGCGTGCTCCCCTTTACTTGTCTGGTGTTGGCGCCGCTGCTACCAGCAGCCCAGCTAGATGGGTTATCGCAGCCAATATCGATTACGGTAGACAATTTCGATCAGGCCATGACGAAGTTGAAACCCAGACTGTCCTTTGATTTCGAAAACGAATTTCTGTGTGACATTTTTGGCGTTGCTCGGCAGCCAGTCAATGTTGATTATAGTATCACCTGTCGCGCCGACTTTTCGCCACGGCACGTTATCGAGCGAGATGATCGTTTGAGGGCGTTGAGTCAACTGATCAACTCCCTGGCCGAACGTCTGCAGCTAAATACCGACTACTATGCTGTCGAGGACCTGAACCCTCAGGGACTTAAAGTAGACGAGCTTGATACCGATCAAGCTTCTAGAGAGAGTCTCGAGCTCTTGGTGTGCGAGCTACAGGATCAGTTGTCGGTGGTGTTGGATCAGATATTACACAATCCGGCTTGGCAGCAAATTGAATCCGCATGGCGCGGCCTTTACTGGCTATGTGAAAGCAATGAGGGGTTGAAAAACTGTAGAATCGAGTTTTTGCCCGTCAGTCGAGAGTTATTGTGGGAAGATCTTAACGCCGTTTCCAGCGTTGAAGATTCGCACCTGTATGAAATGCTCTATACCCAGAGTTACGGACAGTTTGGTGGCGTCCCTTATGGCGCATTGATGCTAGATGACTACTTTTCGGGCTCAGGTCATGACTTGGTGCTACTCAGACAATTGTCACAGATAGCGCTGCTGGCACACGTGCCATTGGTAACGGGTACCGCTCCCGCGATGCTTGGCGTTGATAGCTTTCGTGAACTTGCCGGAGCCGATGGACTGGCTGAATTGCATCGCGGTGCGAGATACATTAAATGGCGGAGTTTTCTTGCGACCACCGAAGCCAGCTACCTGGCGCTGACATTGCCACGAATACGCATACGAGGCGCTTACAGCCAAACTGCTGCGCCAGCGCAAGCCGACCATTCGATGCCTTGGTTCGACGAATATATCGCAGATGATAACGAACATTGCCTCTGGTTAAATGCTTGCTATCCGTTCGTGATCAATCTGATGGAAAGTTTTTCCAAGCATGGTTTCTGTTCCGCTATCGCCGGCGTCGGCCATGGTGATATTGACTGCTCGACATTTGCGAGCCTTGATGAAAACCTTCCTGTCGAATATGTGTTGTCGGAGTCGAAGGAAGCTGACCTCATTACGCTGGGTTTTAACCCCATTGGTACTCGTCACCACGCGCATCGGTTAGTGTTTCAAACAGCAAATTCGGTACGCTGGGGTATTGTTAATCTTGAACATCGGCAACAAACCGTTGACTCACTTGCCAGTGCGAAATTTCAGTATCTGCTTATTGTCTTACGGGTCATACATTGTATCAAAATCATTTTCAGAGACAGTATAGGCACATTCGAAAACGCTTCCTCAATTGAAAATCTGTTGAATCGCTGGGTTCGGCAATACGTGTCGGACGTAGAATCACCCTCACAAACACTAAGGTCTAAACGGCCTTTGCGCGATGCTCGCATCAATGTCTTAGTTGGTAACGAGCCGGGTTGGTATGAAATTTCTCTATCGCTGCAACCTCATTTGAAATATATGGGCGAAGGCGTTGAAATTGCCGTTCATGTCCCCGTGCATGAGGCGGTTGCCTAATGGATTTTTCAGGCTATATGAGAATTGAAGGTGAGAACCAGGGGGCTATCGAAGGATCATCTTTACGTAAAGGTCGACGCGGATTAGTGAACATACATGGCTTTAAGCATGGGGTGAATCAGTTCTCGCAGAGTCGCAACAATTTAAATAATGGTCCGGTTGTCCACCAGCCTGTGGCCATCAGCAAGGAAGTCGATAAAAGCACGCCCCATCTTTATCAGGCCCTAGTGACAAAAGAAAATCTAACCATTGATCTGGAATGGTTCCGGTTCGATACGCGAGGTGAAGAGCAGCTGTATTACAAAATCCATGTCGTAGGAGCGTACATTACGCAGCTCGAACAATGGATGCCGGAAGTCAAAAGCGTTGAGGTTGAGCACCAACGTTTGATGGAAACCGTTTCGATCTTTTATGACGAGATTAGCTGGCACTGGGGCCCGGATGGCGACACTGCTTTTACTACGACTTGGCGCGGAGAAGCATAGTGTTGCGAATAACTGAGCGGCTCAACCGATTGTCGTCGAAGCAGCATGAAGACGATCGAAGAGGTGTAAGCGACACTAAAGTGATTGAGTCGCTGGCAGGATTTATCAAGAAATTACTCAATACCCGGGTTAATACCGTGTCTATGGACGTTGGCTTCGGCATACCTGAAATCGACTTGAGCAGTGGTTTGGTTGATGAAGACGACAGGCGAGCGTTGCTTGGATTAATAGAAAAATTGATAAAAACTTATGACAAACGGGTCAAGTCGATCGCGGGTTCGCTGACCGAAGTTAACAACATCATCGTCGTCATGGCTTTTCGCCTGCAAATTGAGACTCGTGAAGGGTTAAATTTTCGCTTGAATGGCAGGCTTCGGGCAGACAATACATTTGAAGTTGAATCTAAATGACATCCTTAAGTGAACTGTATCAACAAGAGCTGCGCCTGCTGAAAGAGTCAGCGAAGGTCTTCAGTGACGAATATCCAACCCTTACCGCGAATTTGGTGCGAGAGAGTGCCGATCCCGACATCGACATGATATTGAAGGGCGTGGCCTATCTGACGGCCCAGCTACGTAAGGAAATTTCTGATGAATTCCCCATAGCGCTGCAAGCCTTATCTCAAGTTTTGACGCCAACGCTGATGCAGCCACTGCCGGCGACAACGATTCTCGACTTCATGCCCAAGGCAAACCTGATAACGCCTTTCAAGCTAGCGGCTGGCACTGCATTTGATTCGGTCTCGCTGGCTAGCGATAGCCTTGGTCAACCTGTTCACTGTCGATTTTGTACTGTTTGGGACGTCACCGTTTTGCCGATCGCTATTCGATCCGTAGGGGTGAATAGTACGGAAGAGACCTTAGCAGGCAACCAAACCAAACTATTGCAACTTAAGATGGATTTTGATGCGTCTCGCAATGACGTGGCGAATTACGAATTTGAAAGTCTTAGGTTGTATTTCGACATGCCCATTGCCGAGAGTGCTGCTTGGGTTAGCTTGTTGAAAAACTCCCTGGTAAGCCTGAATGTTACCGATGCAAGTGGGACCAGAAATATCTTTTCGCCTAAGGTGCGTTTAACCGGCTATTTCCTTGGCGAAAATGAGCCTCAAGGCCCGAGTAGTCTAAGTACTCATCAGTTACTCCAAGACTACTACGTGAGTACCGAAAAATATTTGTTTTTCGATATTGATCTCAGTGGTTGGACCGAGCGTTCGGGCGAAGCCTTTACGTTAGAGTTTAAGCTTTCAAAGCCGAATTGGTCGGTTCCTGAGCTGACAGAGTCAGCGGTACATTTGTTTGCTACCCCAGCAGTGAATCGATTTTCAGCCTACGCTGAAACGAAAAAAATTAGCGGACCTGAAGCGGACATCACGCTTGAGGCTTATGAACGAAGTCTTTCTGGCGATCATGGGCTGGAGATTATAGACGTCGAGGAAGTCGAATCGATACAGAAAGGTCGGCCCGAAAATCTGCGCTATCAAAACTTACTGAGTCCAGACTCAGTTTCTACCAACATAGCAGGATACAATTTCTTTCGTAAGCCTGGCGCGCAGGATGGTCAAACTGTGCCGTGGCTTGGTTTATATAATGGGCAGAGCGTAGACTTGCGAGAAGAGGTGTTGCGAATTCGTGTCGCTTGTTGTAACGGCGAGTTGGCTAGCCAGATCGCGCCGGGGGACATCAAGCGCCCGACGAGTGGTTCGCCTGAATTGGTCAGTTTCACCAACCTGACCGCCGCGACGCAGTTCCAGTCTGCGTCAGTGGTCACCCAAAGTGCATGGCAAGTCGTGTCTGATCAAGCCCTGAGCATGTCTTCAATCGATGATGCGGCGAAACTAAAACGACTGCTGATGCACCATATTCCTGCGGGGCTGGTGAAATCGGCCAGACAAAAGTCTAACATTCATGCTATCAGCGCTATTGAAATATTTAAGGTTGTTTCGACTGAGAAAATTAGTCGCGGACGCCCACTGTTGGGTAGCGAATATCGCGTTGTGATGAATGGTGAAAGTTTTGCCAGCGCTGGCGAGTTGTTTATGTTCAGCGCGTTACTTGATCAACTGTTCGCTTTGCAAAATGTCGTGAACAGTTTTAGTCAACTGGTCGTTATCGACAGCAGAACTGGGGAGGAAGCGGAATGGCCAGTGAGACTAGGCACAACCGAGATTCTGTAGAGCAGTCTCTAATTGAGAATGCCGCCCGATATAGCCTTGTTGAAGCTTATCGTGTTCTGTGCCTGATCGTCGCAGAAAATGGTATGGATCCATTGCATTATATTCGCCTGCGTCCAGTGTTAGGTATGGGGTTGCCGCGTTCCGAAGTGCAATCGATTGAAAGAGTGATGCTTGGTAATGGCCTTAATGTTTACCAAATCAATGTCAACCTTGCTGGTTTGTACGGACAGCAATCCGTTCTGCCAAACTTCATTACAGAAGAGATTGTACGCGCCTCGTATCAAGACGAGCATGGTGGACGCTTCTTCTTAGACCTCATTCATCAACGTCTTTACCAACTCGTATACAAGGCGCGGGTGGCAAATCTGCCCTATGCCTCGGCAGATAGCGTGACTAATATGCAGCAAATGATGCTGTCTATGATTGGTCTCAGGGGTGCAAGTTGGATTGAGGATTTTGTCGATCCGGCTTTTATTTTGCGCAATATTAATGTGTTTCGACTTCAGCGCAGAACGAGTGCTGGTCTTATCCAACTGCTGGCGAATTTGTTTAAGCGGTCCACGGTCAGTGTTGAAGAATGCTGCGAACGGGCTTTCACGTTGCCTGAAAGTCAACGCTGCTTTATTGGTAGGCAAGGTAATGAGCTTGGTAATAACGGCATTGTCGGCAGCAAAATATCGGAATACCAAGGCAGAATTGTGGTCAAAATCAGCGGCATCAGCGCCGAGCAATACCGTCAATGGGCCTTGGATGAGCGCTATTGGCGCTCACTAAAAACAATGATCCAATATTTCCTTGACCAACCGCTGGTCGTTGAATTGCAATTCAATATATTGCAATCGGAAGGCTTCAAGTTGGTATTTGGCAAGCATAATCAAAATCAGTTAGGTCGTAGTGCATGGTTATTGCATGATCAAGCAAGTGAATCAATAGATGCGAGGGTGAGGGTTCTGTAATGAGCCAACAACAGCATGCTGATTGCTACGCCAATGTTTAACGACGTTGCTCGTGGTGACGTTAGCCCCAAGCGGACGCCAAGTCAGCTGAATATTTGGGTCATGAAATAGTACAGATTGAAGCAGGGCTCGAAAATGAAATTTTCATTCGCAGTAAAACTCGGATTATTGTTGGTTACAGTGATTACCACGCTGACGGGCGCTATCTTGTTCAATTCTTACAGCTACTCGAAAAATGTCACGTATGACGACTTTAAGGCCAGTATCAGCGCGGTGACAAATACAGGCGCGTTCGTTTTCAATGAAGAGGCTCGAGATGTAATCGAGTCTCTTAAGCAACGATTGAACCAGAGTCTAGCTGGAGAGAGCAATATTGAGCTTAATGACTGGGTCAAGACTTTAAAATCTCACGATGTTAAGCCCGCGTTAAGTGCTGCTACCTCCAATCAACTCCAAGATAGCCTAGAGTTTCAGACGTTGGTGCAATTGCTACGACGGGTAAAAGCGGGTGGTGGGAAAGTTGTAGCGCCGCTTAGATTGCTAGATCAGAGCGACGCGGGCAGGCAGTGCTCAGCTGGCCATAATAACCCCAAAGTGCCGGTGGGTAGCGGGTTCGTAGCACGCCGGGTCTATCTGTCTGTACCGATTCCAGGCGTTGATCCCTCCGAGGCGGTCATGTTGCTGGCTAATTCTAATTATGAGTCGGAGATGGGTGGTGACGCAAAGTATCCCATTGGTGATACCTATCGGCCGAAAGCGAGGTTCAGCAGTGCCTTCAGGGATGGCGAGTTGAGTATCTCTAACTGGTATGTAGATGAATTCGATCCGTGTATTAAGATTATGACCGCGGCAATACCGATTAAAAACGAGGATGGCAAAGTGATAGCGGTGCTGGGTGCGGATTATCCTATATTGGAGTTTGAGCAACGTGTAAATGAGCTAGAGGCCGACAGTTGGAATCTGTTTGGGATTGCCGCGGCGATCGCGTTTATCTTTACCTTAGTCGTAGGTTACTGGGTGGTAGTACCGTTGACCCGTTTAAGAGAAGGTGCTGTACAATTGCTAAGACATAATTTTTCGCATCGGGTGAATGTTACATCGACTGACGAATTTGGAGTCCTGGCCACGACTATCAACAAGGTCAGTGAAACACTTGGAGATTTTACCCTTAACCTTGAGCGAATAGTCGAGGAGCGTACGGTCAAACTTTCCGCAGCTAATGAGGAGGTGGTGCAACTAAATGAGCTGCTACAGCGAGAGAACGCCCACTTGGGTGCCGAGGTAGACAGCCTGATCAGGTTGCGCGAAAAGCAACTGGAACATGTCGAAGGGAAGATTGATCGGGGAAAATATGCGATCAATTTTCGCTACCTGCCGACGCGTTCGGTAGGCGGTGATTTTTGGCATCTAGGACAGAATCGCGACGATTTGATCGAACTTTGCTATGGGCAGGTTTCGGGTTATGGTCTTGAAACGGCGACAACCGTATTGCAGTTACAGGCACTTTTCAAGTCGTTGGCCGGTGAGCCAATCAGCAGTCAGCTTAAGAATGCCAACGACTATCTATACAGCCAGCAGAAAGTGTTGACTAACCCGCTGTTCGCGAAGGTGCTATACATCACGCTTAGCGAGGACCGAATGAGCGTTAGTGGTTACGGAGAACCGCCTATTGCATTCAACAACCATCAGGTGGAAGAGTTGGCTTCAGGCTTCATGTCGACCCCACTGGGATTAGATTCGAAAATAGAAATTGGTACGGAGAAGCGGTCGTTTGGCAACATGAGTTACTTGTTGTTTTCAGCGGGTTTTAGACAAGCAGTTTTGAAATTGCACAATGTGCAAGACCTTGATCTGACGCCACAGCGTTTTCTAGAACTTACTGGCCTACGCGAAGCTGGGGTGGATGACCTGACCGCACAATTGCGGGCCGAAGATTGGTTCGAAAATTTTGAAGATGATGTTAGCTTCATTCTCATTGAGCGGCTTGTGGACCTATGAATCAATCAATCGAAGCAGCGGCGTTTCATTACGACAAGTTGATCGGACGCTTGATCTTCAACAGTTCATGCCGATTATTATGGCGCAGCGAGATTGATCAAGGGAAAAACTTGTTGCGCTATTTAGATGAAAATCGCGTTTCTTCACTGCAGGTTCACCTGCAGGGTAGTGTTTTTTTTGATTTAAACTCGGCGCTGCTGTTCTACCAGATCGTCAAGCTATTCGCCAAGGACCGACAAAAAAGCCTGGTAGTGTTTACTCGTGACGACGTGCGTGCACAGCGTCAGCTGATAGAGGTCGCTCTGAAGCTGGATCCGCGAATAAAGCTTGAATTTACTTTTAGTGAAGACTTCAAACCCCATCACGTGCAAGTCGCTTAGGCATCATGGCTGAAACTAGCTAACGGAAACCGGTTGTCGAAAGTGGGGTAAGTGATTCGACAACTAGATGCGAATCGACTGGCCATCAAGCAATCATAGATGAAGCTAACGAAACTGCAGTCATGGACAGGGTAGTCATGGACAGGGTAGTCATGGACAGAGTGGTGATGGAGGAGGGTGGTCATGAAGGGCGCTCAAGTCGTCATCCGAAAGTCGTAATCATCAAAGGTATCCCTTGAATCCTAGAGGCTGATACTCGACACGCACAAGCGGCGCTGAAATTGCTATACTCGTGAACTTGTTCACCAGTTACGATTGAGCTTTCATGAGTACGTCCCCTCTTATTCAGAGCCCCACATCTGCGGCGCCAGAGATGGCTCTGACCATCGAAAATTTAACCAAGACTTATGCCAACGATTTTCAGGCGCTACGTGGCATCAGCCTGAATGTTGAGCGGGGTGATTTCTTTGCGTTACTGGGCCCCAATGGCGCGGGCAAGTCTACCACCATCGGCATCATTTTTTCTTTGATAGACAAGACCAGCGGCAAGGTCAATATTTGTGGCATCGACATCGATCAGGATTTTCCGACCGCGAAAAAGCACGTAGGCATTGTTCCTCAGGAATTCAACTTCAACGTCTTTGAAAAGGTCAAGCATATCGTGATTACCCAGGGCGGCTATTACGGTCTGCCGCGGGCACTGGCTGAGGAACGGGCAGAGAAATACCTGAAAATCCTTGGCCTGTGGGATAAGCGTAACGAGACCGCTCGGTCGTTGTCGGGTGGTATGAAACGGCGTTTGATGATCGCCCGCGCTCTGGTGCACGAGCCTGAACTGTTGATTTTAGATGAGCCCACCGCAGGAGTGGATATCGAGATGCGTCGTGCCATGTGGGACTTTCTGCGCGAACTGAATGAGAGCGGCACGACGATTATCCTCACCACCCACTACCTGGAGGAAGCTGAGACCCTGTGTCGTAATATTGCCATCATCGACGAAGGCCAAATCATCCATGACGGCAGTATGCGCGACCTGCTGCGCGAGTTACACACCGAGACATTTGTATTGGATGCGGCTCAACCGCTGCCGCCAGCGCTTGAGATACCCGGCTATCCAACCGTCGTGGTAGATGCCCATAGTGTTGAAGTCGTCGTGGATAA
>Ga0115556_1001907_pt1 | contig 14133 bp, 7 predicted proteins | sample COGITO_mtgs_1104_5_FD_87282 | JGI IMG/M metagenome (GOLD analysis project Ga0115556, IMG submission 87282) | Pelagic marine microbial communities from North Sea - COGITO_mtgs_110414 | ecosystem: Environmental > Aquatic > Marine > Epipelagic | place: Germany:Helgoland, sampling site Kabeltonne... | reverse complement strand
TCAGGGTCAGAGGCGGCAGATACCTCCCTGAAGATTGCGCGGGCCTATTGGCGCCAAGCAGGGCAGCCGAACAAGACTCGGTTGATCGGTCGGGTCAAGGGTTATCATGGGGTCAATTTTGGTGGTGCCAGTGTGGGTGGTATCGGTGCCAACCGTAAAGCCTTTGGACCCTTGTTAGATGTGGATCACCTGCCTTCGACCCTGTTGGCAGAAAATGCGTTCACCGCCGGCATGCCCCAGTCGGGGGAATACCTCGCAGAACATTTATTGGAATTGATTAATCTGCATGATGCCTCGAATATCGCGGCGGTGATCGTTGAGCCCATGTCCGGCTCGGCAGGGGTGGTGGTGCCGCCTCATGGTTACCTGGCGCGGCTTCGGGAAATCTGCACCGCCCACGATATTTTGCTGATTTTTGACGAGGTCATCACTGGCTTTGGTCGTTGCGGCGCTAACACCGGTGCCGCCGCCTTTGGTGTCGTCCCAGATATGATCAACGTGGCCAAGCAATTGACTAACGGCGCTGTCCCCATGGGGGCGGTGGTGGTTACTGAGGCTATTTATGATGCGTTTATGGCAAGTGACCTGCCAGAGCATGCCATTGAGCTGCCCCATGGTTATACCTATTCGGGCCATCCCGTGGCCTGTGCCGCGGCGCTGGCGGCGCTGGATGTGTTTGAGCGGGACAATCTCGCCCAACGAGCAGGGGCAGTGGCGGTGGACTTCGAGCGGCTGATCCACGAGCTCAGGGGTTCACCTCATGTTGTGGACATCCGCAATTATGGCTTGGCAGGGGCGATCCAGCTGGCGCCTCGTGACGGTGATCCGATAGTCCGACCCTATGAAGTGGGTTTGGCCATGTGGCAGGCCGGGTTCTACGTCCGCTGGGGTGGTGACACCCTGCAGTTCGGCCCACCCTTTGAGTCGCCCGTCAGTGTCCTGGCGGAGATGTTTGATCGACTGGGGACTGAGCTCCATAGTCTTAAATAACCCTTCAATAAGTGCCGGTGGGTAGGCTTGTCACGGGCGGCTGTGAAGTGTCAGCTTTTTGTGTTGATCACGGCGAGCACAAGTCCTGCATTATAGATCAGGTAAGCGATCAGCAGCAGGACGCCTTCCAAACGGCTAATGATGCCCGCGGTGCGCTCACGAAAAGCGTAGCCCATGAGGAATAGCGCCGCAGTCAAGATTCCAAGTACGGGTAAATCTCGGCTGAGGATCCCAGGCTCCAGTATTGTCGGGCCAATGGTGCCGGTGATGCCGATGACTATAGAGGTATTAAACAGATTCGAGCCGATGATGTTGCCTAAGGCCAGGTCGTGTTCATTTTTGCGCACCGCTGCGATGGAGGCGGCGAGCTCCGGTAACGAGGTGCCCACAGCAACCACCGTCAGACCAATGATCAAGTCACTGATGCCGAGCGCGCGGGCAATTTCGACCCCGCCCCACACCAGAATCTGCGAACTGATGACCAGTAGAATCAGGCCAAAAACCACATAGGTGATAGCCCGTGCCATGCTCATAGGCGCTTGTAATTCTTGTTCAACCATCACCGCCAAATGATCGGTCTTGTTATTGACACCAGCATGAATCGACCAAGCCATGATGACGACGAACAGGCCAATTAAGAGCCAGCCATCGGTTCGGCTCAAGGCCCCATCCACGTAGAGTAGTGCGGCCGCTGTGAGCGTCACAAAGGCCAGCAACGGCAGTTCCCGGCGTAATATCGACGACTCGACCCGAATCGGGCTGATGGCGGCGGTCAGACCTAAAATCAGGGCGATATTAGTGATGTTGGAGCCGAATGCATTACCCAGCGCCAGACCTGAGTTGCCCTGGCTCGCCGACAAACCACTGATCACCATTTCCGGCATAGAACTGCCAAAGCCGATGACCAGCATACCAATCAGCAACGGTGGCAGGCCCGCGCGTTTTGCCGCCGCGGCGGCGCCGTCGACGAATTTATCGGCGCTGAAGACAAGCAGCACAATACCAATAATGACGGCGGCGATAGCAAGCATGGAGTGAGAGAGTCTCTATTTGAAGGGCTGAGTATACCAAGCAACGGCTGGTGAATTGATTGAAATGTGGAATAAATTTTGATGCTGTACTCAGGTTCGCGCTTGTTGGTAACGGGCCTCTTTTTCTTGCCAGCGCGAGTTGACCCACTGTTTGATATTCGAGATCTCATCGGCTGGGTTGCAGGTCACGTGCACATCCAACTGTTTGAGTCGACCACTGAGGATCTCCCAAAAATCCATGTCCGCGGGATAAATCAGGGTCACGTCGACGATATCGCAATGGGGCATATTATCGAGCATCAGTCGCAAGCCGCCGGTTTTGGGATTCAACAGATACTCATACTTTGACTTCAATTGCTCGCGTTTCGCCGGGGTAAAGCGTGTGCCTTCAATAAAGTTCAGTAACGCAAACGGGCTGTTGTCCATTTCCATCACAGCGCTGGTTACCGAGTCAAAGTCTTTGCCCTTACCGCCGGGTTTTTGGCCTCGCGTCAGGCGCGGAAAGTTGAGGGCCAAACATACCCAGCCCACCACAGGCACGTAGATCAGCTCTTTCTTCACCAGGAACTTGATGATGGGACCATGGGGAACAATCACCGCTTGTAACGCCAGAATATCGAACCAGCTACGGTGATTGCTGATGACCAGCATCTTTTGCCATTTGCTGGTGGGTAAATCCCCCGTCACCTGCATACGAATGCCGAGTATCCGTTGTAACCAGAAGGAATTGCCGGCCACCGCGCCACGGTAACTCAGATCGGTGCAGAAATCGCAGCCCCGTCGAACCGCCGCGATGGGAATTAAGGCCGGGATCAGCGCGAATAAAATCAGGAACGGGATCCAGAACAGCAAGTTAACCGTGATGGCTGTGAGCGAGATCGCGCTGATACAGTGTCGCAGAGGGTTCAGAGTGAGTGGCCTTATGATTTTTAAAGAGAAATTAACGAATTCCCGGCTTAAATGCCAGCAACCTGACTTATAAAAACCGCTCTGCAAGCCCGCTGTCACGACGAGCATGAGTATTGAGTGCCTCATTCAGCAGCGCTTCAGTACTATACAGAATGATGCGCTGGCGCGATCTCGTCACCGCGGTATAAAGCAGCTCACGGCTCACCAGTGGTTCGGCCCTGGTTGACGCGCTGGCTGGTAGTACCAGCGTCACCTCATTAAATTCCGAGCCTTGCGACTTGTGCACTGTCATCACGAAACAGGTCTCATGGGGCGGCAAGCGCGAGGCCAGGTGAGTCATGATAGCGCCATCACTGTCGCGAAAAGCCACATGAAAACGTCGATCTTCAAGATTGAACAAGCAAATACCTACGTCACCATTGAATAGGCCCAGCGCATAGTCGTTGCGCATAATCATGATTGGCCGGCCATGATAAAAGGCCGGGCCGGTACGAAAGCCAATGGCCAATAGTTGGGCCTCGATCCCCAGGTTCAATTGCTCAACACCATAGTCGCCCTCGCGTACCGCTGACAAAATGCGAGTCTGCTCAAACTGGTCAAGCAACTCACCGGCTGTGCGGTTAGTATCGGCCGCCAGGGCCAGATAGTCGGCGAAGGGCGCCAGCAGCAGACTCGGGTTTTGTTGCAGTTCGGTAACGGGCCGAATACTGACCTGCGCATTGGCGCTAATAGGCTCTCCCTGTTGAATCGCTCGAGCCAATTGACCGATGCCCTGATCGGCATCGAAACGATAGCTTTTTGTCAGGCGGCATAGGGCATCTTTGAGCTTGTGATCGCCAGCGTTGATGGGCAGCTCAGTGTCTAGCACTGCGGCGGCCAGATCATGAAATGCGGCGGAATAGCCAGCCGGATAGCGGCAAATATCCATCAGAAGATTACCGGTCTCAACGGACGGCAATTGATCAGGATCACCGAGCAGCACCAGCTGGCAATGAGTGGGCAGTGCCCGTAGCAGCCGGTCCATCATTGCCAGGTCAACCATGGAGACCTCATCAACGATCAACAAATCCACCGTCAGAGGATGCTGTGCATCATGGCGCCAGCTTCTGCCATCCATGCGCATGCCCAACAATCGGTGCAGCGTCTGAACCTCCACAGCGGGTTTATCTGAACCTTGAGCCTGCCTGAGCCCTTGGTTCAGGCGCATGGCGGCCTTGCCCGTGGGCGCGGCCAGTTTGACGATGGCGTGCTTGTTACCGGGCAATGCGGCGAAGGCTTGCAACAGCTTCAGCACCGTGGTGGTTTTACCGGTACCCGGCCCGCCGGTAATCACCGTCAGGCGGCGGGTCAAGGCTTGCAGTGTCGCAACGGCCTGCCAATTGACGGTAGTTGGATTGTCACCAAACTGATCCGTCATAAGCTGCCGCAGTATTGGTGGCTCGGTCAACGGCATGGGTTGATTACGACTGATTAATTGAGTCGCAATCCGATATTCATACTGATAATAACGCTGTAAGTAGAGCTTGTTGTGCTCAAGCACTAAGGGACTGGCTTGCGCTCCGGCGGCCCATTGGCCATTGTCGGGCTGGCCGACACAGGGCAAGGTCAGCAGCTTGGCCACCAGCGCCGCCGTATCATCTCGTTGTGCCAAGTCGATGCAGCTGTGTTGTTGGCGTAACGCCTGACTCAGTTGCGCAAATAGCTGATAGATGGCGGGGTCTCTAGTCGCCCCAAGATCGCACATCAGCCGCGCAAAGTGCACATCAATGGCCAGGTTATCGTGCATCATGGTGTCCCACCAAAGATCTGGTCGAGCTGCTGAATCAGACTCGCTTCGGGACGGTCAAAAAACACGCCGCTCTGAATTCTGTCCTTGTGCATGCCGCGCAGGAACAGATAGCCGACGCCGCCAAAATGACTGGCATATTGATAGTTGGGCAGGCGCTGACTGAGATAACGGTGTAGGGCCACCGTATAAATCAGATATTGTAAGTCGTAGTGATGCTGGGTGACCGCCTGCTGCAACGCTATGGGCGAGTAGTCTTGCAGACTGTTGCCAAGATGGTTCGATTTGTAGTCGATCACGTAGTAGCGGTTCTCGTGGCGAACCACCAGATCGATCAAACCGGTCATCATGCCGCGGATACTGTTATGGGCCAGCACGACGCCGGGCTTCAGATAACCCTTGGCGGTTAAGGTGTTGATCAAGGCTCGGTCGGTGTTGACGGGGAAGTGGAACTCCAGCTCATTCAGGCAATCTTGCGGGGCAATATCCTGCAAGCAAAAGGCTGTGGCTTGGACTTTTTCACCCTGCGCTGTGTGCTCACCAAATAAGGGCGTCTGCAGTATATGTTCCAGCCAGCCCCCTAAGGCGGCTTCCAGTTGGACCTTGTCATTGACCAAGCCTAGGCGCGTAATGCAACGCTCTATGGCCTTCTGTTTGCTCGCATCATTGGCATTAAAGTCCAGGTGCTCCAACAAGGCGTGCAGGCCAATGCCCACCTTGCGACCGGCGGGAAAGCTGAATTGATCTAACAGCGGTGTGCCGGCGCGCGGCGTGTTCATATCACGATGCCCCGTGTCATCATCCAGATAGCCTGCTGGCAGGTAATGACTGTTGGTGCCGCTGTCTTGGGTTGTTGGTGCGTAGGACAGTGCGTAGGACAGTGCGGTAAAGCTGTGGATTCGCCAGTTGTCAAAGACCCTGGGTGCCGAGGGCGGTGGCACCAATTGCTGGCGGTCTGTGGTGTTGGGCAAGCACGTGACGGGGACGCTGGTGACCGTCTGAAACGCGAACAATGATGCAGGCAAGCTGTTGATCTGGCGTGCAATGTCGTCCAGTTCGGGTCGATTGGCAGTGACGCCAAGCAGCTTGCCCAGGGCGGTTTCACCCACCTTCGACTTGGCGCCGTAGACCGGGAATCCCAGGTAACACTGATACCGCGCACGGGTCAGCGCCACATACAACAGGCGCATCTCTTCCGTCAAATTCTCCCGTCTAGCCTGCTGTTTTGTTTCGTCGAGGTTGCGTAGTTCAAGCACAGTCGTGAAGTTGTTAGCAGCGTCTACTTCGTGCAACAGAACCGGTGGAGACTCATTTCTGGCATCTGCCCCGAAGGCGGCTAAGGGAATCATCACGATGTCGTATTCGAGCCCCTTGGCGGCGTGCATCGTGACAATTTGCACCAAGTCTTGATCGCTCTCAAGTCGCAGTTGGCGCTCTTCATGAGTGCTGGTAGCGGCCTGCCGTTCACGATTAAACCACTTGATCAAGCGATGCATGCCCGGCGCAATACTCGCCCGGGTTTGCAGTAATTCGGCCAAATGTCGCAAGTTCGTGATCTGACGTTCACCGTCGAGTTGGGCGAACCATTTATGGGCCAATTGCCGTTCGCTCATCAGGGCTTCCAGCATACTGGCAACCCCCAGGCGGGCCCAGATATCGTGGTAGGTCTTGAATTCTTCCAGCAGGGTTTGTTGTTGAACGCTTTGGTTGAGTCCGATAATTTCCGACACATTCGCCTGCAACAGGCGGGTGGCGAGGGCGGTTCGTATTGCGCGTTCATTGTTGGGCTCACTCACCGCCTGCAATAGCAACATTAAATCGTCTGCAGTTTCCGACAGAAAGACACTTTCCTGCGTTACATAAACACTGCGAATATTGCGTTTTGCCAGCGCTGCACGGGCTACCAGCATATCTTTGTGTTGGCGTACCAAAAAGGCGATCTGACCGGCGTGCACTGGCAGGTTATCGATAGTGGCCGCGCCAGATAAGAGTAGGGCGGTTTGTTCCGCGGCATGCTCCATGGCTAAATAGCTGGCGTCGGGCTTTCTCAGACCGTTGCCTGCAGCGTCGGTGAGTGCAAAAAATGCTACCGGTTTGACCACCTCGGCGTTAATCAGCAGTTGTTTTTTGTCGGCGTTCGGAAAGGGCGCGACGGGCAAAAACGGCATGTCCTGGTCGTTACCGAACACATCCTGTTGATTGAATAAGGTGTTTGTCGCGGCCACCAAGCCAGCAGTGGAACGCCAGTTGGTTTGCAGAGAATACATATCCTGATCTTGATCAAGCTGCCGCTTGGCATTGATATAGGTGTAGATGTCAGCGCCACGAAATTGATAAATGGCCTGTTTAGGGTCGCCAATCAGTAACAAGCTTTGGGGCCCAGACTGATAATAAATTTTGCTGAAAATACCGTATTGAATATCATCCGTGTCTTGAAATTCATCGACCATCGCCACCGGCCATTGCTTAGCCAGTTGCCGGCCTAACTGATCCCCTATGGCGCCTTGATGCAGTGCTTTGTGGACGTTAGTCAGCAGGTCGTCCATGGTGAGTTGGTTGAACTCAGCCTTGTAGTGGGCAAGATTGCGTCTCAGAGTCTCAATAGCTCGGTGCCAGAGATTGTGTTGCAGTTGCTGTTCCAGCCATTGCAGGTCCTGAATTTCCTCGATCAGGTCGATCAAGGGGTGCGTTGGCATCTCGCCAGCCTTTTTAAGGTTGTTGCTGAGGATGTCAGCGGTGAAGTATTGCCAGTCGTCGGTAAACACGCCGCTGCCGAGCAGGAAGCGTTGTAGCGTCTTCAGTCGGTGGAAGCTTTTTGAGTTACCCTTGATGCCCGAGGCTTCAATAGCGGCAGGGAACTCTTCCAGGTGCCAGCGCTCACGCACCTCGTTAACCTTGGCTTGAAGCCGTGCCAAGTGCTCATCGATAGCCTTGGCGGCAGGGCGTACAACAAGGCCTTGGCGAGATAGAAAGCCGCGAGTCTTTTTCAATAAGTCAGTGGGAGTCGGCCACAACGCCAGGGCGATATCTCGCGGCGTCTGTGCCAGGGTGAGAATCTCGGCGCGAAAACAGTCTTCCGCCGCCATCTGCATGAGCTGGTTGGCATCGGCATCCAGTCGTTGGTCAAACAAAGTGCCCGTGGCGAGAGACTGATCATTGAGTATCTTGTTGCAGAACCCATGAATGGTAAAGATCGCGGCTTCATCCATCAGCTGTAAAGCCGCAGTGAGCAATGTGATGTCACGGGGAGTATCGGAGGAACTATCAATTAGAAATTGCACAAAACCATCACCCTTAGCGTCAGCCTTGATCAGACATTCGCGAGCCGTATAAATACGCTGTCGAATGCGCTGACGCAATTCATCGGTGGCGGCAATGGTAAAGGTTAATACCAGTATTTCGTTCACTGCCAAGGGTCGCTGCAATGCTTCGCTATGGCCGAGTAATAAGCGCAAATACAGATTGGTGATCGTGTAGGTCTTACCCGTGCCAGCGCTGGCTTCGATCAGCTGATGGCCCTGCAGTGGGAACCGGGTTGCGTCCAAGATTTTCACGACTGTTTCTCCAAACATGCCAACAGGGGCCCGTAGACACTGTGGGCATAGGTGGCGAAGTCGTCATTGGCATCAGCGGGAAAATCAAATAAACGCTTGAAAGCCGGGTCAAGTCGTTCAGAACCCGGTTGATCTGTTTGCCAGCTCTCGGTGACTTTATCGAGACACTCCGCCGGGCTTTTTCCCGCTTGGCTCGCCTCTTGCCAGATGCCGCTGAGTTCTGGAAGAAAACACAAGGGCTGGCGCAGGCCCAGAATATACAGCTGCACCAGCGTCGTTAGATGCTGTTTAGCGAGGGCGGGTGCCAGTGCTACAAGTCGGTACTCAACCACGTTATTGGGCCCCAGAGAAATTAGTCGACTCGCATAGGGACCCTGATCCAGTGCATTCAGAAACAAGTGCTCGATCCAAGCATTGAGGGTTTGTCGGCGGCGTTGAGTGGCTGCCCGATAGTGTAAAACGGTTGCGCCCTGGAGATGCTCGATGGTGCCGTTAATGGTCAATGTTAACAGTTCTTTGTGGTTGCCCGGAGCAATCGCTGTGCCCGACTCAAGGGGAACCTGCAGGGTTAAATGGGCTTGCAAGCTGCGCATAGGCGCCACATCCAATGCCTCGTGCACCTGCTTCGCCCGGCTCAATTGCTGGTTCAATACTTGTTCGCCCATCGCCCCTGGCATCAGGGCACCGCTAGCGCTGATTTGTTGGCGCCAGTGCTCCACAGACTCACCGTCGACGAGGGTCTGCAGCGCCGTATCGGTAATATGGTATCGGGTCAGTGGGTCGAGGCTGAAGGGTTCGGCATCGGCCAAGGCCTCATCTTCGGCTGGAAAATAAATGCCCAGGCGTTGATTCAGGTAAAACCGGGCGGGGTTGCGAAAAAACTGTTGAAGCTGATGTAAATTAGCGGGCATTAATGCCGGATCATCGGCCAGCACGGTATCAATAAAGCTGGGGTAGGCAGGCCCCGCTGCGTCTGTTGTGGCGAGGGTGTCCGGTATCGCGCTGGCATTATCTCGCAGCGCGTCGTACCACCGGTTTTGAAAGCTCTGTAGTTCCGGCAATTGTGGGTCAAAGTAAGCTGGGCTGAAAGGTTGTAAAGGATGTTGGGTGACAAAATCCTGGTGAAACACCGCACTTAGATAATGCATCAGTTCACTCACCAGTACCGATGGCGGCTTATCTTTGTTGGTCTTGACGCTGCGGCCTTCATAACTGATATATAGATAGTCTTCTGCGGCCAATATGGCCTCTAGAAACAGATAGCGATCGTCAACTCGTCGCGATCGATCGCCTTTGCGGTAAGTGTCGTGTGCCATGAGGTTAAAGCTCGCGGCGCTGTCTTTGCGTGGGTAGGCGTTGTCGTTCATCCCCAACAGGCAGACCACCTTAAAGGGAATGCTGCGCATGGGTACCAGCGTCGCAAAAGTAATGCCGCCAGATAAAAAGCCGCGGGCCGGGCGCGGCTGCGCGAGCTGAGCGCCAAGCCAGTGGCGCAGCAGGCGGGCGCTCATGGGTTGCTCGAAGCCTGCAGCAGTGGTCTGGTCGCGAAGTAATAATAAAGCCTCACGCACCGCGTCGATATCCAGCTCTTCGTCGCCTTGCGGCGTGAAAAAGTCGAGGATCATTTGATTCACGCTATTCACCCAGTCTGCCGTGCTCTGGGGTTCTGCCAGCCGCAGTCGATAAGTCTGTAACAGATTAATGAAGTCGCAGAGTTTGCCCAGTAGCTCGCCATCGCCGGCAGCGATATCAAAAGGTAAGCGATTCTGGTGCAGGCCCTGTTCTGCCTCCATGGCGTAGCCCAGCAATAGCCGCTCAAGGCCAAAGGTCCAGGTATTGCTTTCGGTGGCGGGTAGTTGCCACCGATTGGTTTTGTCCTCACCGCTGAACTCCCAGCGAATATTGGTATCTCTGATCCAACCACCAATGCTAACCAGGTCAGCCTCAGCCAAGTCGAGCTTGAGCGCGATGGCTGGCACTTCTAACAAATCCATGATGTCGGTGCTCGTGAGACGCGATTCAGGTAGGGCTAACAGCGTCTCAAAGGCCAGCAGAATGGTCGACTCTTGGGACAGGCCTCGGTCGGCGAGGGCGTAGTAAAGCTGGTCTTTGAAGACAGATTGAATATAGGCTGAGTATTCGGCAATGTCAGGGGTCATGACAATAACATCGCTGGGCTTGATGTCTGGCCGCGCCGCAAAAATCCCCAGCAGTTGATCAAACAGAATTTCGATTTCCCGCAACTTGCTATGGCAGTTATGAATCTGAATAGACCGATCAGCGGCGTCGATGGGCAGCTGGCCAGGTGCACTATGCTCCGCGTCCTCAGCCGCGCTGCCGAAAATACCACCGTATTCAAGATTTAATACGTCATTCTGTATGGCGGCGAGGGCACTGTTTTCCGCCCGTGGCGCGAAGGCTTCAGCGCTCTGGAGCGCCTCGGCCTCAATCAGCAACTCGAAGAACTCTCGTCCCTGCTTGCCCATGGAAGACAGCAGCGGGTTGCCCACTTCCAGAAATTCTTCATCGGCGCTAGCCTTGCTGGTTTGGCTCAGTTGCCGAACAGAATGCCGTGCCAGGTCCTTCTCGGAGACAATATCGCCCCAGTAATGAGCGCAAGGGTTGAGAAAATAAATGTCCACTTCCAGCCACTGACCAAGGGCTTGGAATGTCGCCAAGTGCATGGGCGGCAAAGCCGATAAGCCAAAGATAGAGATGCGCTGTGGCAGTTGCTGTGGTCGCACCGTCAGGTTTGCGAGTACGTTCATCAACTGTTGGTGTAGGTCTGCGCGGTGGGCCTCGGTGGTGCCCGCCCGTAACAGTCGCCACAGTGGGGCTTGCCACACAGGGTCTGGTAGCGTGTCTTGTAGTGTGCCTGGCTGGTTTGACTCCCACTGCTGAATCCAATCTGGCCGATATACCAAGTACTGATCAAACAAGTCAGCGATCTGGGCGGCGAGTTGGAAACGTCGAAGCTGCGGGTCACCATCGCCGTTCAGATAATGCTTGATAGGGGCAAATACGGCGTCGTCCTGGGCCTCGAGCAGTTGCATTACATGCCAGGTGAGCTGCTCTCGCTGAAAGTAGCTGCGGGCCTCAAGCCCTTCGCTGGGTAACAGCCATTGATACAGTTGCCAAATAAAATCTGCCGGTAACCGACAGTCAATATTGGCCGCAATACCAGCTCGCTCAGCGGTCTGAAACTTCAACCATTGGCCGATACCGTAGCTCTGAACTAACACCACCGCGGGCTCGAAGGGGTCTGCAACCTGGTCGCGGGTGCGGGCACAAAATACATCGACCAGGGTGGTCATACTGTTTGACTGCAAGAGCTGCAACATGAATAGCTTGTTCTCAGAGGGTCCGATGATTGTACGAGAAAAGCCCCGTCGACGCATGACATATGACATGATTGGTGGTGAACCAACAGGAGCGCTAGCATAGTAAAAGATAATCTGTATTCTAGGTAAATAAGAACAAGCCGTCCGTTGATTGTTTGGTAAAGATAACAGTCAGGCTCAAGTTGGTATTTCAATAAATGTTAATCACGGTTAGTTAATAGTCGTTAACAATAAAAAAGAGGTCAAAGAATGAAGCCAGTTACAATTCAATCTGTCGTCGGCATTTTGGTAGCGCTACTCGTCGGTGGTTTTATCGCCTTTGCCGGTAGTCACGATAGCGTCACGCTGGCCGGTGTACCGGTGTTTGCACTTTGTGCCGTGATCGCCTTTGCGGTTCAATGGGTGGTGTTTATCCCATCCTACCTGTTCCAAACGGAACATTTTTACGACCTGACCGGTGGGATCACTTACCTGTCATTGGTTGCCCTAGTCGTCATCGCAAACCCTTATCTAGACTGGCGCGGCGGTCTGATCGCCTTGATGGTGGGGATTTGGGCGATTCGACTGTCAACATTTTTGTTTGCGCGGGTCCGCGCCGATGGCTTTGACCGGCGGTTTACGCGCATGAAGACGTTACCCATGCAGTTTCTGATGACCTGGACACTGCAAGGCTTGTGGGTGTTTGTGACGTTTTCTGCCGGTTTGGCGGCGATGACCTCTATCGCTCAGGCGCCACTGGGCATCTTTGCCTTGGTGGGTACCAGTCTTTGGTTGGTGGGGTTTGTTATTGAAGTGGTCGCCGATGCCCAGAAGCGCCAGTTTCGCCGCAACCCCGAGGCGGGCGGGCGCTTTATTACCACCGGCCTGTGGGCCTGGTCGCGCCACCCCAATTACTTCGGCGAGATTATACTGTGGGTCGGTATCGCCTTGGTGGCCTTGCCAGCCCTGTCAGGCTGGCAGCTGGCGACGCTAATATCGCCGATATTTGTCTTCGTTCTGCTCAACTATGTGAGCGGCGTGCGCATGCTAGAGGCCAGCGCTGATAAGCGCTGGGGCAGTGATCCTGAGTACCAGGCTTACAAGACGCGAACCTCAGTGCTGATTCCCCTGCCGCCACGGATGTGATATCAAGAGGGTGTTTTTTGAACATCCCGTGAGTCGGCCAGTGAACCGCAGAGCCTGTCTATGTATAAAACCCTGAGTGTCATGACGCTGGCGCAGATCTTTGCCCAGTGTGGAGCCCCGATTGTCGTGCTGCTGGGCGGCATTGTTGGCGCGCATTTGGCCACCGACCCCGGCCTCGCCACGCTGCCCATCGCGTTTATGATCGTCGGTGTCGCTGTCTCTGCTATTCCGGCAGCCTTGCTGATGAGTCGGTTCGGCCGCAAACGCTGCTTTCTGGCATCGGCGGTGTCGGCCACCGGGGCTGGGTTACTGGCGGCCTATGCCATTTCGATCGAGGCCTTCTGGTTGTTCTGCGCCGCCACCTTTCTGATCGGCAGCAACAACGCGTTTATCCAACAATACCGGTTTGCCGTCGCAGAGACGGTGCCTGCAGAGAAATTAGGCCGCTCCTTGTCTATTCTCATGTTGGCCGGCGTAGCGGCGGCGTGGCTAGGGCCTTGGGTAGCCGAGCGGTTACACAATTGGTCTGATTGGGGTGAGTTCAGCGGCTCCTTTATGGGCTTGAGCCTGCTTATGAGCATCAGCGTGTTGGTCCTGGCATTTTACGAAAATATACCCTTGGAAGTTAAAGTCATCGATGCACCGCAGCGCCCGCTACCCAGAATTCTGGCCCAGCCAACCTTCCTGCTGGCCGCCAGTGCGGGTGCGGTGGCTTACGCGATGATGAGTCTGATTATGACTGCCACGCCGGTGAGCATGCACCAGATCGACCATTTCAATCTCAGTGACACCACCTGGGTGATCCAAAGTCATGTCATGGCGATGTTCCTGCCTTCACTGTTCAGTGGGCTGCTGATCGATCGTGTCGGGCCGACGCGCGTCATCTTGCTGGGGCTGGTGCTGATGGTCGCCTGTTTGTGTGTGGCGTATGTTGATCGCCATTTGCTGCACTATTGGATATCGTTAGTACTACTTGGCATTGGCTGGAACTTGCTGTTCTTGGGCGGCACGACCCTGCTAACCAGCACCTATCAGCCGGCAGAGCGGTTTAAGGTGCAGGCGCTCAATGACTTTCTGATCTTTTCGCTGCAGGCCATGGCCGCGCTGGGTTCAGGCTATATTCTATTGTCCTATGGTTGGCACGCGTTGCTGTACGTTTGCGTGCCGTTGTTGCTCGCCATGGTGGTGATTCTTTGGCAGACCCGCGGCCAGTCGGCGGCTATCGCGCCAAGGGCAGTATAACTGTTGCGGCGCTGGCAGGTAGGGATGAGCTTGATTCTCTGGTGGCGGGCCAGGCTGCAGATTCAACGAACGATTTCCATAACGATTGCTAGAACGATTGCTAGAGCGAGTGCTTAGAGCAAGAGCCAAAACCCAAGGAGGAGCCACAGTATGAG
>Ga0115556_1001905_pt1 | contig 14148 bp, 7 predicted proteins | sample COGITO_mtgs_1104_5_FD_87282 | JGI IMG/M metagenome (GOLD analysis project Ga0115556, IMG submission 87282) | Pelagic marine microbial communities from North Sea - COGITO_mtgs_110414 | ecosystem: Environmental > Aquatic > Marine > Epipelagic | place: Germany:Helgoland, sampling site Kabeltonne... | reverse complement strand
GAATTCAGGGACTTTGAAGGGGAGGAGGGCGGGAGGGATCTGAGCCGAGCGGGGCTGCTCAGGGCGGGCGAGGGGGGACGGAGAGACCAAGTCCGACGAGGGGGCACCGGTGGAAACGAGGGGTGGAGGGAAATTATGCACGCGGACGTTCTGGTTATTACGGTCGAAAATAACGAAAGGGAGGCGAGGGATTTCTACTGGAAGTGCGGGGTGTTTTGCGGGGAGGCAGACACGGGGACGGGGACGAAGACGATACCTGTGTCTCTTCCGTCGTCTTCGCCCACTTCGCCCGTCGGGGCGATCCCGACTTCTCAGAATTTGTCGTCGTCGTCGTCGCGGGGGGTCGGACAAAGCGCACTTCCCCCGTGGATGTCGGCGCCCTCGCCGAGTCCGGCGGAGGAGGAGGAGGAGGGGACGCACTGCGCGAGGGCGACGGAGAATTTTTTCTGCTCCTTTTGCACGGAGGGGGGGACGCAGGCGACGGGTTTTACGGCGGCGGGGTATGATTGCTGGCCTACGCAGCCGGTCGTGTATGAAGAGGGTGGGAGCAGCGAGGGGAGTTGTGGGAATAGTGGTGGAGGAGGTGGTGTTCTGTTGAGTAGCATTGCCAATGACGAAAGTAGGATAGATGAGCTGATAAGGGAACTACAGACAGGTATCAGCGACGATAGCACTAGCAATGACAATAGCAACAAAAACAGTGATTCTTCATCTGATGATATGAGGAAAATCATACTAGACTTGCTGAAACTGAACATCAGGGAGGGCAAAGGAGTAGAGAAGTTCCCACGTGCTCTCAGTAAAGTAATGGTTCCAAATAAATTGTGAAAATTTCCGAGAAAAACGAAATTTCTGAAGGCGAGTGTAATTTCAGGCGCAGTCGCTTGCCATCGCTCGCTCGCTCGCTCGCTCGCTGGCTTCAATACATTATGCAAAAACCACTTAATTAATCAATCAATTATCGCGTTGCGCCTGACGAAGCGGTTTATCATTTCTAGCATGGCGACGGGTTGATCTCTGGGTGCTAGGTGGCCAGCGTTATATACTCGGAGAAAAGTTAATCGACCTGTATCCTCGTCAAGCTTAACGTCCCTTCCAACACCTCCGACCACGCCATCACCGCCGCTGTCCCTGTAGACGAAATCTCGTTCCTTCTTTTCGTTGAATGTCTCCTTGCCAGCCCAGTCCATGTCCTTAACCCACGCTTCGTTGCCCATCCAGTTCAATATGAAATCGGCGTCACCCGCGTAAATTAGAATATCAACCCCATTCTCCAGCATTACTGGGATACTGTCCTCGTATTCCTTCATCCAATCGAACAAAAACCGCATGTATATATTCATGTTGCAGGCGACGAACTCAACACCATTGTCGGCATCGAGGGCGTTCCTGATTTTGTGCTGGTTCACGAAATCCGTCACGACCGCCATGTCGTCCTTGTACGATTCGAAGGTCCTGATGTCGTAAATATTTCGACCGGTCTCGAAAAAAGGCATCTGCAACTTGTCATTGCAGTAAAGAAAGGCATCCATGCAATCCTCGTCCCCGCTCTCGCTGAATAACCGGTTGCACTTTTTGATTTTGTGAATGCAGTGCGGCACATCCCTCTTCATTTGCAAATACACGGCATCACTGACACTCTTGATGCCGTAGGTGTTGTTGTTGGCAAAGATAGGGGCGTACTGATACTGGATTGTAGGGTTCGTCAGCCCATTTCCGACGCCAACCCCCGCCAATTTCAGCCCTTCCGGTGCCAAACCTACCTGCTCCGCCATGAAATAATTATGTCCCACGGCTGGGGCATAGTGACCACCAAAACTCTCGGCAAAGATGTATAACTCTCCATTATGAGAGTCAGGGAACCGCTGCTGCCATCTGTGAAGGAACGCGAGCATATTTGCACTGACCTCCTTATGGCTGAAGAGTGAAGAATTCCCATTGTCTCCGTACGACAGCCCCACATCAGCAGGCTGGTCGACCCAGACGACATTGACTTCCTCGTTCCAACCGTACTCATTCATGATTGCCTCAGGCAACTTCGTGTCATTGTTGCGCCTCACCCTGCAGGGGCCGTTCTCCATGTAAGACGCAAGCAAGGAGCTGCAACCAGGACCGCCGCTCATCCACAACAGCAGGGGTGCATCCTTCATTGGGGTTGTCTTGCTAGCGGCGAAATAGTAAAAGTAGTTCAGTTTGGGGTTGCTCGGAAGGTTGAAGTATCCACTGATCCCGCCATCGGGGGGGAGACCTCTGCTACATGCGAGCTTCGGAGGGCCGTTAAATCGATCCGGCGAAACCCCATTAGCCTCCTTCCAACTATATTTGGTTGTGGTAAAAAGCAAGGTAAGAACAAAAAGAAGCAACATCAAAAACGGAGCCGCAATGAGGAATCGTCGTAACTGCCGTTTCGTTGCTGCGAGTTCCGTGCGGGAGATGAGCAAATCAGTCTCATCGCTCACTTCTTCCCCGTCTCTGTTCGCGTTTGTGTTGAGGGAAGGGAGGGGGGGGCGGGAGGATTGACCGTCACTTATTGTCGCACCATAGCCCATTTTCTTGTGCGCAGTGTAGCACTACAATCAGGTGAGAATAGGATAGAGTTTCACTTTGAGAAGATTGATTAAATGTTGGGAGGAAAATGTGTTTGATGGTTTTTTTATTCTTGAATTTTAGGGCAACTCCAGTATCTTATCCCGGGGCAGGCGGCATGCCACAGGATTTTCAGAATCTTGCAAACCCTTTCCTTCTTGAATGTGATAATTAACAAAAAAGAAGAAAACATGCCGCCCAGAAATTGCTGCTGCTCATATATAAGTTTTACGCACGAGGTCAATAGATTCCATAGATAAAAACAATGAAAAAGTGGAGGGATCAAGTTGCCCCGAAGCAGCAAAAAACGCAACGTCGCTTCTTGTTCGAAAAAACATTTACCAGCACCAATTACATTATAACTTCCAGATCCTCCCCCTTAATCTTGCTAAATACCTTGGCGAACAACTCCCTCGCTTTCTTGGAATCATCGACGCTGACGAGCTTTCCGTACCTATCCAGCATTTCCTTCCCTTTCTTCTTCTCGGAATCCTTCTCGTCAACTCCAAAGGCGTGTTTTAAGAACACATTAGCGTACTGCTGGACCCTAGAATTTCCTGTCAGAGCCAGTTTAATTGCCTGCTTCACTATTGGTGCCCCGTTCTTGCTGATGAAGATGCATTCCCCCTCCACTCCTTCTCCTCGCTTGATGGCGGCAAAAGTGCAGCCTGCACATACAGCCTTGTTTATTTCGCTATTATTTCCGGCCTTTTCCCCCTCCATCAGCCCGACAACAACCCCCGCCAAATCCTCTAGCAACTCTTGACCCCCCGCATTTATCAGACTCCCCACCAGTCCCCCACAGGACTCCCTCACATGGCTCCTACTCCATTTTGCACTAACATCCACAACTTTGGCCTTCAGGTTCACCATCAAATCCCTCTCTAGCCCCCCCATCCCTGCTGCCGCGTCAACCACGCGCCGTAGAGCGCTGACATATCCCGCTGCTGTCTCATAGGTCTCATTCTGTTCATCCTTTCCGGCATTGTCAAAAATTCGGCTTTCAATTTTATCCTGAATGAACTCGATGCAATCCGCCTCCGACTTGACGGAATAACAGGCACCTAAAGCCTTGGCCGCGCTGTCCCTGAGGCCTTGGTCAGAGTCTCCCAACACGCTCGCAGAGCTCTCCACACATGCCTCTATAATTTCAGGTTTCTTCACCTTCTTCCCTCCCATCATCACCACGACGGCCAAAGCTTCAAAAGCTGCTGTTCTGACGGCAACCTCCCCCGGCATGCTCAACCCGACTAATTCGGTTATTAATGGGTCGACCCTTGTGCTCAACGGCATCAGCATGCCCAACGCTCGCGTCGCCTCAACTCTCACTTCCCTCTTGGGGTCGCTCAACGCCTTGACGAAGGTCGTCTGCAGCTGTGGTACAAAGGCCCTCAGAGCTGGACCACCTTTGCCCAAAATAATGCCCAGACTCTTCACAAGCGCGCCTTTGACGCTGCTACTATTCCTATCTCCGACAACGCGAATCAGGGGTCCGGTCATTTTGATCACCACCGGTCCAGCCAAAAATTTACTCGCTGTCAACTCGATGAATTCTCCCAGGCATGCCGCCGCAGTTTCTCGCGCTATGCCACTGCCATACAATATGCTGTGAGTAAGCATAGGTAACAACGGGTTTAGACCGTTTTTGACATTAAATCCAGGAAGCAAGAAAAGCCCGTCGCCGACGCCGCCTTTCCTCCTTCGGGACTCCGAAACAAGACTATTTATGAGGTTGCGAGTAAAGTCCAGGTGCTTGATGATTTCTTCGGCTGGGGCACTGTCGTACACCGCCTTGAGTGTTGAAACGTTTGCAAGTACGACGTCGCTATCGTCGTCGTTTAGTCGGCTCAAAGTCTCCCTGATTAATATGGGCAGTTCCTCGTAGAAATCCTGTTCTGATTTGCCTGCGATGCGGCAAAGTGTAGTCAAGAAAAGTGTGGAATGGGTTAGTGAGAGTGCAGACACAGATGTTTGAGTACGCGATAGGAAATTTTAATGAATGGTTTATCTCGGGCAGAAATCTGAGTAGCTTCCAACGTATGATGTCAAGCATTATTGAGAGTTTTTCGTCACCGATAAACATGCACCCCCAGCCCCCAAAAAACAAAACGCGAGAAAAACTTACGCTCTTCGGCAAAGGCGCCGACCATCCAGATGGCCGCGCGCCTCACAGCCGCCTTATCGCTGCTACAGCGGGTCGCCAATTCGCTGCAAAGCCAATTGATACCGGTGCTATCCACATTTCGGCAGGCACTCCTGAACGCATTCTTGATGCTCTCCTCCCTAGGCTCGTCGCTCCCGTCAAATTCGCTGATACTCGTCGTAATTTCGGCAACAATGCGGCCGAAATGAAAGTGAATTGTACCCCCTGTAACCTCGCAGATGTTCTCTAACACGATGGCGTTCGTTCTCGTTATGGGATGAACCAGAAGCTTCGGGATAAGCATCGGCAATAGCTCCTTGGACTTCAATTTCAGTACCTCCTTCAATCCCTCGAGCGAGCCACCTTCCTCCTCTTCATCAAGCTCGCTCATTAGTACGGGCACGATGTCCGTAAACACCCGTTCCCCTCCAATCACACTGTACAGCTTCTGAAATGCCAAAGCTCCGACCTTCCTCACAGAGTCCTCCGCGTCCACCAGAGATGCACGCACAGCCGGAATTAATACGTCGAGGTACTTAACAATTTGCTCTTTGTTTCCGCAGCTTATTACCTCGCCCAAACCAATGCACACGCCCATTCGCGTCTCTTTCTCCACATCATTGAGCTTGTTAGTAAGAATCGGAATAATTTCTGGAAGGACTTTTTCACCGAGTTTTTTCACCAGATCTCCCAAGCATCGGCTCGCAACGATCGTTCTGTCCTCGCTACCGCTTTGGTCGCCGCCACCGCTCAAAGAAATGACAATATGACTGACCAAAAGCGGTAAAATTTCCCTCAGCGTCCTGGGAGTTACACTCACGATGCTCTTCCAAACCTGCACGGCACCCTGCCGAACAACGCTCGAAGTGTCGCTGCGGGCAATGTAGAGCTTGGAGAGGACCCTTTTTCGAGTTTCTGATCCAAGGACGAGCGCAATCTGCGCTTGGGCCTTCTCCGCTCCCCTGGTATCGTCCTCGCCCCCGATTTCTGCTACACCGACGACGTTGGTTCCTCCAATCATCGTGAGCAAGTCTCCAAGGAGCATCAGCGAGGATTGTCGGATCCTCCAGTTTGGATCCTCCATACCCTCTTCCAATGGAGGAACGATCTGTCCGACACTTGTCCGACCGTGGCTGCGGATGAGCACCTTCCCAGCTCTCATGGCGACTTCTCTGACTGGCTCCACTTCGTCGTTCAAGCCAGTCAGCACAGCCGGCAATGCATCGTCAATGAGTGATGCGAACCCGTTTCCTAAACTCGTGGGCAGGAATGTCAGCACCCATAGCACACCTTCCCTCACGTTTCCCCTTGGATGCGTTGACAGGGGGAGAATCTCCGATTTCATCACCTCGTGGACTGTAGTTCCTCCGCATGCAATAAGGAGCTCGCATAGTCCTTGTGCGGCTCCCGATCGCTCCACGCTCGTCCCCGATTCACTTTTGAGGGTTTCAATCAGCCAACCCCGAAGGTCGGGCATCTCGGACTCCCCCAAACCTCTGACCAAAGCCCCAATGGCCTTAGCGGATGTGGAGCGCACGTCCGGTATAGGGTCCAACAAAACAGATTGCAATCCGGGAAGAAGAACTCCAAGGTAAGGTGAAAAATCCCTTGGCTCTGCAATCATGGTACACATGCTCCCACAAACGAGCGCTGACTTGCGTTTCGATGTCCCAACACGGTCCTTAAGACCCCTCTGAAGGATTGGTATGAGCAAGGCCAGACTCGGCGCGTCGATTGCGTGCAAGAATTCCGTCTCAAGAAGCGCATCAAGAGCTTTCTTCGTGCTTTTGGCTGGGTCTGTGAGTCCTTTCAGGAGAACAGGGGCTAGGGTCTTTATTTCTGGGTTGCGAATGACGTTCTTTATCTGTTTAAGGGCTGTCTCGGCGGACTCCTTTACTTTGGGGTGTGTGTCTCCAAAAGCCTGGGTCAAGGCCGGGACTATCTTGGGTAAGCAGGTAGCCAACTGCTTCGGGGCGCAATTGGACATAGCCCCGAGCATCCTGATCGAGGCCTGTTTCGTTCGCCAGGCGTTGTCTTCAAAGGCTGCCAGGACGGAAGGCATGATAAGCTTCACTCCGTGGGAGGACAGCTTCGCCATTATAAGAGACGAAGCGGCAGACGCCGCATCTCGGACGTGATCGCTCCCGTCCCCGAAGCACTTGAGCAAGGCCGGCAAAAGACCCTTCACATAGGGCTCAAACAGCATCCCCAGCCGGCTGCAGAGCAGCTCGATACAAAATAGCGAGCCCTCCTTCATCATAGGGTTGGTCTTACCGCAACCCTCCTCAAGCCGGGTAACAATGTCGTACTTTTTCAGGCTGCTAATCCCTAGTCCCTTCACTACAGCGCTGACTCCGTACGCCGATCCCCTCCTCACGGCAAGCGAGTCGTCTCTCAATGCGTCTTTCATAAGTCCGTCAACGATACTCTCCGCCCTACTCCCGGTGTCCCCCTTCTTGCAGAGCGGCACGAGACAATCAGCAACTGACCTCTGTACGCTCTCGCTGGGAGTTTTCAGCGCCCCCAGGAGCATGTCAACGGTGGCGGAAATTTTGTCCGAGTCGTTCTCATTATGGAGGTGGAGTGCACCACTACCGAGGAGAACGACAGCGCCCTCTTTGCGGTGGTCTTGCGCCGCTACAGTGTTGTTGATTTTCTGGGAAGAGTTCAATGAAGCCCCGGTAGACAGTACTTTCTCGAAGAGAGGGAGAAGGTCATCTAAGCTTGGTGCGCCGTAGGTTGCAATAATCTTCTGACCAGCAGAGGCAGAAGCAGCACGAACCGTCTCATTTGGGTCGCAAAGGCCGTAGTCGATCAAAAAGGTCATAAGGTTAATGGTATCAGCGGTTGCGAGGGGAAGGTCAGGAGTCGAACCAATAGAAGAGAGGGCGAGAAGAGTCGAGCAGCGCTTCTGAATTTTGTCGCCGTTATCTTTCCCCTCTTCCTTGCTAGACTTGGCGTTGCTTCCCATCATCAGCTGCATCTCCAGCTCCTTCTTAGACTTCTTCTTGTCGTTCTTTTTGTCGTCGTCGAATTCGGCAGGGGCAAAGGTTAAAAAGTTTTCTGTCAAAATGACGATGGTATTCTGCACTCCCTGGGTCCGCATAATTTCTGCGACGGCTTTTGCCGCGCTCCGTTTCACTTCATCACAGACTTGTTCGTTGTTGAGTACTTGGACGAAAGTTGAGATGAAGACGGAGCTGGGCTTGATTTCGCAGGTGGCGGCAAGAGATGCAATAGCCTCATCGTCGTCAAAAGAGGTCAAAAAAATCTCCGCGTGCGGCTGAGAAGTTGGGTGGTGTTTCAAGGCATTCTTAAGTGCCCCCAAGGCAGCTGAGCGGACATTTGAATCGGCATGGAGGACACCGGAAGTTGAGAGGAGGAGGGAAATTTCCTCCTCAGTCGGTTCGTTGCCAGGGAGATCGAAGAAGTTTGTAAGGGTTTCCGAGACTGTTGGGTTGGTGAAGTTCATCCTCCGATCGAAAGAGAGGAGGGTGAGCAAGGTGCTCGTCACGGAATATCTGTGAGTTCTTACACTGTCCTCTTCTCTTTTCTGCCTGTCCATGATGCGAAGGGCCCCGTCACACCCCGGAAGAGTCCTCCTGCTGTTGAGGATTGAGTGAAGTACCGGAAGGACGTATGCGAAGCTTGGTGGAGATAGGGCATCGGAAAAGTCGTCAAGGGTGCTAACGACGGTCGCAACTAGTGAGGAGGATGCGGGCTGGAAGGGGAGGTGGCCGTTTTGGGATAGGATGAGAGCGCGGGAAAGGGGGAGAGATGCCGAGGGGTCCATCTCTAGGATGCTGTCGGAGAGAAGATTGAGAGTGGAGGAGAAGGGAGAGAGGAAGAAAGGAATGGGGTTTTTCGCGGAGCAATGAAGGGGTAAAATAACCGGTGAGAAGATCGGGAGGAGGATCTCGTTGGTTATTGATAGACTGGCAGAGCACATTGAATTGATTGCGTTGGCAAGTAACGTCAGCTTGTCGAGTTTGGCTTGGATGGATTTGCGAGTCAGGGACTGTTTCTCGATCGTTTGCAGTTCCTCTTTCGAATAAATTCTTTCCTCCTTGTTCGCCTCGGCCAATTTTGCCTTCTCTCGCTCCTTCTCGAGTTCTCGAGCCCATTCCTCTTCCTCTGCTTCGGCGCCAAAATCGCCCTTGTTCTTCTTCTTTTTCACATCTCGCTTCACGTTCTTATTCTCCTTTACGGAAGAGTTAGCATTGCCATTGCCGGCGTCACCTTCGTACAGTCTCCCCTCGAGTATCTTGAGAAGATGAGCATCTTCTCCAGGAATTTCCGAGAGAGTACTTACGGTCTCTTCGACCTCACCACGCAGGTTTTCAGCGACAGATTTTGCGAATAGGCGCGAGTTGAATTCGTGTCTATTTGTGTCAGTGAGGGTGTCGTACCCCTCCTCAAAGTTCTCTGCCTCCAAGCACGCGAATTGTAAGAATTTTGAGGCGGCCGAATTCAGAACAGACGATTTCAGGGCCTGTAGGACGGCGTCAACGAACGGTGTCTGAGAAAAGGATTCGGCACCAAAAATAGAGGAAAATGCCGCCCGAAAATGCTTTGTGGGCAAGGGTTTCGCTGATGAGTCCAGGAAAGGTAAGAGAAAAGTTGCAGGAGGCAGGTTTCTGTCGGTGTCAGTGTCGGTGTCGGTGTCGGTGCCGGTGTCGGTGTCGGTGGCATCTTTTCGTTTCAGAATGTCCCTGGATATTCCCCTTGCCGTCTTCTTTACCCTGTCGGTTTGGCCTTCCTTCCATCCAGTCAAATACCTCGAACCCCCCGCATCGCAAGGCTCAATCCTAACGCGGTTATCCTTAGCCGTTTTCCAGTGCTGTCCCTCCTCCTTCTCCGCCTGGGATGCCCGCAGTAGATTCCCGAACATTGTATCGACAACAGTGATGGTCTTGTCCATCGAAGTAGCCACCACTTCCCGCAGCTGCCTCTTCCCCTCTCTCCTGACGTCCCCGTCAGTCGCCTCCATGGCAACGATCGTGAGCCTCCTCAAGGCCAAATCCCCCTCGGCGCACCTTCTCAGGATCCTAGTATAAGCTCTGAGAGCGGGGGGGGAAGCCAAAGGAGAGAGGTGGTACGATGGAGTCGTATGCAGAAAGGATTTCTTGTCGTTGACGAGGCTGGAAGAGTTTGCGAGGTGGGTAGAGGAGAGGAGAGAGAGAACAGATAACGAAAGGACGCCGCTCGACAGACTGGCTATGTGCCCAGAAGGAGTCGAGCTTGACGAAGCGCTAGAGGTTGCAGTTTTTTTACCGCCAGTGACAGCAGCACCCTTTGTTTTTTTCGCAGGGGCCTTGTCCGCCTTGTCCAGCTCCCCACAGATTTTTATCGCATTCTCCAAAAGTTTCTCCAGAGCCTTCCCCCTCGTATCGACCACCATCTTCCTCAAACCATCGTCGTAGTCAACTAGCCCCAGCTCCTCCAGCGCGCTCTCAAAGTTCTTTTTGTCGTCGCAGCCCTTGATGAGGAGTTGGAGGGCATGGGAAGAAGATGCAGTGGCAGAGGAACCTAGGCTGGCAACGCGACGGAGAAAGGTCATTTCACATCTCCGCAAGCTGCAAGTTTCAGGGGTTGTGGCCGGCTTGTTGTAACTCGAGGGGAGTTGTTTCGTCACGAATTCTTCCAACTTAGGGGAAGTCAAGGCAACAGGAAGGTGGCGGAGTACACCAGCTTTGATGCAAGGAGTCGGAATTTGGGCGTAGGTCGTCGTCAATACTTCAGTCAATTCGTCCGAGCACGGCAGCACAGACACAACATCGAGCGCCAAATCAGCAACATGAATCTCGTTCTTTTTTGTTCCCGAAGGGGGTGCAGATTTAAGATGTCTTGCCAAGGCTGGCAAAATATTTGCGGAAACAAAGGAGGGGGGAGGAAGTACAGAACGCTGAGTGAACACGATGTCGTGGAAGAGCCGAAATGTCGCTTCGGGCTGAGATTTCAGTTTCTTCTCGCTGATTTCCGAATAAACGGGGGGCGCAGGGGGGGGAGAAAGGGAAGCCATTGTGTTTGGGGGGTGTGTGGTCGCTCGTGAAATTGGTCGTTTCGAAGTTCGATTTTTTTACACGAGTATTATTTCTAGGTAGGTAGGTGCGTGAGCGGCTTTTCGCGATTCGAAATTCTCTTAAGAGCGCACACCAAAGCTTTTAATAATCTCGCCACGACTAAAAACTTTTTTCGATGGTTTATCCTTTTGTCAGGGCCGTGTGCAAGATTTTGGCTCTCTCCCTGTGCCTCCACATTTCTATTTTCCGGTGCGATGAATTCCTATCCAAGCTCATCAACCCACAGCATCAAGGCGACCCAATGGTCTGCGCTTCTCTGATTGTCTTGATTTTGTTCTCGTTGACATGTGTGTTATTCCCAATTTCGGAATCGCGCTCGATGGCGCGAAGTGTTGGTATTCTCGTCCTGGCTTTAACTCTTCCTCTGACTCGGAATTTCCTTGACAGTCACTTGCTAGAGTTTTCTGATGAATCGTTGATCAAGAGCGGGATAAACTTTGCCGGGAAAAATGTTGTGATAACGGGGGCCAATTCTGGTATCGGGCTTTCGCTGGCGACGACTGCGACTGCTCTGGGAGCGAACGTGATCATGGCCTGCCGATCACTGGAACGATGCAGCTCAGCAAGAATGTCGATTGCAGAAAAAAACTATGATGTTAATAATGTGAACGTCCTACAACTTGACTTGAGTGACATCGAGAGTATCAAGAGGTTTACCGGTTCCGTTGAGTTCGGACAGGTTGACTACCTATTCAATAATGCTGGATTTGCCGTAAAGCCCTCAACAGGAGTGACCCATACAATCCAACAGCATCTTGAGGTGGGGCTCGGCTCCATGCATTTCGGCCACTTCTATCTTACTATGGACTTGATTGAGTCTGGGAAAATCAAGGAAGGTTCATCTCGAGTGATTATGACGTCAAGCGCAGCTGGTCAATTTGAGTGGGCCACTGGAGGGCGTTTTCATAAATCTATCCTCGCCGGGGATGGCGAGGGCGATCTCAAGGGAGAAATAACGACTGTTTCTAGTTTTAATTTCTACGGGCGGGCAAAACTTGCAAATACGTTGTTCTCGAGGGAATTATACGAGCGACATAGAGTAGAGGGCTGCTCAGCTCACGTCGGAGCTGTCGCAACCAATATTTGGGCTTTTGGGGGGGGTATGCAGGTTCTTGTTGACGCCTATGTAAGGATGACGATGCGGTCAATCGAGGAGGGTTCCCGTGTCTTGTGGAAATGCGCTCTCAGTGATGACAAGATTGTCGTAGGGGGAGCTTATATGGACGCCGGAGGCGGTGTGAGGGGTGAAAGCCTGCTTTCTGGGCCATCCGTAGATGATGAATTGCAGAAGGCGCTGTGGAGCGTGAGCGAAAAATACTACGGGGATTACAAGAAATAGATGATGGATTGCAGAAGGCGCTGTGGAGCGTGAGCGAAAAGTGTAAATACGGGGATTTTACAAGAATTGATTTTCGAACGACGAAAGTATCTAGTTTTTTACACAATTTTGCATTAGCTTCTAGTCGTCCTGTTCGCTTTTTTCGACGTTTTCTTACTTTCCTTCCAATCCTCCTCTATTTTTTTTTTTATTGCCTGCTTAGATATTCATTCCCAAAGGATGATGCACTCGAGGTTTTTTTCCCTTGAAAAAAAAACGATCCTGAGCTTGTTTTGCTTCCGATAACTTCTCAAACAGCAAGCAGCTCCGGTCTTTCGCAGTTAAAAATGAGTAAATTTCATTCACCACGTCGCCAGGAATATTGATCATCCTATCGAGCCCGAAATTCATCGCCACCAAGCCATCAATCTGCTGCTTGATTATTCTTTTGTAGGTTGACGTCTGGTAGAGGTGAAGAGCCTCTTGTAGCTGGCTCTTGCTCTGCCCGCCATTGAGAGAAACCGCCAGAGGAGTTCGCATATTATTGTCGGCCAAAAAAGGATCGACAAAGTGCTGGGTAGTTTTTGTTGCATCGTACCGTGTTAAAAGGATTGGGAGAAGTGAATGGTGCCCGAATAGTGCTGCCGCGTGTAAAGCTGTTTCCCCGTCTTCATTTACAGAGTTTATATCGATTCCGGGATTATTATCGAGGATGATACGCAGAATCTCAGGACGACCCCACTTACAGGAGAGGAAGAGAGCGTCATCTGTTGTGTTGGTTTTGGATATAAGTGTGGTCTGCGAGCCTTCACTTAGCAGCAGCTTCACTATTTCTGGGTGATTATTCTTCGCTGCACACCCTAGAGCAGTATCACCATCATCGTTTATGAAATTGATGTACGACAGCTTGGTTTTCGGTTTCAGGACACTCCACTGATGGAGGCGCTTCTCCACCACGGGAAGTTGGTTCTTAGAACACGCATAAATAAACGCGTCAAGGATTATTGATTGGCTTGAAGAAAGCTCTTCCTCCGCATCAGAATCATCAGCGTCAACAGAGGCTCCCTCCAGCTCAGTAGTCTTTCGATTGGCTAGAATCTTAACGTCGAATACGGCAAAGGGCAGAGTTACGTCTGTTATGCTTGTGTCTGCATCCACCACGAAAGAACCAGTTTCCCCGCTTGCTATTGACAACCCTCCCGCGACATCCACGTGAGCAGCACCAAACTTCTCATTAATTATGTTTATGGTCGAATTAGGTGGCACTTGGAGGAGTTCAGGTGGATAGAATCCCTCTTCTCGCAAAGTCACGAAAAACATTCCCGATCAACACCCGGTATCATGTTATCTCACGGTATCTCACGGTTCTGGATGGGAAAAAAATCCTTTTCCATCTGACTCGGTTCTCCGACCTTATCTTATATAATCACTTTCCAGAGCTCGTTGAAGTCTTGATTTTTGTGAGTGGTGAAATGCCTTACTTGGAAAAGGAAGAGGTGAAGACATCCTCTGCCACGAAGATTATCTACACAAACCCTCTCGATGATTGGAATGGTGACGAGAGTGGGCTTCTGAAAATCACTTACTTCGACTTTCCTGGCAAGGCAGAAAGTCTTCGCTTGGCTTGCTACGCTGCCGGGATACCGTTCATCGACGAGCGTCTCACTAGGGAAGAATTTATCAGGAGGAAGGAGAGTGGCGAGCTACCATTTGGGCAAGTGCCATTGCTGACCATTCCTGGCGGGGGGGGGGGCTATGTGTTGACCCAATCGTCTGCAATCCTCAGATTTATCGGGAACACAAGCTGCTCAAAGGATTATTTAACACTCTACGCCCATCAGTTGCACGTGGCAGGCAAAATTGACTCCATCATTGCTTTGGATGATGATTGCTTTACAGGGCTGGTTGTGCACCACTACAAAGAACGGTTTGGCTTCGACTTTCTGAATGATCAAGAGAAGTATGCGGAAGAACTTGAGGTAAGGGGATAGGGGGGGGGGGGGGGGGGGGGGGGGGGT
>Ga0115556_1001904_pt1 | contig 14152 bp, 8 predicted proteins | sample COGITO_mtgs_1104_5_FD_87282 | JGI IMG/M metagenome (GOLD analysis project Ga0115556, IMG submission 87282) | Pelagic marine microbial communities from North Sea - COGITO_mtgs_110414 | ecosystem: Environmental > Aquatic > Marine > Epipelagic | place: Germany:Helgoland, sampling site Kabeltonne... | reverse complement strand
TGGTGATGGTGATGGTGATGGTGATGGTGATGGTGATGGTGATGGTGATGGTGGAGAAAAAACGAGCGGAGGATTTGGTGACAGTGATGATGACGCCAATGAGATTCAGCGTCCTCGCACTCCCCAAGAGGAGGGCAAAGTCCGCCGGGATGAGGAGATTGCTCGACAAAAAATGCAGTCAGAGTTTGAGCTCCAACTGGCCGCTGCTACCCTAACAGGGGGGGGGGACATTTACGCCGCCATGGAGGCCATTGGAAATAGCCGTCCCAACACAGCGGACGGACGACCTAAAACCCCGCAGGAGAAGAAGAATGAAATGGAGGCCATTAAGAGAGGAGAGGTGACGGAAAGACAAGTGCATGAAAAGATGTCCAAGATAAGGGAGTACAAGGCGACTCGTTTGCGGAGCTTTTTAATGGTTGATGTGATCCCCGATGAGGATCAACCTTCCTTCAATCGTCTTTTCGTGAACCCCTTAGAGCACAACGTAGAAGTCACGGTTGGTCCCATAATTGGCTCTGTAGGACCTACTTTCTGCAAGATTCTCTTGGAGTGCAACTGCCTCGTGAAGATCCGCTGCATCCTGCAGAAAGCCCATGTGCGCTCGCACTTTTCTGGAGAAGAGATGCTGGAGTTGGCAACGATGCAACAAAGGCGGGAAGAGCTGCGCTTGTCGATAAAGTACGAAAAGGACAAGGAAGAAGACAGCGACCCCGTAATAATTGCCGATGGAGAAGACGAGATCGAGAAACTTGGGGGGAAAATCAAGATTTTGTCGGCCAAGCTGCTGACTGCTCCAAAGATCGTCAGGACCGTCTTGGCGCAAGCAAATCAACCCGTAGTCTTCGACTTTGAGCTTGACAGCCTCGAGGCAGATACTAGGTACAACGTCACCTTCGAGCCATGGTTCTCAAATTTGAAACCCTGCTCTTTCCGGACACAAAAAATCCGCCACGATCACCTCTCACTGAGCTGTGTTTCTGGCTTGGGCAGACTCCACGGATTGCTTCCTGGGAGTACACCTGGCGGTCGGTCGACATTTCGGTCAATTCTTTCTTCTGCTTCCTCGCCCTCTGCCTTTGGGGCAGCCGCCGAGGCTGCCTTTAGCTACTACAAATTCGGAGAGAGTGTAAATCCAAGTTTAGATGACGAATCGTCGGGAGTTCTTCCTATATTTAGTGACACTACGGCCCTGCAATACGACATTCCTTCATATGTCCCGAGTCCTCGTATGACGAGGGGGTATTACGGGGGTGCTAGCGGTGTGGGCCAGGGCGGAGAGAGGGGTCTTGGAGTGGGTGGTAACGTCATGTTTCTGTTAGATAAGGACTGTAGCCTGCCTCGAAAAAGTCCGGACGTTGTCCTGGAATTGGGGGGGTGCGGTGCCATGGAGATGTTTGCTGACTCGTTCGCCAAGGTCTTTCGGAATGTTGTTCGAGTCTACGAGAGGGGTGAAGTCATGGTGAAGAGGCCTAGGACGACCAAAGAGAGGAAAACACTTGTGGCAAAGATGAAAGAGAGGGAGAGGAAGAAAGAAGAGAAGCGCGAATTGGAAGAAAAGAAGAAGGCGAAGGAATCGGCTGCCAAGACTACTGAAGGAGAAAAAAATACTGGTGAAGGAACAAGAGAGGGAGAGGAGGAGGAGGAGGAGGATGGTGAGGGGTTGGGTTTTGGGGATCGCGAGAAGACTCTTGCCGACGACGCTTATCTAGAGGTCAGTGACGATGAAGAGATTCTTATTGATGAATCGCGGGAACCCGTGCCCCGAGGAGGATACCACAAGGAGAACACAGGAGGCACGCTGGGAAACGAAAAAGAAAGGGACGACGCTTGTCTTATCACACCGACGAGTGACCCCGCTGTATGGCCGCCTGAGGTCGGTGCTTCTAGTAGTAGTCACGAAGATACTACACACGGTAGAAATGTCGGAGACGATGATGGCGACCTCGATAAGGAAGCCCTTGTGGAATCTTCCTACGCTGATTCCCTCCGTAAGATGGAGAGCGAGTGCGTGGAGATGCTAAAGAATTGCTACCGAAGTTTCTACTCGCTTCCCCTCGAGGGCTCAGTACGCCGCTCCACTTTGCGGATTGGTCTCTTTACACCAGATGACGTCCACAAAGGGTTGGAGTTGGCAAGGGAACTCGCTGGGTTTGGGGACATAAATCCTAAAATTGCTGATAACACAGGTGGTAACTATGTTGAGGAGGTGCTGGAAGATGAGCACCCTCTCAGCGAGAAGAAATTGCGCGAAATGTCAGAATCTGTTTGGGAAGGTTACAGCGGCTGTCTTCGAGAGTCTGGCCTGCGCACGCGATCGGTAGGTGATCCGTTGGACAGCTCTCTGTCTTTTCGAGAGCAGATGAAGAGAAAAAAACAGCTTTCGGCGGTCAAGGCCAATCCTACCCACCAAGCGCAAATGTCTTTGTTTGGCAGCTGCGGGATATTGACATTGGATGTGCGAAGCAGGCGGTGCGTAGGAGAGCATGGGAGGCCCGTGGAGGGAGAACCGGAACTTCCCTTGCTCAGCGAGGAGCAGTGGAAATACGTGAGGAGGGAGATGACTAGGGAGAATGCAAGAAAATGCAGCGCCATGCTTGTCTGTAGCGAGACGTGTGTTGTTGGAGAAGATATCTTCAGAGGAAGAGGGATGGACGGGAAGGGAGTTGAGTTCCAGGATGATACGTTTAATGAAAAGTTGAAAAACATGAGTATGAAGGCGCAAGAGGAGGAGAGGAAGAAGATCCTTCGAAAGAGAAGAGTGGAAAACGAGATTAGCGGGTGGTACACGTCAAGAGACGCAGCAATTCAGTGGTCATTTCACACAGAGGAGCAGTGCGACTTGCTAGATATATTGTTCGGGTGGGTGAGAGGAAAACAAGGCAGGGAATTGATAATTGTCTGCGGAGGGGGGAGAACTGGTGTAGAAACAATCATCACCGATCGCAGCACGGGAATGAAGATTAAACAATTGTGTGTAGGCGTCGTTGGTGATTATTGTCGTCCATTTGATCTTCCCCTGAGCGGCACAGTCGCCGGTAGCAACGGTAAATACGCATACACTCACCTTGTCAACAGCAAACGCGTGACTGATGATGGCCAAAATGGCCGTCACTCGGCTGTTGGCGACAAGAGATTGCTAGTTAGAGGCTGGTCCTATGGTAAGATCGATGTTTACAGTGAGCCCAACGCAGGGAGAATCCAGCAGAAACTTGTCTGTAGACATGGAGGGAGGGGTGACAGTCAGAGGGACAGTTTTGACAGGGAAATGAAAAGACACCCTGTTCACAATAAAGTCACTCTCCACGATGAGGATGGTGAGGATGATTACGTTCCTAGGAAATTGGTGGGGCCGATTTTGGGACTTGTTGAAGTGTCGTTTGATAAGACAGTAAAGGGTGCGGGCCTGCGAGCACCCAACTCAGACGGAGCAAAAACTTACGGAGTTGAAGGTGGGACTGTTAGTGCTCGTGTTATGCTTGAATTAGATGCTCCCGCCTCTGTCACACTCGTCGCTACAAATGTATTGACAGGAGAGCGGCATGTGACTAGCAAAAGAGTTGTTGGGAGGTTGCCCTGCGTTCTGACGCTTGAGAAACTGCAGCAAGGCCGTAGGTACCTTTGTGAATGGTATGGCTTTGCACGGGATGATTGTGAAGAGTCAAAGTTTGTCATCACTACTCCTCTGGATGATAATCCCGATTTTGTGTGTTTACTTGTTTCTGGGGACAAACCTCAGTGCTTGGAGAAAGGTGAGGAATCTCTCTGGGGGGTGATTGCAGATAGGGTTGAAGATTCTTGGGACGGAACAGATGTGGTACTCCATTGTGGGGGAGGTACCGGTGGCGGTAAGACGGGGGCTTTCTTTGAGTGCCTTGAGTTCTTGGAGAGAGTAGAGAACAAGAAAGAAGAGGCGGCACTGAAGTTTGAGGCTGAAAGAAGGATCCGCAACGGTGGCTACAAACGGAGAAAATTAGAAGACGCCGCAGAGGAAAGGCTAGCGGTGGCGAGGGAGAAGGAAGAGCTGTTGGCTGCTGTGAGGCAGACAGTCAGTGTGGAGGATGATGCGGCGGCGGACGCGGAGGTCAGAGAGAGGTTCAGGAGCGAACTAAGGGCTGATTGGAGCTCTCCAAGCAAAGCGAGGGCACTAAAGTCGGTAAGCAACATTATGTTGAGAAGTGGTGAGGATATAGCAAGCGGGTACACGAGAAAGGAGGGGGGGGTGCTATCTACAGTTGCGGGGAGACGGACGGCCAAACTTGCTCAGGAGGTTTGCAGAGAGTATATGAAGCAGCTTTGGTGCGTAGAAGACAATTGGTTTGAGGGGACTCATCACGAAGGCTTCTTTGTTAGTTGGAGGGGGGGTATGATTGGTGCACTTTTCTTGGATCTCAGAGAAGAACTCGACGAGAATGAAGAGGTTGGGATGTTGGGAGAGATGGAAAACGTATTAAAAGACGTCGATCATCCGCTAATTTCTGACAGGCAATGGAAGTTTGTGAGAGAAGTCCTGGCGAGAGAAGAAGTGATGACGCTGATTGTTGTGGGAGAAGTTCCCTTCGTTTGGGAGTCTAGGGAGGGGAGTAAGGCAAAGACCAAGGATAGTGGAGCGAAAGTCGGTGGAGGGGGCAATTACATTCAAGATCATTGGTGCCATAGGCCTCGGCAACTAGTGCACATTCTTGGGGCGTTGTACGAGTGGAGGGCGAAGAAGAAAGGAAGGAGTCTGCAGCTGGTAGGAGGGAGCGGTAGCGGGTGTGACTGTGGATTTAAAACAAGGATCGTGGATAAAGGGAAGAGAAAGCCAGTCGCTCCCGCGGGGGACAAAGAAGGAGAAAAGGACGCAGAGAATCAAGAGGATAAGCAAGAGGAGACGGAGGAGGAGCTCGAGAAAGATTTCCTGCAAATAGCGTTACCGCCTATAACGAACGATGCTAGCCAATTTGTTGTCGCCAGAACTGGTACCTACGGAAATTTTGGGTACACTCACAGTCCACTTCCGAAAAACACAAGAGGTTATGGTTTGATTGAGATCACGCTCGAGACAGGCGACACGGGTGATCCGGCAGATATTATCGGTACATGTGATGCTCGCTTTGTTTCCTTGAGCAACTGCAATGTCAATTTTTTGACAAAGGAGGAGCAAGAATACGATAAACGGAGCTTAGAAGATGTCGACGGGACGCTCGTGGAGGGAGGGGCGCTATATAAAATCGGCGAGCTCCCCGGTCACGTGCTGGGAATGTACAGCAATTTCCCCAAATGGTGGACCAAATGGAGTGTGGGGTTGCCCCACGCGCACTTCGAGGATGAGGTATACTTTCGTTCGAGGGAAAGCGCGGAACACAAAGAGAGTAGGTGGTTTGTGGAGAACGACGATGTTTTTAGGGTTTCCTGCGAGAGAGCTTTTGCCGAATTCCACATTGACGATTTGCAGAGGCCAGAGAATTTGAGGACGATGGATGTGACAGATGTAGAAATGCTTATGAAACAGCTTTTTGCGGCTGTGAGGAGTGTCTGGGATGTAGCATACGAAGACAGCGCCCATAAGCACCATATTAGCTATTTGAAGGACGAGTTCGTGTTCCACTACACTATGAGGAAGTGTGCCAGCACCCACGGAGATAAAATGGGCACTTTTGATGGATTTGTGGATTTCGTGAGAACTTGCTTTGTTGAGGCAGGGGTCATGAGGATGGCAGTTTTATGCCAGCACCACCAGGAATGGCTCGACAAGACAAGGGACGATCGAATGAACGCGAGCAAGGAGGCCGAGCTCAAAAAAATGAAGGATGATAAGGAAGCCTTTGAAAGGTGGCTTGCGGCTGAGGAGGCGGCCTTGCTGAAGCTGAAACTGGACAATAAATTGGACGAGTACCAGTTGAGAACGGTTGAAAAGAGGGCAAAAGAGAAGGAGTGGCAAAAGAAGGAAGAGATGTATGAAGAACGACGCGCCGAATTGAAAGGAGACGATATGGAAACCATAGCTAGGGAGAAAGAGAGGGTGGAGCTTGAACAGAGGGAAAAGTTGGAGCGAGAAGAAGAAGAACGGAAGCAGGAGCAAGACGAGATGAATAGACTTGCTGAGGAGGACGTCGAGGAATATAATAGAAGATTGGAAGCCATCAGCCAGAAGCACGCTTTGCAGCTTGAGGCCGAGAAGGAGGGGGTCATGGCAAAAAGGAGGCGGCTTGCAGCGGAGAGAAAGGTAGTGAGGCGAGAAGCTAGAATTGTCATGGAGCTCCCGACAAGAAAACCAACGAGAGATATGGACCACGTTGTCGGTGTCATGTGATAATATGTGGATAATTGGTATGAGATTTATTAGCGCAAAATAGTCAGTCATACTTGTCAACAAAATTTACAGTAGCAAGGGTTAGACGACGAACTCCATACTACTATGAGCTCCCGAACTCACTCGTCCACTTCGTGTACTTCTCGTGCAGCTTTTCTCCTCCCGATTTGTTCGTGCAAGCTAAACTATCGTCGAGGTCATTCTGCGTGACGGGATTACTATCCATGAGCTTCTTTACCTCCTCCTCATGAACAACTCCGTCTTCTGTCGTGACTTCCAACTCCTCCAGCTTCTTCAAAAGGCGCCGAACAGGACGCATTGCGCACTCTTTGCATAGAAGTTTTATATCCGCCCCGCTGTAGCCTTGAGTTTGCTTCGCACACTCGTCGAGATTCAGTGATGAGGTTTCACCAAGATGAGAAGAGAGCATCTTCTTCCTCGCAATTTCGTCAGGGAGAGGAACCAGAACTCGCTTTTCTAATCGGCGAAGGAGAGCAGGATCGAGATCCCAAGGAAGGTTAGAGGCGGCCAATACAAATACATGCTCGTTTCCTTTCGATAGCCCATCCATCTGAATCAACAGCTCTGTCTTCATTCGTCTGCTCCCCTCATGCTCGCCTCCTCCATCTCCATTTCCGCCTCTACTGCTCATAATGCTGTCGATCTCGTCAAGGAATATCGTGCTTGGCGCATGATAACGGGCAAGTTCGAACAAGACCCGGATCAATTTCTCGCTGTCTCCTCTGTACTTGCTCACGATGCTGCTTGCGCTTATATTAAAGAATGTGGTATTGCACTCACTGGCGACAGCCTTTGCGAGCATTGTTTTTCCAGTTCCCGGAGGGCCGTAAAGAAGGATCCCGCACCATGGTGAGAGAAGACCGGTGAATAACTGAGGGTATTTGAGAGGCATCACCACGGCCTCTTTCAAAAGCTTTTTGGCGTTGTTGAGCTGGACGACATCATCCCACGTGACGTCTGGGGATGTTTGAAGAATGTCGCGAGTGATTGTCTCACCAAGTGCGCGGAGGTCGGCGTCACCCCCGAATGATGGGAGAGGCTTCAATAGGCGCTGGTTCATGTACGGGACTTCGTCATGATCGACTGGATGAGAGGGCTGCTGAGATTTGCTCTGGAGTGTAATGTTGGTCCCACTCAGGCCATTTATTCCCACCTCTACATTCTCCTTGTTTGATCCAACCACAGGGCTACTTGCCGAACGGCTCATAAACGTCGCATTTTCGTTGTTGCTGGTAGAAGTGTTGACATCCAGCTTCTTTTCCATTGTGACCAATACTCCCGATGTCAAGTTGCCATTCTTCTTCATTCGCTGCTCTTTCCTTTTCTCGGCCTCTAACATGCTCTTGCGGCGGCGAGCTTCCGCCCCTTTGCCTAGACTGCTTCTTGCATATTTAGCGTCGTCGTCCTCATCATTATCGGCATTTCGGCGCGTAAAACGGGGTCGTTTTCCAAACTTCATCTCATAATACTCCTCAAAGTCAGCCATTATGAGAGGGAGGTCTATATTATCTGCTGATTCAAAGCGACTCAATGTCGTGCCTCCCTCCGATTTTAGCGTAGAAGCGGTCGTAGAGTAGCCCTGGGAAGTCAGATAATGCATCACCAAGACAAGGCAATCTCTTGAACGGTCTTCAATCCGTTTTGTGATTGCTGAGGTGGATTCTTGGCTTTTCTTCAACGACATCAATGTACTGGCATGAGCCATTCTGTGTGTTGTATTATGGCTCCAAGGGTGTGAGATTTACAGGCAATAGAGGTCTCAATCACAAAGTTCAAAAAAAAACTAACTTCTCTTTCTTGGAACTTGAAATCGCCGAAGTATGCTTTTAGTACATTCTGCCATTGTTGGTATAGTTGCCCTCTTTGCAGGCGTGATTATATTCGGAAATCAGCAGGTGTTCAAACCCCGTAAGACACTACAAACACCGAAAGACCTCTCCTCCAAGCATGGCGGTGCCTACCACCAGGTGGATGAGAACAACAGACTGGAATATTTCAACTTATTTACACAGCAAAAGAATGCGAATCGTCCCAAGACGGCGATCGTGGTCTTCAATGGAAGGGGGACGGGCTTGGGGGTTTGCAGGAGGGAGATGGAGAGCATTCAGAGTGTTTTCATGGGACATCCGATCGAAGATGTCCAGCTAGTTTGCGTCAGCTTGCCTGGAACTGGCGGGAGTGATCCTCTGGGAGCAGGAGAGATCCCAACGGAGAGGTTGATCGGAAGGATGACTGTGGAGGTATCCAAGCTAATTCAGGAGAAGGGAATTTTGCGCGTCTATGCCCTTGGGATTGGTTATGGAGCGGAGTTTGCCGCCAACTTCGCCCAACGGGTGCTCAAGGCAGAGACTGACCTTGGTGGAACGATTAAGATGAAGGGAATGGTTTTAACGTCCCCGCAGCCTTTTCCATCCGAGAGTTATGACATCTTTGGGAATGGACACAACCAGAACGGATTGATGAAGATCATGGTTAAGGTGTTCAATACTCTCAACAAAAGCGTGATCTATTATCGTGGGCACTATATGGGTGAGGGAACAAATGAAGACTTGGATTTTTTCGAAAACAACCAGTTGAAATATGTGAAGAAAACCGTAGAGGAAAAGGACATAGAGATTGTTCGGGAGGACCTCACAAGAATCAACGAGGTGAGTTGCTTGGTTAGTTGTGTTTGTGGTTTGTGCTGTTGTGTTGGTTCGTTAGTTCGTCGTCGAGAGACAATAATTGAGTTTGTAACACGACAACCATGAGCGCATCGGAAGTGCCTATTGTATCTAACCCTAAATCTCTGTCTCTGCCTTTCCTTTCCGATAAGTTTTATCATCACTCAGCTGTGGTGTACTCGCCCAAAGTGAAAGGATTTCATACGTTTGAGGAGAAAGTAGAAGACTTCACCGAGTACGCTTATTTCAATAGGCGAAAGGACGTGCCCGTACACGTTTACGTCGGTAAGTTTGATGAGAGGACCGGAAGGAGGGGCATCGCTTTCTTGATGAATACGATTAAACACGCCAAGCTGTATGAATTTAAGGGGGGCTACTTCGAACAACCGCTAGCGGAGAGCATCCAATCTATCTTGGCTGATGTTTTTAAGCTCGACAACGAAGACTTCAATACGAGGTATGTTGAAGAGCATGCTGCCAGGTAAAACGTATAAATGTTAGCTACTCTTTAGGAGAGAACTCATTGTGTATTCTAAAGCGCTCCAGAACATTCCGCGCATAATATTCGTTATGTGATCCATCCTTATTCCGGACAGTTATTGTTTTGGGTATGGGTGCAGGGGGGCCGTTCTCTCTCTCCTTCTTCCTTTTCTTCTTCTCCAGAACAAAAACACCAAACAAAGTTGGTTTGGTCTCGCCTCCCTTGAATTCGTAAATTTCAGTAACCCTCATCCCCGCAGCATCAGCGCCAGGCTGTACTCTGCTCTCATTCCCCCAATTTAGACAGACAACGAACCGGCCCTCGTCGGATATAACGGATGAAGCAGCGGCAATGTATGCTTCGATCCCACCACGGAATTCGCACCGAGCAGGCGCTGAAGATAAGTGAGAGGGCATTCCGCCTTGGACAATTGTAGCGCAGGTGCTAGGTTGATCCGTCCGAGAGTCCGAGTCAGCGGAGGAATGTGTGGAATTATTCCTCGAAGAATCCGCGAGGGAATTTGTGGAAAATTCGACCTCGAAATAGGGTGGAGTGCCGGTGATCAAATGAAACTTTTTTCCACCATCAAAAGCAGCATTCACCACGGACCGAAAATCCCCTCTGACGATGTTGACACGGCATTCGTCGGGATTCGTGTTGAAGTTCTTCGTAATATTCGCATTCCGGACCCCTTCTTGTCGCGCCTCGACACCAGTGTGCGTCCACTTTGCATCCTCGTTGAAAAACCAGCGCAGCATAAACAGAACAGACCCATTCCCGCAACCGAGGTCTAGGTGCCGAAATTGGTGCCCAGTGTGGTGCTGTAATTGGTCGTCGTCAGCGTCAGCGGGGGGAAAAGAGGAAGGAGACCGAAGAGATGCAACAGATTGAAGTGATGCGACATACGCAGTGGCGAGATCGTCTGTAGTCCACCTGTGACCACCCTTGGTGCTCTGGCAAATACGCCACCCGCCCACAAAATTGCTCATTTCAGTCGTACCGTCGGGGGCAGGCGAGAGAGCGCCGTGGTTTTCGTAAGAGGGGGGACCCAACGAATAGAACGACGGTGCGGAGCGCTTTACCGTGATGGGAATCGACGTGGGCCTTGAGGTCGAAACAGCAGAACCTCCGCTTGGCTTGAGCTTCTTCCGGGGCATTGTACCCCTCCCCGAGCACACCCCGCATGAATCGATAGTGGAAGACGAGGAGGCGGAAGATCGGGTGGCTTTCACTCTCGTCTTTCGCTGGCCGTTGCCCTTGCATTTCCAGCATATAGGGTCGCCACCATGCCCCGGAGCATCAGAGGACAGACTCGATGAGAGGGGGAGATACTGCGATGTGGACTTTTTAGATTTTGGGAACTCAAAGGAGGCCGGTGGTTTCATTTCCTTGTCATCAGAGGACATTTTTTTCGGATTTTTAATGAGGTTCGGAAAGTTTGAAAGAAAAGAAGTTTCGCGGGCATAAATTTTTTTAATTCGTTTACTTTAATAAGTTTTCGTAATACAATTTTTTTTCATAATATTTTTATAATATACATTATAATTATTTGAAATCTATAAATTTCAAATGATTTCAATAAATATTATTATTATTTTATATATTTATAAATTTTATATTTTATTATCTAAATAATTATCTTATTAATTTATTATTTAAAATTATTTCATTCATAAATTTTGTACATATATATAAATTGTATAATTTAAAAGTAAATTGTATATCAAAAATGTATTTAAGTAAACTAAATTTCAATTTTTTAAGCTTGTCAAAAAAACGGTTACGCTGGGGGTAGCGTGGGTCGATAATTATTATCTAACAGGGGCGTGGGTCGATAATATTATCTAACAGGGGGGTGGGTCGATAACCTTGTGGATTTCGTTGTGAATGTGTCCGTTTTTCCTAAAAAACCTTCTACAACTATACTGTTTCCTACATTATTTATTCCCCGTGGATGTTTTGGTGTGTGACCGCAATTATTGGAGCTGCGGGGTTCCTGATATTTAGTTTAGTTGTCTGGGTCAGAACATTGTTATTGTTAAGGCTGACAAAATTATCTCTTGGTTCAAAGCCTCTGCCATACTTTTTGATGACTGTTGCATTGAAGTCCCTCGCAATAGCATGCGAAAGGTTTTTCTCTCCGCTGGGCTTGGCCCAGAAAATACACTTTGGGTTGTCATTTGTGTGTGTGGTGAAGCTGTGATGAAGATGGGATGATTGGCTGTGTGAGTAATGGGCGGACTGAAGCTAAAGAGAAAAGGCAAGACAAGCCAAGATACGTTCTTGGTGAAATATCAGTGTGATCTGGTGCCCGCTTATCGTATCGTGTCTTGTCATGTCATGTCGTTGCCCCGTCTCCTCCCATCCCCCCCCGCCCCTGTCCCCGCCCCTGTCCCCGCCCCCCTTATACTTGTCAGCAGCAGCAGTCTTCTCACCTTAAGCCGACCTCGACTGCTACAGCCACCAAATCATTAGCTTTCCTGACTTTATTGTTATTTGCCGCATTCCGGTCATGCGGAGAGTCCGTGCAGAACTCGACAACAAGCGAGACAACGGCCACCTTCTCGCTCTTCAAAAAAGCAATGAGGCCGATGTAATCCTTGATGCGCTTCCTCCTGAGTTTTTCTTTGCTGCGAATGATATTGCCAATGAGTGCCTCGAAGCTAATATTCAGTTGTCGGCTCGCAACTACCCGGTAGCGAAAGGTGGTCTCTGGCGAGGATGAGGACGAGGCCGACGAGCGGGGTGGGCGACACTGGGGTTCTGGTTGTGGTGTTGATGATGGCGAACCAACATGTCCATGTCCTTGTCCATGTCCATGTCCATGTCCATGTCCGTGTCCATGTCCATGTCCATGTGGTTGGTGGGGCTTGCTCCACGCCAAATGAGGTTCAAGATTGTAGATGCTTCCATCGAAAGTGCAACGACGATCCCGTTTATTCTCCTTTCCTGCTTTTCCTTGGCAGAATGGGGTGCACGGGGTAGAAAGCACCGCCGATTGTGGTGGCAGAGGAGTGGAAGTCGAATAAACAGACAGCTCAGTCACCCACACAGTCTCAGCGTTTGAACAGAGGAGAAGCGCACTGCTCTGTGTCTGTGGGCTGCGGTAGAGGGACTTGTGAAGGGTAACCCTACCAGAAACACCATCTTCGGGAATCAGGACAGAAAGTTTCACATCACTCTCATTTCTCAACCCAGCACGCTTATTCAAGGCAAGTAAGACGGCGGTGCTCAGCGTAACGCTAAGGCAACAGTGAGTTCCACCCATAGAGACACCGGAGCTATTTGGCGATGTCATAGAGGGTGACATCGCTGTGGTGTTGTGAATGAGCGACTTGGCTCGGCTATGTACGATATTTACCATCATTGGAAAGGACGGTGAGTCCGGGAACAAAATCTGAACCTGCAAACCGAGTATCAAACGACAATTGTGTTAGCCGATCCAAAAAGTGCGTCATGTAGGTGCACTGTAGCAAGCATCATCTAACAACCAAGTGGTGACAAAACTTTCTTACACACAACACAACACAACACAACACAACACAACACACTCTTCATTATCACCCACCTGAAACATTGCGATATTCGAAACTTCGTCAGAGATGGTATTGCGGTAGCGAGAATCATCATCCTCGTCATCAGGGAGCAAACTGGGGTGGCTGGAAAGTGAAAACCTCCCCACGACAGTCCCAACCACCCCACGCCCGCCCCGCAGGTCACCTGAGATCTCATACAACCGAATTTCTGTCATATTCTTGTCCAGGATGACGGCAAGACTAGAGACGGGATCGAAGCCAATGAGAGTCTCGGTCGCAGGAAGAGAGAGATGGGAGAACGGAGTCGGAACATGAGGAATATGTCGGAGAAGATTTCTCACCCTCTCCTTGTGATGAGAATTCGTCTGTAAACGATCAATTGATCGTCTCAGAACCTCCTGCGGTATGCTCGTTCCGGGCGACAGAGGAGCGGAAGATCGGTTGAACTGATTCGTCTGACTCACGGAGCTGGCAAGGGAGGTGTCTTCTGCCATGAAGGTATGCGAGGGGGCAACGAGAAAAGTTTTTCGAAATTCAAAGACGAGGGGGGGTCAGGCTTTTAATTGATGCCCTGGGAGGCAGCTCTGGATTTTTCGAAGAGGAGAGGGCCTTAGACACGATATAACGCAAATAATAATAACGAAGTGAGGAAAAGGGAGAGGGCAAAATGGCAAAATACACGAGGCATTTTTGTCCTCCCCAATCACCTCCATTTAAGAAATTGGTACGTTCATTTTTTGGCTCCTGCTCCTGCCCAAACAATTTCGCGCTGTGTCAGCGCACTAACCCCTTGTATCTCCCTTCTTGCTCAAAATTTTTGCTGACCCCTTCTCTCCTCCACATCCGCATTACCAGAAACCATGGCAGCAGCTGCGGATCCCGCCCCACCCGGGCTTCCCAAGGGAATGGGAAAAATGGCTATAATTATTCCTGTCATGTTGTACGCTCGCAAGCTTGACGGTGAGGACCCTGATACCGTCACCATGCTTCGGCTGATTTATGGTGTGGTGCAGGTTCTCTGCTTTGCTATGTTGGGATACATGTTCAGGTACGGGTGATAGCTTTTGCGCTTGACGAGCGCGTATCTGCGTGATTTTGTTCGCACGATCGGGTGGCGTCTGTAGACACGGGTCAGGATTGAATTTAGGAAACTGCA
>Ga0115556_1001899_pt1 | contig 14173 bp, 7 predicted proteins | sample COGITO_mtgs_1104_5_FD_87282 | JGI IMG/M metagenome (GOLD analysis project Ga0115556, IMG submission 87282) | Pelagic marine microbial communities from North Sea - COGITO_mtgs_110414 | ecosystem: Environmental > Aquatic > Marine > Epipelagic | place: Germany:Helgoland, sampling site Kabeltonne... | reverse complement strand
TCTCACTCTCACTCTCACTCTCACTCTCAAACTCAAACTCAAACTCAACGCAATTTTGACATCAACAGCGGCTATGGCGGTTTCTCCCCCTTGACAGGGGACTCACGTCGGTACTCTAATTTATCCCAGCCAGTATCGCTTGCAAACGGCCAATCTGGTTCCACTGGATCTTGGCAGAACGAGAACGCATCGGGCCCGAACCGCCGCGTTAGTTTCGGAAACAATGTCAGTTTTGATAGCGGGGAGGTGGCGAGCGTGAATGACAAAGATCCTAGTCCCTCTGCGCAGTCCCAGTCCCAGTCCCAGTCCCAGTCCCAGTCCCATTCCCAGTCTCAGTCTCAGTCCCAGTCCCAGCAGCAAAATCAACCGATACCACCACCTCCCTCCCCTCCCGACCTTTCTCTTTCCTTCCCTCAGATTTGGTCAGTCCTGACATCCTCTTCCCACCCCCCTCACAACTGGGTCTCCCTCCCCACAAGCCACCCCCTTGCTCTTCGCCTCCTCTCCAATTCCAACTTGAATACGTCCCCTCTCACGACCCACCTCTACATTCGTCCTGGCGTTGTCGACCTGGAGAAAGAATCGCTGGCTGCCACCGATACTGCCAAGAACAAGGACTGGTTTGAGACTGAGGCAAGTGTGAGATTTTTCCTCGAGTCCAAGGAAAAAGATGCCAAGGATTCCAAAGAACCGAAGGAGTCCAAGGGGTCTAAGGAGTCTAAGGAGTCTAAGGAGTCAAAGGCCGGCAGAAAAGATGACAGTGATGCTTCCGCTTCCGAGACCAAGTCAGAGGACTTGCTCTCTTGTCCACTTCAAGAACAACTGCGTTTGTTGCAGCAAATACCTCGTGAATACCTCCCTATTGTTAACGACTCGACCGTCTTCGCCCGAGAATATACCGTCCTCAAGTCCCTTGGATGGACCTACAAATACGGGGACCTTGTCTCTAATTATTACCTTCCCCCTAGCTCTGCTGGACGAAAGTGGAACGAAGTTCTCAAGAAGGGGGTGAAGAATGTTGATTATTTTGAGGAGGAAAAAGGTGTACTGGATTGGCTTCCTAATAGGGGGCGATGTGGCGACGAGGCTTCTCGCGAGGAGGCGGCAGCTGTCCCTGAAGAGGAGCTAAACGAGTCGACCTCTCGCGGTCGCCGGGGCCGAAAGTCGGAGGCCGCCAATGAAATCGCAAAGCGGGCCCGGGAAAGTGCTGAGCGCTCCCGCCAGAAAGCTGCCAAGCCCCGTCGTGTCTCTAAGAGCAACCTAACTCCCACCGATGCCCTTACCAAGCCCCAGGATCCCGCTATTCCCCTCCCTTCTACTGGGTTGGATTCTACCATGACTGACAATGATCCTTGGGATTGGAAGAGGGAGCTGTGGCCGACGCTAAAACGTGCCGGCTGGGTCTGCAAGCGAGCTCCCACCTCGATGCTGACTGCCGAGTGGCTGTACATACGTCCTGGAAGGTCCTTCAAGGAAGGGACGGAGCATGTTGACTTCTTCACTAGCACCGAAGATGTGGTGAGGTACTGTAAAACGCTGGAGCATGGCAGGGGCGAGACTGGGGGCAGTAGGGCGACGACAGCATCTGTTCGTCGCATGCTCTCCACAGGGAAGAAGAAGAAGAAGCAGCAATCGGCGGTGATGGGTGATTTTGAGGAGGAGGCAAAATTTTTGAGTGACGAGGAAATCGTTGACGAGGTCGAGGAAGAGGGCAGTATCGCCGCTGTTGGCGTCGCGCCCGCCCCCGCCCCCGCTCCCGCTCCCGCCCCCGCACCCGCCCCCGCACCCACCACCGAAAAACCTTTCAAAGAACTTTTCTCTGGCCTGAAGAAGCTTGGCTGGCGTTGGTGCAACCATCCCAACCCGCTCTCCAATGCTTACGTTTACGCCCTCCCTGGGGTGAAAAACCTCAAAAAGACAGGGGTCGAGGGGGTAAATTATTTCACCTCAGAGGACCAAGTAAGAGAGTACGTGAAGAAGAATGGGGATGACCAGAATACAGGAAAACAATCCGAAGAAAAATTACAAGCTGAAGAAAATACTCAATCGCTATCACGATCACAAGTGGAAAAGGAAGAGGCCGACAACAAGAACAACAAGCAGAACAAGTCAGCCCAAAAGGTGATCGCGAAGCACATCGCCGACGACAAGTCCGACAATGACGGGAACTCGTCTTCTGACGAGTCTAACGACGAAATGCTGGTAGAAGACGATCCCAAGAATTACTCCCCCCTCAGCAAGACCCCAGGCCCTGACCCATCTCCTACCTACTCTCCTGAGGAAGTGAGTGACATTCGCGCCGCTTGCATCGGCCTGCTTGAGGACGACTACGACTCGATGAACAACATAGAGAGGAGCGCGGCACTCATGAGGAACATTGCCCCCGACGTTGGAAGCCCCGTTAAGAAGACTGACGACTGGATCATTGTTTGGGACAAGATGAAATACACCGGCTGGTTACACCTTAACCCAGTCGGTCTCAACGAGGGAACATTCTTGATGCCAGATGCCAAGCTGCCAAAGGATGGGGGAGTCGCAGGCGAGGATTATCTTACGAGCTTCCTGGAGCTGAAGCAGTTTGCTGTGAAGTACTTCGGGTGGGATGGAGATGAAGACACGAGAAAGGCTGAAGAGGAGGAGATGGGCAGAAGGGGAAGGCGAAGGCGTGGAGAAGCTGCGGCGACGACAACAACAACAACTTCAGCAATGGCGACATCATTAACAACACCGGCACCCAAACAGAAACAAAACCAACAACAGCAATTTCAACAGAATCCATCATTTACCCAACAGCAAGACCAGAACCTGTCAACTCCCGTTCTCAGTGCCATTTCTACAATGTCTACCATCAGAGGCACTCCAGTTCAGTCTGATGATGATTGGGTGAATGTCTGGGAAAAGATGAAATTCTCGGGTTGGCTTCACCTCAACCCTGTCGGCCTTAACGAAGCCACGTACGTTCTTCCAGGCGCCCGCGCACCCAAGGAGGGAGGCGTTGCGGGAGAAGATTATTTGACTAGCGAGCTCGAACTGAAGCAGTTTGCCGTGAAGCACTTTCGGTGGCAGGGTGATGAGGCCACAAGGAGGGCTGAGGAGGAGCAGAGGGAGGGAGGGGGGAGGAGGGCAAGAAGGGGTAATAATGAAGCCTCGACCAGCAATAGCAACAGCAACTTCAACGACAAGGACAAGGACAACAACAATAGCAATAACAAAAGGAAACGATCTGAGTCGAACTCGTCATCGGCGTTGGCGAAGAAAGCTGCAACTGCTGTGGCCAAGACCGCGGCTGCAGCAACTACCACTACAACAGTATCCAAAACAAAACCAGAACCGCCATCTCCCCTCACCAATCAGAATTTTTTCACTTCTGCTCGCTCCTCTTTACTTCCCTCCTTTACGCCATCTTCCCCCTCATCGATTCGTCCATCCGAATCCACCCAGATCTTCAAATTCCTGACAGAATCCATCCAGAATTGTGGGGCAGAATCGTCGTCACCTACCGCCAGCAATTACTACGGCAGCCTTTACATCAGCGGGAGCCCGGGCGCTGGAAAAACGGTCACGATTAAGAACGCGTGCGACAAGTGCGCTACTTGGGCGAAGGAAAACCAGGAGAGGATCATGGAAGGGCGCAGCAACAAGATCACCATGACACCGTCTTTTGCATTTGTAAACGTGGCGCACCTGGTGGATGCCAGCTCTGCCAGCGCGAGCTCCATGAGCGAAGACGCCGGTGGGTCCACGGGCAGCGCCTGCCAGCAGATCCTGTCTAAGATTGCCTCTGCTGCGAACTTACCTCTGAATTCAACCGAAACTCAGATCCGTAACAAGCTGAATCTGAACCACGGGAAGACCGGCTTTAAACAGATGGTGGTGTTGATTCTGGATGAAATCGATCTCTTGCTGAAGATTCAATCGTCTCAGGGGGAATATTTGTTGTACACGCTTTTTAGCTGGGCTTCAAACCCGTCCTTTCTCTTCACTTTTGTTGGTGTTGCAAACACAATCGATTTCCGTGCCCGATTTTTGACCAAGCTGGACAACCCTGAAATGGGAGCTGTCCCCCAAAATTGTGTATTTCCCTCTTACAATATCGCCCAAATTACTGATATTGTGAGGAACCGAGTGGGAGAGGGGGTCTTTGACAACGTCGGTCTTGAGCTCATAGCAAGGAAAGTCAGTGCTAGTACTGGAGATGCGAGAAAAGCGCTTCAACTTGCGGGAAAGAGCATCGATAAGATGCTCGAAGGGGCCAAGAAGGAAGAGCTTGAAAGTCTTCGGCTTGACCCGACTCAGGAAGGGGCAGGCAAACAGCTCACAGTGAAAATGAAACATGTCATGATGGCGGTTAAAGAGACTGGAGGAAGCAGAACCCAGGCGATAGAGGCACTACCACACACTTGCAAGATCGTGCTATGCATTGCCATGTCTCTTTGCAGCAACGAAAGTGTTGCGGCGGGCTTGAGTATCGCCCAGGGAGATCTGCATGACTATTGCCGTGGTGCTGTCGACGAGGATCTGCTGGATGACCTTAATTCGGCGGATTTCTGTGACATCCTCTCCCAGCTACAAGAGGCAGGCTTACTAGAGTTTGGGGGCCATGGGACACCGAGCCAGCAATTTGACGCCAGGAGCAACCTTGTTACCCTCTGTGTGCAGCAAATCGACGTTGAGTGCGCTATCAATAAGACGCTCTCTCAGGTGCCCTTCTACAAGAAAATCATGGACAAGGTAGCAAAGCAACACAAGTGAGCCTGGTTTGGGAAGGAAATGAAAGGAAAGGGTGGGAAAAAAGCTCTGAGGAGGATGAAGGATGAGGATGTTTGATAATAATGGGGAAATTTGATGCCCTAGTAACATGTATAATTTGAATTAGCTGCAGGTCCGTTGACAGCAAAAAATATATAAAGCTCCTTGAAACTTTCCTGTAATAATTTTAATGTACTGCGACACTAAATTTAACTGTTGATTTTTGGCGACAAGAAATCCAGTGATGGGGTTTCACGGCACGTCACTCACATGTTCTGCCAACAAACTGACATTTCCTCCTCCAACCCAGCTATTTTTTAGCAAAGACATCGCCCAAATCGCGACAGACAGAACAGACTCGAACTCCAGAAATAAAATAGAAAGAAAACAACCCACCACAGCAGAAATCTTGCTACCGACTCATTTTGGAACATTGGGGTTTCATCATGCTGTGCGGATCTTTATCAGTACCATTGTACAAGTTGAAAGGTCTAGACAAGCCGCCAGCCACAGAATCCTCTGTAGGGGTAGACGTGATTACGAAGAGAAAGAAAATTCAAACCGCCAATGTGCTTGCTTTTGTTTTGGCAATGGTCGTCAATGGAACGAGCAACTCCTTCTCCAGAAACACTCAAGCGGAGATTGCGGAGGAATGGGACGTTCGAATCATGCCTGCTGGATGGGCTTTCTCAATTTGGGGCGTGATATATTTGTTCCTCGTCACCTTTGTTGCTTATCAAGCCCTCCCTGCCAATTCAGTGAAGGAAAGGAGTAATGTGTTGATACTTGATCGAATTGGAATGACCTTTGTCCTGAACATGCTCGCAAACGCATTGTGGCTAGTCTGCTTTGGCTTCAACACACCTCTAGCATTCTTCATTGCGCTTCTCGATATTATCGCGTTGCTGGCGACGGGTGTTAAAATCATGATGCTAGCCTCTCGGGCTGAGCTGACAAAATTTGAGAGGTTTATCATCGGCGGGGGCTTCACATTATACAACGGTTGGGTGAGCGCGGCAACAATTCTGAACGTATCTTTCTTTTTGAAGTCGTGTGGGCTTGGCAAGGACCAGGAATGGGAGACTGGTGTGACGTGCTCAGTGCTTGTAGTAGGCTGGTTTGTATATTTGTTTGTTGCCTTCACAGAGATGAACCCCCTTTTTGGCCTTGTTTACATTTGGCCGCTTTTAGCCATCAGAGGGAGGCAGAAAGACTACGGTGATGTGGCCACAACTTGTTTGGTTATTATTATCGCTGATGCAATCGCTATGATTTCATTGATGCAGTACTGCAGGTCTGAGGCAAAGAAAAGCCGTCTTGACGTCAGCATTGAATCGAATTGAATAAAGAGCGTTTTAATATATTAAGCTTTCCTTTAGAAATACGTTTTTTTTCAAAGTAAAAATCTCCGCTGTTGTCGCAATACGTTTTTTTTCAAAGTAAAAATCTCCGCTGTTGTCGCAACCCCATATTAAAAATATTGGGGCCTTTTTTTACACTGTCATTTAGCTAAAAATAACAACTAGGCACTATGAAATCACTCTCAGCAGGCTTAAGAAGCTCCTCTAGTAAAATCGGCACCTACTAAGGCACTACGAGGCCACTCTCAGCAGGCTTAAGAAGCTCCTCTAGTAAAATCGGCACCATCTTGTCAAGATTTTTCGACACCTCATCCCTGGACTGACCCGGCTTTCCTTGAAGCTCAATATAATACTTGAATTTGGGTTCTGTGCCGCTTGCACGGAACTGTGCGCAGCAGCCGTTCTCGAAGGTTATTGTCAGCATGGGAGAAGAGGTTGAAGTAGGTAAGAGAGGCTTATTGTCAGCAGTCGTGCTGTCGTATCCGGGTGCAAGCAAATCCCTGACAGACTTGACCTTGTAGCCCCCAACGCTCTCCACATAATTGCCATTGTTGTTGATCCTATCGAAAATCACCTTGATTTTCTCACTGTCGTAGCAAAAGAAGTAACCATTGTTGGTCACGAATTCTCCGTATTTATCGTAGAGGGACTGCATGTGATCAGTGAGCTGCTTTCCACTAGCGTACACGGTGTGCGCAAGCTCTGCAAAGACGCCCATGGCCGAGATCCCGTCTTTGTCCGTAATGACATCGCCACAACAAAAGCCAATAGCTTCCTCGTACCCGAAAAGTACCTTGTAATTTGCGGCTTGGAGCTCTCTCATTTTGCTGCCAATCCACTTAAAGCCCGTGAGGGTCTCCTCAAAACGAAAACCCTCGCGATCTGCAATCGCGCTCAGCATTTTGGAAGAGACAGCCGAGGCGACCATTGCGAATTGAGTTGATGTCTCCTGCGTTGGCGTTGGCGTTGGCGTTGGCGTTGGCGTTGGCGTTGGCGTTGGCGTTGGCGTTGACTTGCCTTCTTCTTGCGACTTATTCCGCGTCTCCCACAGCCACATGCCAAGCATCACCCCAATCTGATTCCCATGAAACGTCGTCCACTTGCCCGTCACTCTGTTCTTTTCTGCGACAGCAAGTCTATCTGCATCCGGGTCGTTTGCAAAGATTAAGTCGACGCCAACACTGTCGGAAAATGTCTTTGCCAGGTCAAGAGCCCCCTTCTCCTCAGGGTTTGGGAATTTAACGGTAGGGAAAGTGGGATCAGGAGAGAACTGGGACTCAACCTCCTCGACACCAACCAGGTCGAATTGTTGGAAGCTTCGTCGCGCAAAGTAGCCCCCGACACCATGCATGGCAGTGTAGGCAAACTTCGGGGGGGGGATCTTGTACTCCGAGAGTACAAGATTCAGATTCGAAATAGCATTAGTTTTGAGATTTTCGGTAATTGCGCCAAAGTATTCCTCAGTAATACTCAAAGTCAGGTCCTGCGAGGGAAGTATTCGGTCGAGGCAGTTCTTATCATATAATTTCCAAGGTTCAAGGTTGGCGAGAATGTGGGCAGAAATGTTGGCATCATGGGGGGGGATAATCTGGCAGCCATTGGACCAGTAGAGTTTGTAACCATCATCTTCTTTAGGGTTGTGAGATGCTGTAACCATTATTCCTACGGAACACCCCAACCTGGTAGTAGCAAAAGGGACTAGAGGAGTCGCCACAATGGGGGACAAGAGAATGCAAGGGATGTCGACATAGTCAAACACAGCCTTCGTTATCTTCGCAAACTTTTCGCTAGATAGATCCAACTCATCGTTGCAACGGTGGTCGTATCCTACAACAACCTTAAGATCAGTAGTTGCAGTTTGCGCAGACGACTTAAGCTCATTGAGGTACCGTGCAATACCCTGAGCAGTCTGGTAAACTGTGACGTCGTTCATGTTCAGCGGGCCAGCACTCATCTTTGACCGTAATCCCGCAGTACCAAACGCTATCCGGCCCTTATTGAATGCTGCATCCGCTTGTTCTTCTGTGAGTGCAGAAGTCAAGGCCTTTGTCTTTGGATTAGGGTCAATTGAAGCCCAATCTTTCGCTAACTCCATTTTGTGTTCACAAAGGTGACAAAGGTGAGGTGATCGAAAATTACTCAGATGTTCCAAAGAATACGAAGGTGTAGGGTGGAAAACAAGGTTTTGGCAGAAAAGAAGAAGCTTTGGGTCTTTTTTCAGACTCCAAGAAGGAAGTCATCCTGACCGTTTCCTAACTTAAGGGTCTAGGTAAGTATTGGAAGACTACTCAGAGATCTTTAGGTGAAACAAAACTTTCCTAAACACCCGTCGTTGAGGAGAATTACTCCTGGATATTGTTTTTGGCGACCTCGTTTTCGGGTGGGATGTGCCTCCCCACGTTGGATTGAAAAGTTCTAACCCATTCAAAATGTCGTGTCTACCTCTTGAATCAGTGGTTGCGTGTGTTATGGACCACCCCACCCCGAACAGCAGTGGCCAGGGGACCTCAGAGTTTGTTTCTGAATCCACTACCACTCCGCACTCAGTTTTTAGCAGCACACAGCAGCAGCAGCGCCCAGTTAAGGGCGGTACTGGCTCTAGTTGTGGGATAAATAACGTCTATGGAGGTGGTATTGACGGTGATGATGGCAGTGGCATTGACTGTGGTAGCAGTAAAGGCAGCAGTGGAAACAATAATGGGGGAAAAGGAGGACTGAGAGTATCTCGTTATGCAGAGGGCCGAGTCGATCTTAACGGCCGGGCGATCCAGAGTTACTCTGATGGTGAGCTCCCTCCCGGGGGGAACGGGAACGGAAACGGCAGAAATGGCGGCAGGCTTTCCAAGAAAATCAAGTATGGGAGGAAGACAGCTGGGAGAACCCCTTCCTCTTCAACAATTAACAGCGAAGGAGCGAGAGCCACGACTCCGTCATTTGGAAAAGCTTCTGTCGACGGTAGCAAGAAAGAGGTCAGGGAGAAAGGTGGCGAAAACACAGAGGGCAACACCTTTGGTACAGACATTGGAAGCTCTACCAAGAAGGATCCAGAGGAGAAATCTTCAAACGAAGCCCCAGGAAACACTGCGAGTACATCAATTAACGAAATTAGGAGTAGCAATATAAGCACATCTGTGAATTCTATTCACAATTACGTCCGAGGACCACAGCTATCGGCGCCTGGTTGCTCTTTTGGACTTGCCAGTTGTAACGCCTTGATTCCAGGGGAATGGGGCGATGGAGACAGGAATGGAGGAAAGTTGGAGGGAGAGAGGGGCTGGAAGATACCAAGCGACGAGAAGGGCGGTGCGAACGATCCTCCCATGATGAGGAGAATCATCGCCGGTGTTGATCGTCCAATAGCTGTCACATTTGCAGCCAACAGCACTGCTGACAATAGCACTGCTGACAATAGCACTGCTGACAATAGCACTGCTGCAGCTACAGCACCGAACACAGTGAACAAGAACTCCTTCAAATATGTATTTGGGCTCAGCAGCACAATCGCATCGTCGCCCTCGTCAAAACATTCATCGTCATTGGTCACAACACCGATGGTAACACCGATGGTAACAACGCTTGTCCAGACGACGGATCCCAGACCTCCCAGTCCCTTTGACCCTTCTTTGACGGGGCACGCTGATGTAATCTCGCGCTGCTTCTTCTCTGGCTACCTCCCAACGACTGATGTTATCTCCTCACTTTCACTCGTCTCCAAGGCTTACCGCGAAGTTGCGCGCACGACTGTGAAAAAGCTGGATCTCAAGAGTTTGTATGTCGGTGTTGGCAGCTGCCGCGCTGCGTTCGATACATCTCCAAGGTTGGAGAAGACCATCTTGGGCTCCGTCCTGACTCGCTTTGTTAATGTATCCGAGCTTTTCCTGGATTATTGTGCAGGGATAGAGGATTCATGTTGCGTTGTGATCGCCTCTGCTCTCTCCCATTCGCTCTCCACCCTTTCTCTCCGCGGCACTGATGTAACTGACGCCGGCGTCAAGTCAATCGTTTCGTGCAAAAATCTCACAAATCTAGACTTGTCTAAATCCACGGTCAGGCAGTCTAGTATGGTGACCAATGAGGGTGTTAAGGCGATTGCGAGGGGAGGACTGAGGAAGCTCAGGTTTCTGGGGACAGGCTGGTGCAGGGGGGTTGGGGGAGATGGTGTGGAAGGGGAGGTTAGGGACGGGTGCAAAGGACTAACTACCTGGGACCTTGAGCTTTGCACCGGGATCGACAACGAGAGCTTGAAGACGATCGGACAGATGTATCTCAAGCACCTCAATTTGTCTGGCAACAAAGTTATCACCGACCGCGGGCTTCTTTTTCTCACTAAGCCGGACATCCTTCTCCCGAAAGAGGACGTAGCCACAACACCTGGCATTATAATTAACGACGGCAGCAATAGTCCCACTGGCAGTAGTCGCAGTGGAAGTAGTCGCTGTGGCAACAGCAGTAGCGGCAGCGGCAACGACAGCTTCCACACTTTTGGCACTGGATCCTCCCGCCTTGCCCAAAAGTGCGCGCTCCAAACTGTAGAGCTCCGCCATTGCACTAACATTACCCCGACTGGGCTAGAAATGTTCTTGTATGATGCACCAGATCTCCGTAGGATCGATGTAAGCCACTGCGAGCGGCTGGGATGGAGGATCAGGGGGAATGGAGAGGGGCAAATGGGGGATGGAAGACCCGAGGAGATTGCGAGGGGACTGAGAAGGAGGGGCGTGGAGGTGGAGAGAGAGAATGATCACGTCGTCAGATTGCCAGTTTGATAACTTGAGAGGAGGACTGTCATCTTATTTCTGTAGGAAGAGTTCAAGTATGAGGAGAATGGGAGAGATCCTCCAGAACGAAGGAATTTAATTTAATGAGGGTGAGGGGCAAGAAGCGAATACGAAACACAAGAAATACCATGCGAAAATACTCCACCCCGATGTGCTTAAGTGCTTATCGGGAGTTGGTCGTTAAAGAGTGTACATGGTTTGTTTTTGACTTGTTTTTCTAATTTTTTTTATTTTTTATTTGAAAATGGATGGGAAGAATCTAAAGTAGAGGGTCGCTACAATGAGCGATGGTGAATATCTGTCTACAGGCGACGAAGAAATGCGCGAGAGTGCGAACGACTGCCTAATACGGAGAAGTGCTTTTGCTTCAAAAAACCGTCTACTTTTCATTATTTGGCCTCAGCACTAGAATGAGTCCAAATCTGTTCGTTCTTGTCATGTTTGTCCTGCACACTTGCTCGCAAACTGCTAAACTCCGCTCGCAGCTCTTGCAATCTCTCTCTCTCCTCTGCAGGCATCTTCGCTTCCCTAAACATTTCCTCCAGAGTTGATGGTAGGCGTACGCCGTCTTCTTCTTCGTCTCTGTTGTGCAGTATGCTGTCATCTTTCTTCTCGGCCTCATCGGAGGACAGCTGCCGGTCGCCGTTCGCGTCTTCGCCGCTATTGTTGTTGCTTTCGCTGTCGCTGTCGCTATCGCTATCGCTATCGTCGTTGCTCTCGTCATCATCACTGTACTCATTCTGGCTCGAATCTCCAGATTCGGAGTCACACTCATCATCTGCCTTCATGATACCCTCCAAAGCTAGTTTGTACTGCGTCAGCATATCATCTCCTTCGTCCCCTTCTAGCAGCTCAGAGCAAATCTGGAGCGCTAGCTCATAGTTCTCTTTCTTCAGCGCATCCAAAAAATGAATTTTACTTCTCACTTGACCTTCACCCCCATTGGTCTGCTTAACATACTTTGTTTTCTTGTGAATATTTCTGCTAATTTCGTACAGTTTAGAAGCTCGCTCAGTCTTCTCCTTTTCCTGCTGTTCGTACATCGCCTGGTACTTAGCCATCTTTGCTGCACTCATTCCATTCACCATAGTCGTGTCAATTTTTGTTGCCTCCTTAGATCTGCTGCTCTTTGTCGGGCGCGAAGCCCCCTTAGATGGGGCTTTCTTCCCTCCTCCAATGTTGACATGTGGCATGTTTTTTTTGTACGCGAGGCAATTGACAAGTAAGCAAGTTTTATTCAAAATAATTTTCAAGGGGGCGGGGGAGAGGGCAGGCATCGAAGGCAACTTCTCCCCTTCCCCCCAGAGGAAGCAATAAAACACCGAAGAGAAGAGAACGGGGGCCTCTTCAAACTTCAACAACTTGAATATGCCGAATACGTGGTCTAAGAATGGCGTGATTTATTCTGTTGTAAAACTATTGACTTACCAAACCACCTTCCTCCTCCTCCCGACAACCCACTCCCAACAAGAACAAGAGAGGGAACAAGAGCGCAGGACAGAGGAAACGTGCAAGCTACTAGATTGCAGTGGCGTTTGTATTCTGACGCCAACATTAAATCACTGTACCATTTCTTCTCTGGGGTATGAAACGTGCTCTTCTTTCGTAGGAGATGGGATTTGCCACTCTGCATCTCCAACATACCAGTCAGACACAGGTATTGGAATCAATTTTAACTGCGCAAGATTTAAATGCGACGGAGGTGACTGCGAAGTATGCGGTAGCGATGAAATTGGAGATTCTGGGGGTACCGTTGAAATTATGGACCCTTGTCGAGATTTTTCGCTTCGTAGAGGGGATGGACAACCGACAACATGCGAAGAGATGGTAACAGGAAGTAATATCAGTTGCGAGGACCACTTCTGCGACAACTGCGAATTTGCAGGGTATTGCGATAGGTACTGTGGACTCTGTTCTGCCGGCTACGAGGATCATGCTGAGATTTGCCAGTCTTTGCCGCAGAAACAAGAGAAAGAGTCTCATGACGGTGCTTGCATCCTACTTACCATGTCCATACCAACGCACCAGTTAATGACTAACTCGAAGCGTAATTCACCCCGTTTGCGTCTTCGTGAGTACAAAAGAACGCTGCAGAAATACGTGAAGATGAAGCGAGATGTGGGGTCCGGCGTGCCGATTGTTGTCGTAGAGAACACAGGAGGCAACTTATCTGAATTAAGGGAAGTAGTAGCAGACGAAAACGGCTTCGAGTTCGTGAGTTTCGTAGAGGGAGGGTTGAGAGGACGAGAGGCTCTTGGGAAAGGTTGGGCAGAAGGAAGAGCAATTCAGTACGCGATAGGACACTCCCGCTTACTAAATTCCTGCGAATTTATCATCAAAATAACCGGCAAGTACTTTATACCGGCAATTCTCGACATTGCCGAAAATACAGATCCCAAAAATACTCAACTAATTGTTCAAAGCACACCAAATTTTTGGTCTATGTGGGACGATGAGAAGGGAAATTCAGGGATTGTCAGAACCGAAGTAGTTGGTTTCCAAAAAGAGATCGCAGAGTGGCTTTTCCAAGGCCAAGATGAATCAAAGGGAGAGCCTATGGAACGCATCGTCAAAATTCGTTCTCAGGAGATAACTCAAGGCCTACAGTATTTCCCTTTACTTCATCTCCTTGAGCCTGTCAAAAATGCAGAAGGTATCAATATTGAGAACCTGTAAATATGAATGGAAGAAGCGTAGAACAATTTGAACACAGAACAAACCCACCAATAAGATTCTACGTGAGAAATCTTAGGCTGAACGGTATCTTATTCTTAAGGTTTTGCTACAATCTCAGGCATGCAAAGAGGTCAGCAGGGGAGCAGGAACAATCTTCTCTCTTGGCAATGAAATTCATGTCGTCAGAAGGAACAATGATCGCCGTGTGAAGAGAAGGTGATGTTGAGAGTGTATTAAAAGCAGGCGTCATTGCAAGCATACCTAGATCTACTTCTTTCCGCCTAAAATGTCATCGAAAGCGAAAGTGATAGCTCTAGGGTTGTTCAATAAAGCACACATTTGGCTTCTAACAATTTGTTTTCGGAGTCAGTCGTCGATGGTCATGATGGTCGATGGTACTCCCTCCCTACACAGCTAGCTTCACACACACCCTTTAAAACCGCATTTCTGTGTTCCTGTTCTTTCTCTACGCTCGCAATCACGCCATTTAATCCTCAATAACTCTTCACATCAAAGCAATAATTGTGCCGCCGAAATTCTGTCAGAACGCCCTGTCCTACCCCTGCAATGAGCAACACTGCCACCCCAAACATCTCCAGTCTTTCTCTC
>Ga0115556_1001891_pt1 | contig 14211 bp, 7 predicted proteins | sample COGITO_mtgs_1104_5_FD_87282 | JGI IMG/M metagenome (GOLD analysis project Ga0115556, IMG submission 87282) | Pelagic marine microbial communities from North Sea - COGITO_mtgs_110414 | ecosystem: Environmental > Aquatic > Marine > Epipelagic | place: Germany:Helgoland, sampling site Kabeltonne... | reverse complement strand
TGTAAGAATACGAGCGGGCGGCGAAGCGACCGGATGCGGAAAATGGCAGACCTTTCAAAATTCAAAATTCAACCACAAACTCCTCATAAATAAGCGCTCAGTAAACACGAATCAACGCGAATCATCATGCTCGAAGAAACCACCAATAACGCGAACATCATCACCACCACCACAACCACCACCACCAACGAGCCAACACTCACGCAATACGAAGCCGAGCGCAACGCGCGGATACAAAAAAACATCGAACGCATGAAATCGTTCGGCATCGACGACGCGAGGAAAAAAGTGATGACGATGGAATCGAAGCACAAAAACAACGCGACGACGTCCTTGTTATCCAAAAAGCGCGTCAAAAAACGCTCTGAAAACGCAACACAGATGGACAGATCGAAACAACCGAGGCGGACGTCCTCGCGCGTGCGCGGAGAGAAAGCGCCGGACGTTTTCGTGCCCGATGAAAGAAATCTTTGGGAACCGACGTATAACGAGGAAATCTACACGCAAAGGCAAGTTTCGAACTTGGGCGATCGAAAATCGGAGTGGCAACTCTTCGTCTCCGGGTACGACCAACAAGGTCGACGGTTGTACGACAACAACAGAGGCGTGTGTTGTCACCAGTGCAGGCAGAAAACGCTGGGAACGCACACGACGTGCAGGAAGTGCAACATGATGCGCGGGAAGTTTTGCGGGGACTGTATTTTTATGCGGTACGGTGAAAACGTTCTGGAAATCAACGAAAATCCGGAGTGGGAGTGCCCGGTGTGTCGTGACATCTGCAATTGTTCGTTCTGTCGCACGAAGAAAGGGTGGATGCCGACTGGGAACATGTACCGAGCCGCGATCGCGAGCGGGTACAAATCCGTGGCGCATTATTTAGTCTTGTCGAGACAGGACGACGAGGAAAAGGCCAAACTGTGCGAAGAGGAAGCCGAACGCGTCGCCGAGCGATTGCAGAGAGAAGAAAAGAGACGAATTCAAGAAAACCCAGAGTTATACGCGAAAGAACAAGAGGAGAGGAGGAATAGGCCGCACTGGTTGAAGAATAAAAAGTAGTAAAGCGGGACGGACAGAAGAGCGGAGGATGTCCCGCGGCCGCTTTGTACCATCACTAGAAGAATCACCAAATTGGAGAGAGAAAAAACCACACTTTTTATCATCATCATTGATCATCATCATGTCTCCTCCTCCTCCTCTTTCGGAGTCTCACACCGCCGAGTCCCTCCGAAACCTTTTCGCCTCTACTTTCTCTTGGTTCCTCCCCGAGAACGTCATCGACGAGGACACGCTCGAGTATCTGTTCACGAGTTTATCCGATGGAAGTTTCGAGGACAAGGAGGAGTTTCTGGATTTCGTGACGCCACTTTTGATGGAATTATTCGAAGGTGACGACGAAGACGAGGCGAGAGCGCAGTGCACGAAAGCGCACGATTTGTTATACGGCAAATGCGTAGAAGAAGGGAGCGATACTACGAAAGAGGAGGAGACGACCACGAGAGTGATAAACGTGAAATTAGGTGGCACTCCAGGGGAAGAGGAGGAAAGCGAATTCGAGAAAGAGGTTTCGAGGCGGTTGCGAGAGAAGGAAAGAGACCGTTTGCCAGATTTTAGCACGAATACGAACCATCGAAATCAAAACGAAGATAAAGCGCAGGAGAAAGAGCAACGGAAAATGAGGAAAAAACTGGAAGAGAGCGAGGAGGAGGTGCGGAAGTTGTTGAGAGAACTGGACGTCGCCAGGGAGACGGCGGCGAAGAGACGCATCGAAGGAAGTAGCGGCGGAGGGAACGGGTCGATTGGAACGATTGAAGTTGGGCCGTTAAACGTGCCGAATCCAGGTGGGGGGCAGGATCTCATCAACGATTGCGTTTTGACGTTCGTACCTGGGAGAAGGTACGCGTTGATTGGAAGAAATGGAACGGGTAAGTCTACTTTGCTGAAGTATTTGGCGTCCAGACGGGTGGGCGACAAGGTTGGTTTCTCCGAGGATGTTTTCGTGCATTACGTGAATCAAGAGGTCACGTTGAACGAGGAGCAAGAAGAATGGTTACCAGTGGACGTTGTGTTACACGCGGACGTGCAAAGACGACTTTTGTTGGAGGAGTTGAAAGAGTTGGAATCCAACGCGAGCGGAGAAGGTGACGTGCAAAGGATTTCTGTCGTTCACGAACATTTAGATTCTATAGAGTCCTCGTCCGCGCACGCCAGAGCGTCGCAATTGCTTCGCAGTCTCGGTTTCAGCGAGGAATTAGCCAGTCGTAAAATGAAACAGTTATCTGGTGGGTGGAGAGTTCGGACGAGTTTAGCCGCCGCGTTGTTCGCGACTCCCGATATATTATTCTTGGACGAGCCGACGAATCATTTGTCGATTCAAGCGGTAATGTTTTTAGCAAAAGAGCTGGTGGAGAATCCAGTTTGGAAATCTCGCATTATCGTCTGCGTTTCGCACGACAGACACTTCTTGGACGAAACCACGACGGATTCGTTGCATATTTCCGGCGTCGCCAAACGAGTCACGTCGCATCGAATGAACTATTCCAGTTGGGCCAAAAAGAGGAGAGAACAGCAAATCGCGTTGAAAAAACGCACGGAATTGAGACAGATAAAGATTGACACGCTGAAGGAATTCGCTGGGCACGGGTTCCGCTACGGCGGCTCCTCGTCGCAAATCAATATGATGCAGAAGAAAGCCTCCGAGGCGAAGAAATTAGAGTTGGAAGCCGAGGAAGAACAAAACGAACTCGCGGATTTAGAAGAAGATAGAGAGAATAGTTTAAGTTTATGCGCGGGAGGTGAATTGCAATCACAATCGATCTCCATGCTTGAAAGTTGTTCGTTTCGGTACCCAAACACAGAGAAAGATATATTCACGGATGTCGATTTAAGCGTCGATTCGAAATCGCGCGTCGTTTTGCTCGGCGAGAATGGACAAGGGAAAACGACTTTAGTTAAAGTCATCACAAACGCTTTGAAAAGTACCGGCGGTTCGGTGAAGCGCGACCACGGCGCTCGAATCTCGTTGGTGAATCAACACCACGCCGAGCAGTTGAAATACGACATGACTCCGTTGCAATTCATGCTCGAGAAATACAAAGGCGACGGAAGTTACAAACACGAGCAAGAAATTAGAGGACATTTATCGAGTTGCGGCGTGCCGACTGCGTTACAAAGCATACCATCCGGAAGTCTTTCCGGGGGTCAACGTTCGCGAGTCGCCATGGCTGCGGTGTCCTATTTTAAACCGCATTTGATCGTTTTAGACGAGCCGACGAATAACTTAGATTTAGAATCGTGCGAAGCGCTCGCGAAAGCCATCTCGGATTTCAAAGGAGGCGTGATTTTGGTTTCGCACGACCAGTTTTTCGTCGAACAAGTTGGCAAAGAGTTCATCGCGATTGAAAATGGTCGCGCCGTGCGCTTCGAGAACTTTAAGAAATACAGAGCGAGCATAGCGGCGAAAATGCCAAAATAGAGAAGAAAATAATAGATGTGTACTCTACTACTGTACGTTGCGCAAAGTGTTCAGAAAGCAAAGGAATATTTACTACGATTAGAAAAGAGAAGATTATTATAAATACCAATGAGCTCTCATGCCGAACGCCGTATCGAAATTCCCGCGTTCGTCTCGATTGATGACGATTCCAGGAAACAGACTCATGGACGGTTTTTGAAACCCATCGCCGTATACGCGCGCGAAAAGTTCCACGTGTTCCCCGCCGACGGCGTTGGAGTGGCCGAAAACGCACCCCCACCCGAGATTTTTCGGCGACAAAATGTCTTTCAAAGTAGCCGTGGCTGGTTTCAGTCTCGCGCTCGGTGGTTTCGTGGCGACGACGCCCCACTCGAAGACATCTTCGCCCCCGCCCCCTCCGCCGCCTCGTTTACTTTTCGATTTTGAAAACGATGATTTACCACCGCCGCCGCCTAAAACGTCTTTTTGCACCCACGCGCTGACAACCACGTCTTCTATGGCCGCCGCCACGCTGACGCTGGCAATCTTTTGCCCGTTCGCGTCCACTGATCCTCCTAAAGCGCCGGCGTAATTCACGTTCTTCTTATTCGTATCCTTGTTCTTATTGTCTTTCCTTTTACTCCTCCAACTCCCTTGACCAATCACTCTCGCCGTCGGTTCGTCCACTCGCGTGTTATTCCCGGCGCACATGGCCAAATTCACCGTCGCGTCTGAACTCACTTCGCACCCGACGCTCACCGCTGAATCCCCATCCCCCAACGCTGCATAACTCGCCCCCGTGGACCCAAATCCAGTTAAAGATGCGTTTTCTTGAATCGGAGACAAAGATGCAAACTGATCTCGGCCTTCAAAACCGAGCGGCGTGACTCGTATCGTCACGCCGTCCGGAACGAGCGAAGGTATGGCGTTGGATATTTTGTACGAAAGTTTTCGCAAGGTGACCGCGTGTAACTCTTGCCCGTCTTCCGTGAACTGCAAAGAGAGAAAGAGAGAGAGAGAAAAGGTGAGTTTAGTACCGCTAAAATCGAGCGCATGAAGAAAAACGTACCAATTTCCCTCCTTCGCAGGCAAACAGAGAGGTTAAAACGTGTCCAATTTTCGGAAAGTGCGTCTCGCAGTTTACTTTCATTTCCGCGCCTTTCCGCACGCGCTGACTCGCGGTGACGTTAAACTGGTTCTCGTCCGCTTGCGGGTGGAGGAAACCGCTCTCCACTTTCGCTTTCACGCGGTGGAATATCGAGTTTGAGGAAGAGGATGAATGTCGTTGCACATTCGTTTCCAATCGGTGCACTTTTTCTCGCAACGATTTGATGTCCGAAAACGCGTCTCGAGTGAGACGTTTCAGGTTGGAAACGTCGTCGTCGATTTCCTCTCGATCCTCCTCGTCTTCCTCTTTTCGTTTGTTGAATACCATTCTTCTCGTTCTTCTTCTTCTTTAACTTCTTCTTTATATAAACAGAGTTGTTCTGGGGAAAAATGGCGACACTTTTCCAACTGTTTCGATGCGTTGCTTCTCTGCTCCTGCGGCGCATTCTTCGAGCACTGTCGCGCTTTTTAGCCACCAGACAAAGACGACGAGAAAGAGCAGAGCACGAGAGCGCTTTTGCAGTCGCAGTATTCGCGACGAAAACGCAGGAGTCAAACCTAGACGCGATGATGATGATGAGGAGGAGGAGGTTTTTGGCGGCGAGAGAGAGATGCGAACGTCGCATACGAACACGAATGCGACGACTACGCATCGTTCGAAGCGAGGACGACGGAAAAAGAGAGATATTTTACTCGCGTGTGGTAGCCTTTTGCTTTTTTCCAACACTTCTTCTTCTCAGAAGGAAGAAGAAGCGTTCGCCGCTGGGATGATGGATTTTACCAAACAAAGCCAATCGACGTTCCAACTCGGACCTTTGCAAGTCACTTTGCAACGCCTGCGAACGCTCCGGAACGACATTTTTACATCTCTCGAAGAAGAAGAAGAAGGAAAAGAGGGAAAGAAGAACGAGGACGATACCGGTGTTGTGGTCGTGAAACCTGGATCGGAAGAAGCGATCGCGAGATTACGAAACGCGACGTTGGATTGCACCTCCGCCAGACCGGCGTTGGAGGCGTACGCCAACGTAAGAGACGTGTGCACGCTGTCCATCGTCTTGAAGAGCGTCTCGAAGAAATTCGCGACCGAGGAGGCACGAGAGAGAGCGAGAGAGAGAAAAGATGAGACGGTTCAGGCGTTCGCGGAGTTAGAGCGAAAGTTACGAGATGTAAACGCGAGTAAGGAAGACATCGACGCGGAATTTGAAAACAGTAGGGCGAGCGTGAAACGGTTCGCCGAGAGCGTCCTCGAAGCGTTCGATTTTAGCGACGAAGAAGAGAAAGTGAAAAGAGAGGCGTTTCCCGACCTCTTCTCCTGAACGTAATCTCACCACGAATACCGTAAAACGACTTCGTGAACGCACATTGGTAGTGTTGAATACTAAGACTGCTTCTTCGCGGCGCGAGCGATGCGACTCGTACTTTAGCGCAGATATCCAGTCAACTGTCACGTCATCACGTTCGTATCTAAATCTCGTCACAAACAGAGCGCACACCTTTCAACTGCGACCTCTGTGCGCTTCGCTCGTTTCGGTGCATCGATCGCGGGTATAAAAAATGTCCGCGAATCAACTCATCGACCCAAGAAACCCTCGATTTACGATCGTTCGCGAGTACGAAGCGTGGTGTCGATTGGATAATCCATACTTGGAACAGAACCCAAACGTCCCCAAAACGCCGTACCTTCTCGTGGCGGGAATGGCACCGTCCGCGCGTGCCAAGTGCGGGAAATGTTCAGATAAGATAGAAAAAGGTACGGTTCGAGTTGGGATGCCGTATCAATGGCGAGGGGCGTTTTTTAGCTACGTGACCGGGTGGTATCACGCGGATTGCGTTCGGTTTGAAGGGGTGACCCAAGAGGAGGTGCGAGCGAGGACGTATTGGAAAGGGGAGAAGGAACATTTGGCGCAGGTGATGAAAGGAAAGAATACGCACGTGGAGAAGCTGGGGAAAACGCAAAGAGTGAAAACGAATGTCGAATTTATCAAAGACGAAACGGTGCGAGACGAATTGATGAGGACTTTGACGTCGGCGAGTAAGCCGAAGTGCGAGGAGGACGAGGTGGATCCGAACGAAGGGACGTTTTTGAAAAGAGGAGAGATTCAACCGGCGGAGCCGCCGAGAGGATTGGTGAGGAGTTTGTTGCCGTTTCAGAAAGAAGGGTTGGCGTGGATGATGGAGAACGAGAAGATGCAGGTGAAAGGCGGGATATTAGCGGACGAGATGGGGATGGGGAAGACCATTCAGGCGGTGTCGTTGGTGTTGAAGAGTAAGGAGGCGAGATTGGATCGAATGCGAGAGTCTGGGGTGATGGAGACGGATGGCGACGAGAAAGGGGCAGAAGTAGACTTAAATGTAGAAGAAGAACCCAAGGCGAAGAATAGCAAACGCAGTAAGAAGGGTAGCCCGAAGAGCGGCGGAGAAGAACACGTATCGAGCGCGACAAAAATGTCGGCAACCAACGCGCATGATGCTTCTTCTTCTTCTTCAAAGAACAAGAACACCACGTTGGTCGTCGTCCCCACGTCTGCGTTGGTTCAATGGGAAGACGAAATAAAGTTGTGCACGAAAGAGAACGCGTTGAAAGTGTTCGTGTATTATAACGACCGCAAACGGAAGACGATCGTCGAGGAGATGCGCGCGGCGGATGTCGTGCTCACGACGTTTCCGGTTTTAGAAGCCGAGTACCGCAAATGCGAGATGCAGAGTAAAGTGCCGTGTGCGCATTGTTTTAAACTGTTTCTTCCTCGCTCGTTAGCGGTGCACAACAAGTACTTTTGCGGCCCAGACGCGAAGAGAACTCAGAAACTCGAAAAAACTGAGAAGACGAGAGAAGTCGCGAATACGAAAGCGTTGGCGACGTTGAACGTCATCTCGAAAGACAAGTTGAAGGAAACGTTGGAAAACTTGAACAGCGGTAGTGGTAGAGAAGAAAAGAAGAAAAGTGGTGGTAAATCGTTAATGGCTATCGCGCGTGGCTACATGCAGCAAGGCGGTCGTGACATGTCCATGTACGACGGAGCGCATAAAGCGCGAGCGGCTGCGGCCGAAGGTCTCGTCCTCGGCTCTAACGAGGACGAGGAAGCAATCACGGAGGAAGAATTGAAAGCAATTCAACCGAAAGTCACGAAAATCGTCGAGATGGGCTTTGGTTTTCCCCGAAACATGATTGAAAAAGCAATCGTGGATAGCGGCGGAGACGTCGACGTCGCCGTGAACGCGTTGATGGATTCGCCGAAACCAAAGACGACGATGAAATCGAAAGGATATAAAATGGAGGTCATGGACGATAAAGAGACGGAAGTGATTTGTTTGGACTGCGATAGCGACGAGGAAGAAGAGGACGCGACTGTGGTTGCTCCGACGACGAGAAGTACGAGAAGTACGTCGAAGAATCCGCCCGCGGCGAAAGAGAAGAAGAAGAAGAAGGCCACCTCCGCCGCCGCCAAGAAAACGAAGAAGAAGAGCAAAAGCGCGAAGAAAAAGAAAAAGAAAGGCAGCGACGACGACGACGATTCGGATTTTAAAATGGAACCTGAAGAAGAAGAAGAAGAAGAAGAAGAAGAAGAAGATGATGATGATGATGGAACAGAAACAGAAGAAGAGATCGTAATTACCAAAGTCACTCCTCCGAAAATCAAACGAGATCGTGAAAACGACACGAACAGCGAGGACAACAGTTTACTTTTCGGCAACACGGACGACCGTGACATCAAGGAGTTATTGCTTCAAACCTCATCTTTGCATCAAATTCACTGGGAAAGAATCATTCTCGACGAGGCGCATAAAATCAAAGCGAGGACCACGTCAACCGCGAAAGCCGTGTACGCTTTGGATAGCGACTACAAATGGTGTCTCACCGGAACGCCGTTACAAAACAGAGTCGGCGATTTATACTCGCTCGTCCGTTTCTTACAAATGGAACCGTACTCGTTTTACTTTTGCACCGCAAAAGTCGGCACTAAAGACGGCTCGAAAGAAGGCCTTTGTGGTTGCAAAAGCGCCTGTTGGGACATGGGACCGAACAACGCTTTTTGCGTCCAGTGCGGTCACGCTCCTTTGAAACATTTTTCAAAGTTTAACAAGGACGTCATCAACCCGATTCAACGCTACGGTGGTGTTGGCGCAGGTAAGAGAGCGTACATGACGCTTCGTAACGACATTTTACTGCCGGCAATGTTGAGACGAACGAAGAAAGAACGGGCCGCCGACGTCGTGTTGCCGCCGTTAACCGAAAACGTCCTGGAACCCGAGTTTGACCAAACCGAGCGAGATTTTTACGAAGCGTTGTACGCGAACGTTACCGCGAGATTCGACGGGTTTGTCAAGAAAGGCACGGTGTTAAATAACTACGCGCACGTGTTCGAGTTGCTTTCCAGGTTGCGACAAGCGTGCGATCACCCGTATTTGGTTTTGCATTCTCGCAATCCAAAGTTACGCAACCAACAGGCGGAGATGAAATTTGAGAAGAAGGATGAGGACGACGAGGAAGAGGAGGAAGAGGAAGAAGAATACACGAAGTCGAAGAAGAAAACGAAGAAGAAGCAAGAGTACGAAGTCCGAGAGAACGTTCCGTCTGACGCGAAAGAAACCATGCATTACTGCGGCATGCCTGATTGCGGCGAGAAAGTCGAACCGGAAGACGCGGCGACGTCCAAGTGTAAACACATCTTCCACCGCGAGTGCATTCAACCGTACTTGGAGATTGATTTTGGCGCAGATGGCATTAAATGTCCAAAATGTCGAACCAATTTGACCATCGACTTGTTTCCAGACGCCGAAGCGATCGATAAGATCAAAGCGCCAAAAGACGAAAGAGGCGGCGGGGTCAAGAAGAAAGGCAAAGGCGAACTCGACGCCGATGACGTCGTGCCGAACAAATCAATCTTGAATCAGATCGATTTGAGCGAATACCGAACATCTTCGAAGATTGAGAAAATGATGGAAAAGCTCCGTGAGATCCGAAGCGGTCGCGATGGTAAAAAGAACAAAGCCATCATCTTCTCGCAGTACACGAGCATGATTGACATCGTCGAGTGGCGCATGAGGAAGGAAAATTTCGTCATTCGAAAACTGGTCGGATCGATGCCTGTCACGGCGAGAGCACAAAATTTGCACGAGTTTTGCACGGACCCAGACGTGGACGCGATTATCATGTCTTTGAAATCAGGAGGGGAAGGTTTAAACTTGCAGGCGGCGAATTACGTTTTCGTCTTGGAGCCGTGGTGGAATCCCGCGGTGGAGATGCAAGCGGTGATGCGCGCGCACAGAATCGGGCAGACGAGAGAGGTGACCGCGTTTCGATTCGCGTGTAAAGACACGATCGAATCGAAAATGCACGAATTGCAAAAGCTAAAGCGGTTAGTTTTTGAAGGGACGATGGATGGAAACGAGGCGAGCATGGCGAAGTTGTCGCCGGAGGATTTACAATTTTTGTTCAAACGCTAATAATCATCAAGCGTTGTCTCGTCTTCACAAAGAAGAGGGGGTAAATGCTGAGAGAGAGAGAGATACCATAGTATCAGGTGGTACTTGTAAAGATACATCACTATTGCGCAATTAATATACAACATTCTATTCTACATTCTACCAGTCTTTAAAGATCTCCCTCGCTGCGAGTAACTTTGGATCGTTCTCGCCTTTTTCGTCGTCGCGCATTTCTTGCTCCAACACCATCTTTTCAATTTCCGCCAATCGCGCCGTGTGCGACGACAGTATAGCTTTCGACGGCTCTGGCAACTGTGGCGGTGGATAAGCTCCACTCTCCAACGCCTTCCAGTCGAAGTTTTCAAACCACGGGTGATTTTTAATCGCTTGCGCGCCACCTTTCAAGTTACCTAATCGTTTCGCCACGCGTCGTTGTAACAAACCCGCGATTAAATCACAACCTTCCTCGGAGGTGTAAATCGGGTAAGTCACTTGGAAACTCGCGTCGGCGATGCGTTGCATGACTTGCAACGGATTATTTTGAGGCGGTTGATTATCGCCTCCTTTTTCTCCTTGGCCTCTTTGACCGAACGGTTGTAACCCGGAAATGATGACGTAAATCAACACGCCGAGGGCCCACCAATCGACGCCGTAGGAATACCCTCGCGCTAAGACCATCTCTGGCGCGACATATCCAGGCGTCCCGCAAAACGTAAACGTTTGATGACCACTTTCGCCAATATTCTTTGCAAAGCCGAAATCGCCAAGTTTAGCTCGTCCTGATTTATCCAAAAAGACGTTTTCTGGTTTCAAATCTCTGTAGATGATGCCCAATTCGTGTAAATACTCAAACGCACACACGATGAGAGCGGCGTAATACCGAGCGGCGTCTTCGTCAAATCCAACCAAAACTTTCCTTAAAGGCGCGTCTGGTTTGGTAGTGTGAGCCATTTTCCGAACCGTCGCGACCGAGACGAGCGCGTCCATCAAATCAAACCCGTTCATCAAATCAATGAGGAAATATAAGTGTCGATCGGATTGAAAGGCGCCGTGTAAGGAAATAATCGAAGGATGGTTCAATTCCGCGACTATTTTACGCTCGGACAAGACGTGCTCTGGAGAGGATTTCACCGCAACTTTCCGAACGCGTTTGATCGCGTATTTTTGTTGCGTGTCGTAGTGATTGCACTCATTGACGCATCCGACCGCACCGCCACCGATTAAAGTACCCTCGGAGACTGTGAAAATGAACGGCTGCAAAGACGCGTTGAACGAACCAGAGGTGATGCTTTGGACGAAGGATTCGTTGAAGGCACCGATGGCGTCAACGTCCCGGTAAATAGACGACTCATCGGCTGGATTGTGTGCGTCGTAATACAAATTTCGCGATCCCATGCCAACGCGGCGTATGCGTAGGATACCTTGGAATGTCTTCACTAGTGACTTTTTCTGGGAATCTTGCGCGCTGGCGTCGTCTTCATCGATTTCACCCACGGCGGCGGTTGCGCTACTCCTTTCAGCATCATCGTCGCCACTTTCTAGCGTTTCCAGTTTCCCACTATCAGGAGAGGTATCGTACGAGTGAAAGCTCTTTCTATTCTTCTCTTCGCTCTGGGGACTCGATATCTTTACCTTCTTCGAGTTTCGCTTTTGCGTCACGCTATTTCGTCTCGATAACAAATCTTGCAACGTACCCATCATCGCGACGAAATCGACGCGCTTCAACTTTAAGCACCGAAGCGGTGCGTTTGGCCCTACTTTTACCGTCGCGTCTCTTGGTTTTTCGAACAGGAGCGCCTTCTCGCCGAAAAAATTCGATCGAAACAAATGATTGACTAAAATGCCAAGCCTAGCATCGTCGTCTTCGTCGCTGTCGCCAACGACAGGCGTGTCGTCGTCGTTGACGTACACCAAAGCTTCTCCAGAGACGATGATGTAAAATCCACTGTCGTCGCCTGCGTTTTCACCTTGTTGTAATATAACTTCGTCCGGTTCAAATTCAACTTCTTCCATCGCGTCTGCGACTCGCAGTCGTTCGGCAACGCTCAACGGCGCAAACACCGGAACGAGACTCATGAACACCGCGATCGATTCTCTAAAATCTTCAGCCGCCCTTTTCGCAACCGCTCGAAACGCGCGACGTGGGAGCACCCACGTTGACCAAGCGTTCGTTTCGGACCTCTCTGAGGATCGCACGGTGGCACTTCTTGGCGCACCGTACATCAACGCCAACTCGCCGAAAATTTCGCCCGGTTTCTTCACGTTGACTTTCACTTCCACGACTTCTTGCGCAGTTACCGTCGTGGTCGAAGTTGTTGAAGCGGCGTCTTTACTAGTATCTATCTTTTCGCTGATGCTCGTTTCGCTACTCACGGCTAGTAAGTTGTTCTTAATTTGTCCGGAAGATGTCGCCACATGGTTCGATTCTCGTTCTAACGATAGGCGCTTCTTTACCTCCGCTTCGTCTTCCTCGTCTTCTTGCGCCTCGTCTCTGGCGTCGTCCGATTTCGTACTATTTCGCGATCGTCTTCCTAAACGAGACTTTGCTAACGGCGCTTTCGCTGCTGGTGGAGACGATGATTCCGGGTCGTCGGTGTTCTTATTGTTGACCAAGGTTGTCGTCGTCGTTTTCGTGACTCTTTCGTAAACGTCAAATTCACCTTCGGCGACCAAGAACAACGCGTTACCTTTCTCTCCTTGCGTGACCACGGCATAATTTTCCTCGAAGGTTTCTTTCCACATCACCGAGATTAACTCTCGCAACGTGTCTTCTTTCGCGTCTGCAAATAATACCGATTTTCGCAACGATTTCAAAAGAAACGCGACGTCATCCTCGGAATGCTCGAATTTCAGGTCGTTGAACGACACCGACGATCGGTTAATCATAGACGTCGTGTGCGAGTAGTAGCTGCGGAATTGTTGCTTTTCCGCGCTCGTCGGGGTCGTCGGTGGTTTGCCAGATCCAGGACTATCAAACGACGATTTCCTCCTATGTATTTCATGTTTCGTCTCGTTGCTGCTATTGGTCATAATCGACGGCATCTTCACCGAACTTTTCCTCTCCAGCATCTCTCTCAACTGTTTCTTGAAAGTCACCGAGTTTACGCGTTTATCCACGGTCAAAGCCGCGTCTGGCGTTTTCGATCCAGGCGTCGTAGGATTACTACTTTCCTCGTTCTTATTATCTGTTGTATAATTTGAATTTTGTAACCCAGCCGCCTTATCATCCGAAGGCGTAACAATCGTCGTCGTCTGAATCGTCGTCTGAATCGTACTCGCGTTATTAAATCTCTCAACCAGCGACCCAGATCTCGACGCTATCCTTCTCTCCTCCTCGATATTCTCCTCCTCGTTCTCCTCCTCGTCGTCGTTATCGTCGTATCTGGTAATTAATTCATCCTCTCTCGTTCTCCTCGCCCTCGCAGGTTGCGTGCTCTCTAACAAGCGCATCGTCGACGCTTCGTCTTCATCCGCGGCTCCATCTTCGTCCTCCTCTTCCGTCCCGGCGGCTTCCGAGCTTACGCTCGCGCCCGCGTGTTGCAAACCTTTAAAGTTTTTCAGCTTCGGTTGTTTCGCGTGTTTCTTCAACCCGCTCGTTGTTAAAGTCGTCGTCGCGTTCGTCGATGAATGCGTCGTGTTTTTGACGTTATCCTTCTCCTTCGCATTTTCCTCCTCCTCCTCGTGGTGGTCTTCTCTTTTGAACGTGAAGCTCAGTTTGCTCGTTTCCACCTCTGCTTTCATCTTCGTCTTCGTCTTCTTCTTACTGCTGCTGCTACTCTCGCTCCTTTCCACGTCGTCGTTCTTTACGTGCACACATTCCTCCTCTTCCTCTCCCCCTTTACGAACGGACCCACTTTTGGGTGATCCGCGCGGGGACCGAGGTGGTTTCAAGGGCGACCGTTTCACCTTCGTCGTCGTCTTCGAAGTTGGTGGTGTCGAATTGGAATCGGACGAATGAATTCCATTCACATTTTGTTCCGCTCGTTCTCCCTCTTTTTTCTTCAAAACCGACGATCCTCCCGACGTCGTCGATATCAGAGTCGATTTGGAGCTCGCGCACCCCATGCTCTTCCCTCTCTCTCTCTCTCTCTCTGACCTCTCAGCACGAGATATATTCTCTTAAATCTCTAAATTATATTCTCGTTACGAATTTTTTTATGCCGCTTCGAGAGACAAAAGACTCCGCAGAGCACTACGAAGCGGTTCTGTCTCTGAAAAGCACAGGCCTT
>Ga0115556_1001882_pt1 | contig 14237 bp, 11 predicted proteins | sample COGITO_mtgs_1104_5_FD_87282 | JGI IMG/M metagenome (GOLD analysis project Ga0115556, IMG submission 87282) | Pelagic marine microbial communities from North Sea - COGITO_mtgs_110414 | ecosystem: Environmental > Aquatic > Marine > Epipelagic | place: Germany:Helgoland, sampling site Kabeltonne... | reverse complement strand
TCGGCCTCTTATCAACCTCAACTTTTGCCTTTTGCCCCTTGGTGCGGGTTGAGTCAAAAAGTGAGTTCAGAGGTTTTTGAGAGACACAAGAGCAAAGAGCAAACAACAGAGCAAAAGGGAGGAGTTGAAAAAGAAAAGGAGAGTGAAGTGAACTTTTTGTTGTTGTTGTTTTCGCACCTTTTTGTTATTTTATAGCCCATCCCATTCCCTGTTCTAATACCATAACGAGCGCGGTGGCATGATTAATCACGCACCTTTTGAAGAATTAATATTCAGCTGAGAATCACTGGCAAAAATAAACAGATCACAGACACAGTAACAGTAGACAGGCAGTTTCTGTTTTCCCCTCGCCCTCAACAGAACGTCTCAAAGGGAATCTTGCTATGCCAGACGAACGAGACTACGGCGAGCGCTCAAACCACCACAAGAGTAAGCACAAAAGCCATCACCACTACAAGGGAAATGAACATCACATCATCAAAGTACAGACTATTGCTCGACAACACTCTGCCAAGAAACTCGTGGAAAGTAAGAGGAGCAAGGTAAGTTTTTGCATGCGGTCACTGGAGGGGTCAAGAGACACAGCACGAGAATGCTCCTACTTTTCTGAATGAGAGAATGACAAATCTCGGTGCAAAAGGTTACGAACTGTACAGTGAAAGCCCATACATTTTCTGACTGATATCCACTTTTCAGCGGCCGAAGAGTGCCTCCCAAAACCGGAAAGGAGTGAAGCGCATAGAATTCACAGACGTAAATCGGCTATCAAAAACACACCATGCAGGGGCTATCACTTTACAGAAGATAGCTAGGGGAAATTCTGGGAGGAAACTGGCCGAGCTGAGGGCCAAGAGCAGTCTTCATTACGACGAACAGGTTCGGAATAAGCGAAAGAAAAGCGTTGGTGGGCATCGTATGAGTCAGGTAGAAGCCTCGGCAATTCAAAAAGGCATTGCGGACGGGACAGAGCCACGCAAAAATGCTCGGCCAAATTTTCACCACGAGCAACGGCGACCATCTCAAGCACAACAACAACAACAACAACAACAACAACAAAGAACGGGCCCCAGCAAGGGTGATCAGTACTTGGTTGATTTAGATAAAGAGATAGCAGATTTGGAAAAGGGAGATGAGAGTGACAGTAGAGACAGCGGGGGTAGGGAAAGTGGGCCCCGGAATAGCGATGAACATCATGTGGTGCACAAAAAAGGACAGGGAGGGGGGAAGACCAATCCAGAAGACGATTTTTGTGTTTTGGGCGGCTGCTTTTGTGTCTGCCTAGCCTTCTATGTGCTCATCGTTTACATTGCGGCTGAGGAAAGCAAGGTAAGGGAGTGTTTGTAATCTTTGACTCCCCCCAATTTATTTCCAACCTAATCTAACCTCTCCTCCTCCCGTAAGTTTATCGCAATTCTTTTCGGGGTGATCATTCCGCTTGGATTGATCCTAATGACGTTTGGATGGCGTCAAGCAAAGAGAGAGGGAAAACAGCGGATATTCTTGTGGTAAAACGCTTTGGGCAGGATGAAAAAATATTTTTGCCAAAGCAACAACCTTTTGTTTTTTACCACTTGCTTCTCTCAATTCTCAATTGTTTGCTAATTTTGCTGCTCGATACCTATCTCTATACACGCCATAACTAAAATCAACGTCGCGCCATTTAAAATCCAAATCATGCGGGACAAAGTGAGCAAATATCGAATACCGTGTTCTGTTCTTCGATGTATTCACATGAGCTGCATGCAGGAGCAGTGCATTGAAAAGGACAACTGTGCCAGGACTGCATTTGATGTCTATAGCCTTACTCTCGTCAACATCGAGTGCCCACTCTCCGTTTGCCCAAATTCCTTCTCCAGGACCATGTTTTACTTCGCCATCTAGATGACTTTTTGGTATTACCTTGAGACTACCGTTCTCCCGATCTGTTGCTTCCAAGTAAACAGCACATGAGGTGATTTGAGGCGATGCGGTGCCAAAAAAGTGATTGTCTTGGTGCCAATTGACGCTTGTCCCGCCTGGACGCATAGGAAAGAATTTCGTTCCGAAAAAATCTTGCTCCCCGATATCCGTTAGGGTGCGTAGAACTGACTGAATCTTCTCATTCTTGAAAACAAGGTCACAGACCCCCGGATAGTAGAGCCCAAGAGATTGTATCTTCTGGACTGAATCTGGTTCTGTCGGGGACATAACAAATCCTGTTGAATTCCAATCACTTTCATCGTTAGCGGTGCGATTTTTCATGATCTCATTAAGCTGCTCAATGACTGAACTCGTTTCCTCTGCAAGTATACCATCGAGGACCACGTAGCCCTCTGATTCAAATTTCTCTCGGTAACACGCCATCTTGAAGTCAGTGTGGGGGGCAAGTAGCAGTTAAGTGACTTTAAATTCCTTGTAATCGCATTTCCAAGAGAATTAGGGTTTCATGGCAGCAGCTCCACTCTAAAAAATCAGTAACTCCCACCGCTGATGCCTTAAGCTCAACTTTTCCTTCACAGATGCGATCTGCGAATCGTGATGTCTCTCAATTCCAAAGTGCAGGAGGCGTACGCAAGGATCTCTGAATCATTATTGTCTCACAACTACACAACAAGAATTGTTGAATTGTCTTCTGATGGGGGAAGGTTGGTGGTTTTGTGTGAGCGCGGGCAGTGTTTGGTTGCCTTCTGTTGCCCTCTTCCATCGATGCTTTGCTGTCCGTTTAATCGGTGGTACCTGAAGCTTTGGTGTGCTGCTGACAATTCTGTGTGCTTCGAGCTAGGAAAGACTGAGGCGCACCTCTTGTTGAATTGTTGTATCGGAGGCTTATTGGGGCTATACCTCCAGGAGCGATCTTTCGTATCTTGCAGAGAGGCAATTCGTGTGGCGCTGACTTCCGGCTTAAGACAAGCTCCGACAAGAGTTGTCCCCTTTTCATACACTTCACAACATTACGTGCAACAGAACCATGCCATGAACCATGGCATTTCGGTTCAATCTATGCAACAACCTACGCAAACTATCCATGAGCCGTCAGTCATGCAGAATGCTCTGTATGTCGATGCCACCAGTGCTGTGCTGGTCCAACAACCAAATATGCCCCCTCCGCCCTCTTATGATTGGAGCGTTCCCATGGCAGTCGCTGTGGTTGATGAGTCGCAAGCTTTTCAATCTTTGCCGACGTACACATCTTATGAGCTTGGCACTTGGGCGCAGCAAGCAAAGTAGACAATATCCTCAGAAGATTGAAGGAAAGCGAGAAATGTAAATGTTTCCAGGAAGATTGTTTTTGAACTTGTTTCCAAGATAGCCCTTAATTGTGCTGAGAATGGTGCTGATTATCCTCGAAAATCATTCTTCGTCTTCATAACTATTACCGAGCGCTTTCAATTCCTCGAGTGTCATAGTATCATACCTGGTGGGGTCCATAACATCATCGTCATCCCCCATCGCCCCCTCATCACCTAACTCCTCCCCTATCCCCCCCCCTATGCCCCCTTCTCCTTCATCCATTGCTTCCACTTCCTCCCTAAGCTTTTGATAGTATTTCTCCAACTTCTTCTTTTGCTTCTTGGCCCTCTGGCGGAATTTTCGGTCTTTTTCTTTCCTCTCCGCCTCGAAGCTTTTCCTGCTCTCTTCCTCTTCCTGAAGCGCTTTCAATGCATTCTGTTCCTTTTTTTCGAGCCACTCTTGCATTTTCTCCTGCTTTGCCATCCTGGCCTTTGCTGCTTTCAGCTCATTCCGAAGGGCTGCCTCTTCTTCTTCCTCCTCTTCGATCCAACTTGTAGTACTCGACTTTTTCGATTCAACCTTCCCGGGAACAGGGGAAAGGGCCCCGCCTTCGTTGTTTTTCATCCCGCTAGCTTTGGTCTTGCCACGAATCCTATATTTAACTGCTGCACCACCACCTCCGATTCCTCCAAGGATCGGCTGCGGGCTGCTCTTCTTCAAATTCGGGGAGCTCGAAAACCCAGGGCTGTTCAGCTTCTGGTCATGAAGCGAGTTATTCCTGTGTACATTGACAGACGGTCCTGATAACGACATCCCCGATTGACCCGGCGTGCTGTTACTGTTGATCAGCGGCTTGTTCTCCTTCCTACTGGAATGTGAAGAAGCTGAGGACATCTCCTTCAAAGTGGCAGCAGGCAGGTCAACTTCAAAGGCTGAAAAAGATTTTTTCTCCTTCTTGAAGACTTTCATAATTGATGTGACCTTCGTTTTCAGCTCTTCTTCTTCTATGTCAAACGTGAAAAACCGGCCAGTGACGCCTTCTAAATCGCTCATGATTTTTGTGAGGCGGTCATGGCTCGACTTAATCATTTCAAAGCGCTCAAGCAAGGCAGCATCCGTGCCACCGCCACCACCGCTGCCACCGCCATTAGCATAAATAGCCCTGATCTTTTCCGCCTGATCACTATTTCCACCGCCTGCTATTGCGAAATTCTTCGGTGTGTGTCTCTGGGGTGTGTTGGAGTCGTACCTGAGAGTTTCGTTCGCTTCGATTGCCCTCTCCTGCCTGTTGCCTTCATTCACCAACAGACCGAGATTACTATTACCCAAGGGTGCGGGAGTAGAAACCGGCATTTCGGGCATTCCGAGCCGCTTTCTGAGAGTATTGTTCTCGGTCTCTAAGAAGCGAATTCGCTCATTTGCGGCACTCAATTTCCCCCCCTCTTCCCCCCCTTCTCCAATTTTCCTTTCTGAGCTTTCGACTATATTCGAAAGTGCCCTCTCTAATCCCCCTCCTTCGATTCCCTTCTCCGCTAATAGAGCTCGTAGACGAGAGACTTCGCTCTGTAAGCGTTGCACAAGCGCGTGGTCCACAGGCCGCTTTTCGTTCAACCTCACAAATGTCATGACCTGGTGGGCCCTATCTGCGAACCTCAGAGTGCTGATAGTTTCTTCTAAGCAGTCACTGGCAGGCGACAACGTAGCAATAAGCATGGTTTTACTGTTACCTCCTAAAGAGTCCTGGAGTAGCCTCGTAAGTTTCGACTCTCGGAATGGGACATGGTCGAGAGCATAGTCCTCCTTGCTCGATTTTGCATTCTTAGCGAGTGCAGCGATGCACCTCCCCAGCGTGTAGAGCGAAAGATTAATGTTGGTTAGCTCACTCAGGTGGTCGTTCTGCATATTTGACTCCTTCTTTGTATCCCATTTCTCGCTACCAGCAAGGTCAACCAAATTGAACTTTGACTTCAATACGCGTTCACCCTCAGCCCCTGCAGATATCCGCTTCTGCTCGACCATAATCTGAAATAGAGAGTGAGATCTAGAAGAGGCCGTATTCATGTGAGTCTCGCGAATTGCACGATTCTCTTCTCCCATTTTCACCAGCTTCAAACAGTCTCCCGCATTGCGGACGGCATACTCAGAAAGACCGCTGACGTAAATCCCAACTCCTGGTTCCTCATGAATCTCTAAACTCGCGCTGCGCCTGGGATCCCGTAGCATGTCGTACAACTGCTCGTTGTAAACTTGCACGAATGAGACGTATACAGTCACCTCTGTGATATTCAAATCCTTCCTTCCCAACTCCTTGAAGATTTGTACGATGCTCCTGGGAATGACACCAGCGGAATTGCTCAAGCTAGCGTGATTTGCTCCCCCGTAACTGCTCTGAGTTACGGCGTAGCTATCCTGTGGTCCGAACATCGTGTGAGTTTTCCCACTTCCCGTCTGTCCGTAGGCAAAAATTGTGGAGTTGAAGCCGTTAACTAGCGCTGTTGTGGCGGGCTGAATGTGGTCATATATTGCATTCTGATCGTCATTTTCCCCAAATACCCGATCGTATGCGCATTGTAAAGATTTTGATGGGTGCGTCACCGCAATAGTCTTCTTATCCGCATGGGAGCTGATTATACTTGTTGCGTTTCGGTCCGTCTCATCGCTCTCGTGGAAAAGGAGAGGACGGACTCGTATAAAAACAGAGATGTTCGTTGCCTCAGGGACATCTGCAGGGTTTAGGGGGGGATCAGAAGATGACATCTTCTCTTTACGGCTACTTTCCGTAGAGGAGAGCTGCTCTAGGGTTGCCAAATTGGGTTGCAACGAGAGTGCTACCAGCTCAGCTTTCGACACGCAGGAACGGGTCACACCTTCAAACAACCCACCACACAAAATCACTTCCAAGATGGACGTATCAGTTCTGCTGTTCTTGTCTACTACTTTCAGCCTGACACTCGCTGATCGAACGACGTTTGACTTTATTTCTTTTCGATGGATCGAAAACAATTCTTTTTTAAGTTGACATATTTTTTGGAATTTTTTTCAAAAATTAAACAACCTGAACTGTTTCACAATGGCAACAAAGTTCAGCGTTCAGCTGCTAAAGATCACACTCACCAATCCGAGGACAGAGTCTAAAGATTATGTGGCCCATGCGCATGCTTTCGCAGGTTCTCGAGATGATGATCCTGTGATGAAGGAAAGGGGGCTCCCAAGGGAGGTTAACTTCGTCCCGCTCCGAGGAATGACGATTTGCTCGATGAATTTCAAGGAGCTTCCTTACGAACTGCCCTTCTACAAGCTTGGTGCGCCTGTTACTTCAGTTGTGGTGACTCTGATGAACTCCCGGAAGGAAGTCTTTGGACGCTGTGTGGTCGATAACGATACCTCAGCGAGCAGCGGGGGGAGCGAAAGTGGCAGCGTCCAAAGCAACTCCGGCGGGAAAGTGTACTCCTTGAGGAACACTGACACGGGAGAAGAAAATGGGAAGTGCAAGCTTTTGATCAACTGGGGCCCTTCCCCAGAGCCTGACAAGACCAAAACCACCTCCGTGACTTATTCGGAAGCGGCTGACGTGCCAAACTCCCCCGAGAGCGATATTTATGGTGAATTCGCGCGCAGCGTCAGTAACAAGGCAATTAGTGATATCGGAGGGGAAAGCAGCAATGGGGATGGAGATGTGCAGGATACAATTGATAAGTTTGGGGAATTTTTAAGGGAAAGGGGTAGGACAGAGGTTGATGATGATGCGGTGGTGGAGGAGGTTGGGAGTGACAACAATGACGACGGCGACAAAGAAATCTCAAGTGACGACGATGGCAACGAACACGATACTGAAAACAACAGTAACGACGACGGGTACGATGGCTACGGAGGCTACGAGGATGACTTTGCAGACAAGACGGCCGATGAGAGGGAGAAAACGACCCACTCTTTACCCGAACAGAAATCATCACCTATCAAGAACAACCTTTCCGCGATAAAGTCGAAGACGGGCACTCTTCCTACATCCACCCATACTAGCGAGTACGAAAACGATGCCTACAGCGATGACTCGGATGATTGTGAATTCCTCAGGGTTGGTCAAATGGTTGTGAGTAAGTATCAGGCGAAACTCTATGGCATTAAGAAACCTAGCCAAAACAGAAAGAAGAAAAAGGAGGTCGTGTTGAGCGAAAATATGGAGGCCATCGCTTGTCCGGTGAGGAGATATGAAGAAAGAAGCCAAAAAAACGTTTTCGGGAAGGAGAGTGAGCGCATCAATTGCACATTCAAGCCAGCGAAATCTAAAGCAGCGATAAATGCCATGAATAACAAGGACTGCGGGTACGACTTTTTGACAGAGCCCAATCCTGAAGAAACTGCCATTCCGACCTTCGGTAAAACCGACATGTTCTTGAAGCGGATGGACAACAAAGAGAGGACCAGACGCAAAAAACTGGTGAAAGACTACGCTGAAGCCTGTTATGATGACAAAATCGACAAATTGAGGTGTCCCAATTGCGGTAATCCCCAGTCATACGATGAGTTCGTCGAGAAGCGCATGATGTGCGTGAACGACTTCTGCGGTCGAAAGTTCAATTATGTCAATGAGAAAGAATTTTTGATGGGCCGCTTCGAGCGCAGGATGCAAACCAGCCAAAAAAAGGCGGAAAGTATTCTAGAAAAGCTCCGCAAGGAGGCTGAGGATGGTCGGGAGAGTTCCAGACAAAAATGTACACAAAAGCAACGCGAGCTCATGGACAAAATCGGGAAGGAGGGGGGTAATTTTTTGATAAGGATGAAAAAGGATACCCAGGATAAGAAGCATAAGCTAAAAGAGCTGGAAGAGAACGACGCTTTGCGGCTTAATGCCGCGTGCACCTTCCAGCCCAAACTCAACATCCAGAATAAATTCTTGAAGAATCGCACGAAAAGTGCGATGGAGGTTGATCACGACGAATTAAGAAAGCAGAAAGGGTTTGCTGTTTCGGGATCTGGGGGCGGGGATGAGAATAGAAAACCAAAAAAGAGCCAATCCAGGAAGATGGCGGTGCCGAAGAAGGCGAAGAAGGAATCTGTGCGGGCTGTCAGTGCAGCCACGACCCGCCTTGCTGCCGCCAAGAAAACTAAAAAGAAACAAGGTGAAAAGTCGCAAACAATCGCAGGAGGCGAGGGGGGAGGTGCCATGCGAAGGAAATTTGAAGTCTTGCTTGAGGACTGATCTGTTCGCTTCGGTGAAATGAGATTTGATTTTAGGAGAAAAATAAAGCTACTTTACTTTACTTTACTTTCGCAAATTAATTCTAGAACTGAAAAACTTCTTCGTAGCACGGCACACTCTTCTCCCGTCGCAATGCTCGTCGTTCCTTCTTATTCAGTGCAGAGTCAACGTCACAGAAAATTTCATCTATCTCTATTGGAACCACCTCTATTGGAACCACCTCCTCGGAATGTTGCTGCTGGATTATCTTCGAGGTTTTACCATTTTCGTCCACCAAGCCATCCTCGGGATAGCTCATCGCGGCGCAGGGAATTCCTTTCTTTTCCCTCACCCTCACATCATCCCAAAAGGCGAACATCAAAGTAATACGCTCCCCACCGCCACAAACTCCCTTTCCGGGTACAACCCCATGCAAGACACTCCCGTTGAATACGCACAGGCGATTCTGCTTGGGAAATACCAACCAACCCTCTTTTGCCACCTTCCTACTGGTAGTCCTTTGAGGGGTCACCAACGTTGGGCCTCCAACATCATCTGTCAAATAAAGAACAGCCGATGCGGTGGGGTGCTTTACAACCAGATCGTCGCCTTCATTGTCACTGTCAAAGTGGAGCTGGTGACCAGATGAATGTGGCCGCTTATGTGCCCAGAATTCGACCTTGCTGCAAGAAGACAGAGAGGGAATCTGAGATTTGCATAGCTCAAAAATTTCTGCTAAAGCGGACGTAAAGCTGTCTTTTTTCAAATCAGAGACAGGAATAACGTACGAAAAGTAAGGAGTCGCAGGCAGTTCCGGGTCTCTTCCGTCATTATAATTGTGATCGCTCCAATATCGGCTCTGTGCGTTGAAATTCTGAGCGAAAAAATTGTACGAAATAGATGGGAGAGCCTCATCAAAGCACCGAACGTATGATTTGTGGAGAGGGTTGGTCTCAAGGTTGGCGTATACATGGTTCACTGACGTCGGGTAATCGAGAACTTTTGAAGATAGTCTGTATCGGTATTCTAATCTAGTGAGAATCGCTGCTGTCAATTCCGTCTGTTTATCAGGGAAGAGGAGAGAATTTTGGAGGATTATTTGACAGATGAGCTTTTGTACAGGTGCTGATACCACAGAAAATGAAAGTAAGCAATCGTCAATGAGGGCTGAAAGGTCGGTGTTTGTGCTTGCTGATAAGAGGCGTCGCTTGTAATCGACCACTGTAGGGGGGATAGGAGTTGAGCAGGACATAGGAACAAAACTACCTCGAAGGGGGGGGAGGTAGAATTTGTTCAGATATCAACTCGGAGACAAAATCGTGGCTTGAAATCAAGGTTTTCTGCAGAAGTGCAGAAGAGGAATAAAGAAGGAAATGAACAGAAGAACGGCTCTATCGTTCAGCAAACTCTCCCCACACGACAGAAAAAAGAGAAAAAGAAAAAATAGAATCAAAGGGGTCAGATTAGTGAATTCGCTGGTTTTAAGATCGATAAAATCCAGTAAATCTACTGTTGAGCTTCTCGAGAGTATTAAACGCACTTTACCAAACTCTACGATGGCCAAAAAAACTTCACGCAAGGCAAAGGCCTCACGATCTTTTGGAGCTTCCCTCGGGGCTAAGTCGGTTGCTGAAACGAAGGCTTCTGGTAAGAAGGCGAAACTGAACAATAGAAACAACTACAGTACCTCGGTCGATGGAGTTGGAAGTGGGGCAAAAGCAATGAGTGCCCCGGATCCAATCAATTCAGCAGGGCGGGATCGTGAACGGAAGAAGCTGAAGAGGAGAAGTAGAGGGGTAGTCAACGTCGGTGGTGATGGTGGTGATGGTAGTTACGATGTTGATTGTGCTGATGATGGCGATACGGTTGGTGACGGCAACAAAGATGAAAGCAAAAACAACAAAAGCAAAAACAGCGATAGAAATCAACCAACAATTTTTGAACACCAAAATCGCATCAGCCGGAAGCGTTCTCGCTCTGATGATGATGATGATGATGATGATGAAATGGTGCCCTCCGGGGCCCCAACACCAACATCAACGCCTGTACCGAAAAATCGAAAGAAGCAAAAAATGATAATGCAAACGTCCACGACGAATGATTTCCGCGAGGAAATGCGTTCTGCCCAAGAGCGTTTCAACAACTCCAGCAAGACTACCCGGCAAGCGCTGCGGAAGGTTAACAACCGCAAGGTATCTGAGAAGAAACGCATGCGGAAGGTCGAGGCCGCCCGGAAGTCTATTGGTGAACCTGCTTTCAATTTCAAAGACGCGACGGCGTTCAGCAATGCGCCCAAAACAACAGAGCGGCTTGTGGCCGATGCAATACGAGGTATAGAAGGTAGCAACGTTGATGTTATTGAAGACGAAAAACGAAAAATATTTGGGGGAGGTGATGGCTCCTCTTTGGTGGGCGTCTGGTCGACGGTGCCATCCGCAGAAAATGCAGCACCTAAGCCTAGGCCATTTTCTTATGTTCCTGAGTCTGCAACCTTTCAAGTTGGTTTAGGTAGGGAAAACGGTGATGTCAGGGATGTTGAAAATGGTGAGGATGTCGAGGACATAGAAGAAGAAGAAACTCTTCCCTCCTATTCCATGGCAAACGGCAACAAAATTGGAACAGACAACAAGGCGAGGAACGTATTCAACGCGCTTGTCAACGACTCTTCGTCGGGTGAATCAGACGAAGAGTGTGATGGCACTGATAAATTCAACGAATTTGGAGAGCACTGTACAACAGAATTATCGAAGAAGAAGAACAACAAGATGAAAGCTCCAAAGCCTTCTTTTAATTTCGTTCCTGCAAGTTTTTCTTTCTAGCTTACGATAGAAAAACGATTGCCTTACGATCAGGTAGGACTGAATTATTGAATGTATGGACTGTAGTAGAATCGAAAATGCTATGAGAAATAGAAAAAAAGATCCCAAAACGATATTGTATATTGGATAGTTTTGGTCCAGATTTGGACACGGAAAAGACAAAAGATGAAAAAAACCAAAGTTTTATTATTTTAGCCCTAGCACTTCTTGTTCACTTAACGCATCCTCTTCCCCTGACTCCCCGTCTCCTTTGGATATAAACTAATGATCATGTCGAGCAAATTGCGAACAGCTACTGCTGTTACCCTACTCCTATTCATCCTTCTTCTGGCCAACAAGATCTTACTTGCTCCCTCTATTCCATCACACATGAAGCATCATGCAACCACGCTAATTCCTAATCTTCTTTCTCCTTCCCAAACTGCCTCCCTTCAAGCCCTGACAAAGGAATTCAAGCGCTTAAATAGCAATTTGGCAGACACCAAGGTCACTCAACCTAGACATGAACATATTGGTGAAGCTGTTCAAATTGGCTCAGCAGAGAAACCGTGTCCGCACCCTTATATGATCCCGAGTCTGGATAAAAAATCGTGCATTCTTGCTAATCGAATCGACATCGGCAAGCACTATCTCACGACAGGTGGAACATTGGCAGCAAGGTGAGCAAGGGAAAGAACAACAACAACCTGAAAAAACTCCACGAACAATATTTGTGGTGAATCCCACACCCTCAGGCTCACCAATCACTTCTTCTTTCATTTGCTCCCGCGATAGGGACTCATATGAGATTGCAATTGGCCGACTGCAGAGCTTTGGAGGTGAGCGAGTGAAGAGCAAACATTAGGAATATAACTGCTGCACAGTCAAATGCTAAAACCTCGCATTCATTTTTACCGTCTTATCTACTTGCTCTTTGCAGCATATATTTTCAACCCTGAGGACTATCCTGTGATTACAGATCTTTTTGGCGGCGAAAATTTTCAAGCAACAGCGCGCAAAACCTGTCCTGCGTCAAAACAGGTACTGGATCCGTTTCAGTTCAACCTAATCGTGCAAGTTCCGGGTCAAACGGTGGCAACCCACATCGATGGAGTGTACTTTTGGGGAGCGACGAGGTTCGATATACCTCAGTGGTTGTTGGCTGCAATGAAATTCTCTGGTTTGTTTGAGGACCGGTTTGTTGATCAAATACAAATTGTCGCTTACTATCACGAATGGGGGGAAGAAAAAGAAGGAGGAGATGAGAAGGGGGGGGAAAGAGGGGGGGAATTCGTTTATTGGAACGACGACTTCCCAGACCCTAAGACCGTTCCCCCGACGCCGCGCAGCGGGAGCGGCATCGACGGTTCGAAGGTAATTCATGCTGCATCGACTTACTTCCCTGATCGGCAGCCTCCACTGACTGACAAGAACAAAGATGTAGAACTAGTTTACAATGAGACAAATGACTCGTGGACCGTGTTTGAGGGCGGTACAGAAACAGAGTGGAGCTACAGGTAAGTTCAGTGGGTAGAGACTGTTTTCACTTTAATTTTATCGTCCTTTTTAATCCTGGTCTAACTGTGTAAGATTCGGAGCAGTACTTCCGAACTTAGGAGTACTCTTGTGTTCCGGGCCCGGTGCTTCGAGAGTGAAGAAAAACGGGCGATGTTCAACGACCCAGACCAAGCGAATGTCGATAAAATTGAGCTTGAGGTGAGTTCTCTACAATAACTGTCAACATTTCTCTGAAAACGTCGCTAAAATACGTGCGTGCGCAGACCATTTTGGAGGCGCTGTCGAAAGACCTTGTATCGCGTGGAATTGAAACGTCCGCAATGAGTCCCTTGTCCCTTGGTGTGTCCATCATTGACAATTACATCAAGTATCCTGCCCCGAGAAATGTCATTATGCCTGTGAATTACTGCATGGGAGAAAAACTTTTGACCGACAGGTTCGGAGGAGCAAGAGTATGGAGGTTCGTCTTCCGAAAGTTGATAAAATGCCAGTAGAAGGTTTTAAAGTATAGACAATTTGGCAAAAAAAATATCTAGCTTTCACTTTTCTATTCCTCCCTTCCTTCCACGCTTGACCGAAACCCATAGCTCAATCGTCGCTATTTAATCACTCGATAAAGTTGATCAGCTCAAGCCAGCTTGGCTTCGGCTCGAACTGCATTCCCCACCAGATCACGCCAGGTACGAATCCCCACCATAGGACCTTGTGGAGCTTAGAATGGAGTTCCACAGGGTCGGTGAGGAGGGAGACATATGATTTAGAAAAGGAACGGAGGGTGGCTTTAAGGGAAAATGGACGAGCGGGTCGAGCGGGCATTTTGTCTTTGTTTATGATAGAGTTGGTGGCTGTCGTGGCAGGGGTTAGTGTTTGCGTCCTTTTTGGGGCTGTCAAAGTGAGTGGAATGTGCCGTTTCGTTCTATTTGGAATATCTCTGTAGGGTCGCGCTATTACCTTCTGTCGTAATTCGACAATACTTTGTGTTTTTATGATTATCCTGGTGTGTGACGGCACAAGATGTCTCTGACCAGCAAACACGATGGGTCACGAATAAGCTCCCTGTAATTTACCACCTTTTCGAATAAAACGTTGTCATAGCAATCAAACTCGTATTCTACTTCGAATTTTAGCAAAGAAAAGCTTCACCAGCTGCCTCCTGTCTCTTAAGCATCCTCTCCCTTCCATTCCTCAGTTTCACCTTCCAATCGTTCTTCTGAGCTTTGGTGAAAGAATAAAGTTTAATATAGCAAGCAGCACTCAAAAGATAAGAAATGTCTGGCTTTGGAGGTCGAGGACGTGGTCGAGGTAGCCCCGGTGGCCGAGGGGGCAGGGGCGGACGGGGAGGTTCCCCCGGTGGTGGTCGGGGAGGACGTGGTGGGGGGCGCGGTGGGGGACGTGGGGGAGGGCGCGGGGGAGGTCGCGGTGGGCGCGGGGGCGGCAGGGGGGGGGCTGGCGGCAGGGGGGGGGGAAGGACGGGGGGGGCGAAGGTCAAGGTTGACCCTCATCCCCCTCCTGGTACCTTTGTTGCCACGGGG
>Ga0115556_1001881_pt1 | contig 14242 bp, 9 predicted proteins | sample COGITO_mtgs_1104_5_FD_87282 | JGI IMG/M metagenome (GOLD analysis project Ga0115556, IMG submission 87282) | Pelagic marine microbial communities from North Sea - COGITO_mtgs_110414 | ecosystem: Environmental > Aquatic > Marine > Epipelagic | place: Germany:Helgoland, sampling site Kabeltonne... | reverse complement strand
TTCGGCTGGACCCCGAACTGGCTTGATCCCGATGGCCGTTTCGACTGGTGGTTTCACAACCTCGACAGCGTGACCCATGCCGGCGTCGCCGACGCCACCAACCAACTCGACTACGACGACGAGGTTGGCTTCCGCACGATTCGCAAGCTTCGTGACCTGGCACGCACCATCGACAAGCGCCCGTTCATGGTCACGGCATCGTTCACCCATCCACACGATCCTTATGTGGCTCGACAGGAGTTCTGGGACAAGTACGAGGACGTTGAGATTCCCCTGCCGACGGTCGGTCCGATCGCTGACGAGGATCTCGATCCGCACAGTGCTCGGCTGCGCAAGGTCATCTGCGCCGACACTACCGAGGTCACCGACGAACAGATCCTGGCCGCCCGCCGCGCCTATCTCGCCAACTGCTCCTACGTCGATCACTGGGTCGGTCAGATTCTGGACACGCTCGAACACCACGGCCTGGCCGACGACACGATCATCGTGTTCACCGCAGATCATGGTGACATGCTCGGTGAGCGTGGTCTCTGGTACAAGATGAACTTCTTCGAGCACAGCGCTCGGGTGCCGCTCATTGTGCACTCACCGACCCGTTTTGGTGCATCTCGCGTCGCAACGCTGTCGAGCCTGCTTGACATTGCACCGACGCTCTTAGACCTTGCAGGGCTCGAGGTGCCTAACGCAATGGACGGTCACAGTTTGGTCCCGCAGCTGGGTGGATTCGAAGACATGTTGCGGACGGTAGAGGGCGAGTACCTCGGTGAGGGAGCGGTGGCGCCGATCTTCATGCTCCGCAGAGGCAATCTCAAATACATCTTCAGTCAGCCCGACGGTGACCAGCTCTATGACCTGAACGTCGATCCGCAGGAGCTGAACAATGTGGTTGACTCGCCCGAGTATCTAGCCGACGCAGCGAGCTTCCAGTCTGAAGTCATGGACCGATGGAACATGTCCCAGATCCTGGTCGACGTGCTCGATAGCCAAGCGAATCGACGGGTGGTCGACCATGCTCTTCGCAAGGGCCAGTACTCGGCGTGGGACTTCCAACCAACGACCGACGCAAGCGGCCAGTACATGCGCAACCACCTCGACCTCAATGATGTCGAGTCCGGCCGTCGTTCTCAGTAGTTGACGCTCTGATAGGCCAATTGTTGACGCTCTGACAACAAGCCAGGTGCCAACAACCTGACTCCCGGTGGGACCCGGCATCGTGAGCTGCTGGAATCCGACGGGTTCACCGCAGCGTTCCCGATCCTGAGCGATGCCGAGATGGCCAGCGGCGGCTGGGACATCGACTCGGTCGAGGATATGGACAGGTGGATGCAACGGTTCGTGCGTGTAGCCCACCGAGGTATCTGGGCTACCCCCCTGTGCCGCTGCTGACGGTTTCGGTCGCTCTGTGAACTCTTTGTGCTCTGTGAACTCTTTGTGCACTTTGTACCTTTGCGCGACGTGCTGCTCGCCATCGGTAATTGAAGTGTTGAGACCCAAGTGTTAACAACTCCACCAAGTCTGCTGTAGGTTCCGAAGGAGCGGACGAGGTTGGTCGCGCCATGAAAAGGAATGTGATGTCTCGTAGTTTCCCGGCGGTCGTACTCGCAGTGATCGTCTTCGCCTCGGCCTGTGGTGCCAGCACCACACTCGGCGCTGATCCGGCGACGGTCACTCCCGCTGCGATACCAACGGTGGTCGGACAACCCGACGCCACGTCCGCTCCGATTCTGACTCCGGTCCCCGCGGCTGAGCCGACACCGGTACCAAGTGGGGCAGTGAGCTCCGTCGACGGGGTTCGTGCCGCGGTTGTGCAGATCAACGCGACCGGAACGTTCATCGACCCAGCAGCCGGGTTGCAGTCGAACGTGGTGGGCAGCGGCACGGGATTCATCATTGATGAGTCGGGTCTAGTCGTGACCAACAATCACGTGGTCACCGGCGCGGCGGTCCTCGAAGTCCTCATCGATGGTGAGCAAGAGCCCCGGAACGCTCGCCTGCTTGGCGTCTCAGAGTGCTCGGACCTTGCCGTGATCGATATCGAAGGTGATGGCTTCGACTATCTCGAGTGGCATGACGGCCCAATCGCTGCGGGCATGTCGATCTTCGCTGCTGGTTTCCCGCTGGGTGATGCCGAATACACGCTCCTCGACGGCATCGTGTCCAAGGAAAACGCCGATGGCGAGTCATCGTGGGCCTCGGTTGACGCGGTGATTGAACACAGTGCCGACACACTGCCCGGCAACAGTGGCGGCCCTATCGTTTCTGATCAGGGTCGGGTCGTTGCCGTGAATTATGCCGGCAACGATGTTGGTCAATCCTTCGCCATCGGGCGAGAGGTCGCCCGGCCAGTCATCGACCAGCTCCGCAACGGCATCGACGTCGATTCGGTAGGAATCAACGGCGAAGCGGTGTCCGGTGACGGTGTCACGGGCATCTGGGTGTACTCGGTGGCGTCGGGGTCACCCGCAGACCTTGTCGGTCTCGAGGCCGGTGACCTCATCACGCAAGCCGCGAGCCTGCCGATGGCGGCTGATGGCACCATGTCGGACTATTGCGATGTTTTGCGCAGTCGCCAAGTCAACGATCCGATCGCCATCGAGGTGTACCGCCCGTCGACGGACGAATTGCTCGAAGGCCGGCTCAATGGAGAGCCACTCGAGGTCACTTCTGCGGGTTCCGGGAACTTTGCCGACGAAGATGCCCCCGACTACGACGACTACCTGCAAATCACCGACGATTCCGATCGCATCCTACTGAGGATTCCGACGGAGTGGGCCGACACCGATGGCGGAGCGTGGACGACCGACGGCGTCGAGATCGGTCCATCGTTCCTAGCGGCGTCGGATGTGACTGCATGGCGTGATGGCTGGGGCACTCCCGGCGTGTTCATTGGGGTATCGGATCAGCTCCCTTACGCCTCGGTCGGTGAGCTACTCGACGACAAAGAGTTCAGCGGCACCTGCGACTATGTCGAGCGTCAGCCGTATGACGATGGGCTCTATATCGGCGAGCTCGATGTGTGGGAGAACTGCGGACCCGAAGGAAGCAGTTTCTTGGTCATTGGAGCGGAACCGTCCAGCCGGGAGTTCTTCATCCTGGTCGAGATCGTGATTGTTGACGAGCGAGACTGGTCAGCTGCCGACGAGGTGATCGTCAGCTATGAGGTTGTACTCGAAGGAACCGCCGGAGGAGGCGCCGATGGATCACGTGCCTATTCCGAATATGTGTCGGTGACCGACGAGACCGATGCCATCATCGTCAGTGTTCCAGCCGAGTGGTCCGATATCGATGGTCGACTGTGGGACTTCAACGACGACGGTGACGTGATCGGCCCAGCTTTGACGGTGTCACCCGACAACGACGCGTGGAGTGATGCGTGGGCGACCCCTGGCGTGTTTATGGGTGCATCCGCTGAACTGCCGTATGCGTCGACGACTGAGATGCTCGACGATAATCAATTCGGGGAATCCTGCACCTACGTCGATCGATCGCCCTATGACGACGGCCTGTATATCGGTTATACCGACCTGTGGAAAAACTGCGGGGTGGCAGGCAGCGACTTCTTCGTCATAGTGGCTGAGCCAGCCGATGGAGCGTTTTTGGTCCTGGTTGAGATCGTTGTGGTCGACGATCGTGACTGGGCGGCTGTCGACGAGATCGTCGCCTCGTTCGAGGTGGTGCTGCCGATATCTTGACCGGCCGGGTGCGTGGGACGTTGGTAAAAACCTAAGTCTGGTCTGGGCAGCACTGTCGTGGGCTACATCGGCGTCGGGTCCTGTGGCTAAGGTCCGCGGATGACTCCTCGCCTGGGCCGCGGCGCGACCAGCCACCGTTGAAGGGTCAGAAGCTCGAAGCCGTCCCGCGGAGCAGTTGGCTTGCGCTTGGGCTTGCTGCGCTGACCTACACCGTCATCAGTATCACGCTCACCGGCACGAACATCGCGTTTCCGGCGATCACCGACGAGTTCTCGGGCACTAGCCGGGCAACCTTGTCGTGGGCGTTGTCTGGCTACTCGATCGCACTCGCGACGTTTATGGTGCCAGCAGGTCGTTTGTCGGACCGGCGTGGACGCAAGCGGATGTTTTTCGCTGGCGTGTGGCTGTTCTTGGCTGCTTCGCTCATTTGTCTGGTGGCGCCAACAGCAAACGTGTTTGTTGCTGGACGCATCCTGCAGGGCGTTGGAGGTTCGTTGACCGTGCCTACGTCGTTAGCACTGGTGCTGCCAGGTTTTCCCGCCGGGCGACGGACATCTGCTGTTGCAGCATGGACAGCAAGCGGCACGGTTGGTGCGGCAATCGCACCAAGCCTGTCCGCGTTGATCGTTGAGAACTTCGGCTGGCGTTATATCTATCTGCTCGCGGTGCCGGTGGCGGTTGTGGTCTTGGTCGGTGGACGCACGTTGCTTTCTGAGTCCGAGCCCATTCTCGACGGCAAGAAGCTCGACCTCGTCGGATTTCCCATGGGCACCATTGCGATCGGGTTGGTGGCCTTTGTCATCGTCCAGGCACCTGGGCTGGGTTGGAGCCATGTTGCCATCGTTGCCGCACTGGTTGGCGTCGTTTGTTTGCTGCCGCTCTTCGTGGCGCGTTCGCTACGTCATCCTGCACCCTTGCTCGACCTGCGGGTCTTCTCCGCTCGACCGGTGTGGACGGTGACCGTCGCCGGCCTGTTCTTTTCGATGCTTGGCGCATCGACGTGGGTGGTCTGGCCGCTCTTCCTCACCGAGGTTTGGGACTATTCGCTCGTGCAAGCTGGTCTCGCAATCACACCAGCACCGATTTGCGCATCGAGTTTCGGGCTACTTTCTGGTTACCTTGCGGACCGATTCGGCCGCCGACCGCTCATCGCCTTTGGCACGCTTTTTCCGATCGCTGCAATGTTGACGATGGCTCTGCGATGGGGCACTGAACCGAACTACCTGACGGGATTCCTGCCTGGAATCCTCTTGTTCGGCATCGGTTTCGGATTGACGTTTTCGTCACTCAATACCGCTGCGCTCGATGGCCAACCCGAGGCCATGTACGGCGAGGTCAACGCTGGCTTCAACACCGTCCGTAATCTCGCATCGGGCATGGGTGTGGCTGTGGCGGTTGCCATCCTTGGTGATGCGGACACGATTACGTTCGACCGTTTCGATCGCTTCTTCTTCGTCTTCGCGCTCTTCGCTGCGATCCCAGCTGTGGTGATCAACGGCTTCTACCCACGCACGAAGGACAGCGTGAACGAGCGCGTGTCAGGATCGGCGAGGTCGTAGCTCGGACAGCGTTTCGGCGAGGAACGAGCTGAAAGGCCAACTACCCGGGCTACCCCCGGGCATCGATCTTGGCGAATGCCTCTTGCATGGCGAGTGTGCCTTCGATGGCTCGAGGGACACCGCCGTAGATGGTCATCTGGACCATGATCTCTTCGATTTCGGTTCGGCTCAGGCCATGGTTCAACCCTGCGGGCACGTGGAACGCCAGCTCCTCGACACGAGAGAGGCCCGTCAGGATTGCGATTACGATGATGCTGCGATCTCGGCGACCAAGTTCATCTCGGGCCCACACGTCGCCGAAGGCCCACTCGTAGGCAACCCGACCTACTTCGCCGAGCCGGTCAATGAAGGCTGCAAAATCCTCGTCAGGGTCCGGGTTCGATCGCCCACCGGTCAGGGTGCGGCGAACGTCGCATGCAGCAGCTCGTCGCTCGTGATCGTCACGGAACGCGCTCGGTGAGCGCTCAGGCAGACGGTCGACCTGGTCGATCTGGCAGAACCGGTCATCGATGACCCGGCTCGCCTTCATAGCCATTGGGAAGCCGGCATAGGCCGCAACGTGGAGCAGAATTTCTTCGATCTCGGTGCGAGTCAGGCCGTGGTTGAGGCCAACTTGGGTATGCAACGAAAGCTCGTCGTCGCTCCCGATTGCGGCGAGCACGCTGATGACGATCAGGCTGCGGTCGCGGCGTGAGAACTGGGGTCGGGACCAGACGTCTCCCATCACGACATCGATAGCGAAACTGCCTAGCGCCCCGCGACGCCGTTGCATTGCCAAGGCCGATCTCTCGGCGTCGTACGTCCCGGCCACGAAGCCATCGAGAACCTCGAGTGCCGATACTCGTCGTTCGGCGTGTGTTCGCTTGTTCATGGTTTCCCCTTCGTAGCGAAATAATTGGTGTCTGACAACGACTGTTTCACGTCGTCGGTCGCGACGCGACATCGATCTACTGGGAATCGAGTTTCGGGCGTGCTGTTAGGTGGTGCCACAATGGCGGCGTGAGTGAGCAGAACACCCCCGTCGGTATCAATCGCGAGAATGTGACTCGATGGTTCGAGGAACACACCGAGATCACCGGTCCGTTGGACTTCGGGCTGATCGCTGGTGGTCGCTCGAACATGACGTTCACGGTGACCGACGCGGCCGACCGTAAGTTCGTGCTGCGCCGCCCTCCTATGGGGCCGCTGCTGCCGAGTGCGCACGACGTCGCTCGTGAGCACCGGCTCATGCATGCGCTTCAGGACAGCGATGTGCCGGTGCCTCGCCTGGTTGGTCTATGCCAAGACGAGGCCGTGAACGAGCGTGACTTCTACGTGATGCATTACCTGGATGGGGTGGTGGTCCGCGACGCTGAGATCGGTGCGACGATCCCCGTCGAGATCCGCACTCGGATGTGCCACGAACTGATCAACACGTTGTGCACGCTGCACCGCGTCGACATCGACGAGGTCGGTTTAGGCAACCTGGCCAAACGCACCGGCTACATCGAACGCCAGATCAAACGATGGTCTGGCCAGTGGGAACAATCGAAGACTCGGGAGCTCCCGGTGATCGATCGGGTGGCCGATTACCTGCGGGCGAACATCCCGACCGACGCACCGACCACGATCGCCCACGGCGACTACCGCCTGTCCAACTGCATGATGGACCCTGCCGGTCCGGTAGCTGGCGTGCTCGACTGGGAGCTGTGCACTTTGGGTGACCCGATGGCTGACCTGGCTGGCCTGCTCGGTTACTGGCATGACCCCGAGAACGTCGAAGAAGAAAAGGGCGACGCCGAGATTACCGCTGCACCCGGTTGGCTTAGCCAGCAGGAAATGGCCGGGCTCTACGCCGACCAGATGGGTGTGTCGCTCGAACAGGTCGACTACTACCGAGGCTGGGCCGCGTGGCGCCTGGCATGTATCTCCGAAGGTGTCTACGCCCGTTACCTCAACGGTCAACAAGGCGAACAAGACGAAGAGCTCGACCTCGACGAATACAAACAAGGTGTCGAATCCCGCGCAGAACGCGCGGCCGCCATTCTGGGCGTCTAGTAAACGAAGGGACCTGTACCAGCTTGCTCTCAGCTACCTGTCCCATATGGTCAGAGCTCGGCCAAGAGTTCGGCGACGCGGATGCGGTAGTGCTCAACGTTGGCCAGCTTGATGTCTTCGTAGCCGCGAACGAGATCTGGTGTTTCGGCTAGTTCTACGACGCGGTCGAAGTTCTGTGCAGAAAGTTTGGCCAGGGCCCGATCGATGGTGGCGATGTACTCGTTGGCCAGTTTGCGTTCGACCTTGCGGACCTCGGCCCACCGGAATGGATCGAGGAAGCTGCCCCGTAGCCGTTTGCCCCGAGCGAGCGTGCCGAGTGCTGGCGCTGCGGTAGCTGGGATAGAGATCTTCTTGTCCAAGCCCAGTGCCCGCAACATTGGCGGGTGCAGGCGATAGCTCATCGTCCCGCCTTCGGCCACGAGTTCCTGTGCCTCGGCCAGGCCTTCGGGCTCAACCATGAGCCGGGCGACCTCGTATTCGTCCTTGTAGGCGATCAGCTTGAACAGCCCATCGGCAACGGCATCGACGAGCCGATCACTCGTTGTGTCGATCGCCCACTCGGAGCGACGAACACGATCGAGAACCTGGAACCACCGCGTTGCATCGGTGCGGTCGCCCCAGGCTTCCAACTCAGTGGCGAGCATGGCGAGATGGTCCCACCGCTCAGCTTGTGCACCCAGCGAATCGAGTTCGGTGGCAAACGTGGTGGGCGGGATTGGGAGGGGAAGGCCCTCGGTTGCCACTCGGGCGTTGTTGACCTGTGATGGGTCACTGACCTGCAACCGGCCAAACCGGAAGGCCGCAGTATTCGCAGCCACGGCCACACCGTTGAGTTCGATGGCCTGTTCGATGAAGTCAGCGCCAATCGGCAAACCGCCTGACTGCACCGCCATGCCGATCACGAAGATATTCGCGGCCATCGCCGAACCAAGTAGGTCCTCGGTCGTTGACTGAGCATCGGCCCAGAAGTGGTGCTCGGTGGTGTGGTCGCGAATCGTTGCAGCGAGTGTTGCCGGTGTGGGCATGGCGATATCGGGATGGGTGATCATCGCTCCGGTTGGTGTGCCCGATGTGGAACCAATCACCACCGTGCGATCGGAATCACATGCCGATAATCCCTTCTCGCTGGCTGCGACGAGCTGGTCGAACGCCAGCAGCAGATCAGCCTGGCGGTCGCCAAGTCGGTTTGTATAGGACGGCGTATCGAGCGACAAACGTAGATCGCTGACCACCGGACCGGCCTTCTGCGACAGTCCGATCTGGTCGAGGCCTCGTACCTCGTAGCCAGCAAGCATGGCTGCGGTACCCAGGACCTGGGCCACGGTGACCACGCCGGTCCCGCCGATGCCGGTGATACGTAACGAGAAGCTGTTGACCGGCACCAGTGGCTGCGGGGTGGGGAAGTGTGTCGGGGGAGCGGCGGCTGTTGCCGACAGGTTTGTTGCTGCTGCACTCGGCTTTGATCGGCGGGCGAGGAAACGTTGCAACCAGCCTGGTTCGTCGGTGGTCACGGTCATGAAAGACGGGCAGTCACCTTCGATGCAGCTGTAGTCGAGGTTGCAGGTGGTCTGATCGATATGTGTCTTGCGGCCGAACGGTGTCTCTATCGGCCGCACGGATAGACAGTTGCTGATCTGGCCGCAGTCGCCGCAACCTTCGCAGATCCGATGGTTGATGAAGACCCGCTCGGGTGGCGTCTCGATCAGGCCGCGCTTGCGGTCCCTGCGAGCTTCGGCTGCACACGCTTGATCATGGATTAGTGCGGTCACGCCGGGCGTGGTCGCTAGCAACTCCTGGGCTTCGATGAGTCGAGTACGGTCCCAAACGTCGACACCTTTTGCGAGATCGCCCCGGTCGCGGTCGACATCATCGGTGGTGACGAGCACTCGGGCCACGCCTTGTGCGAGCAACATGTCGATGACCGATTGCAACGGGAGTTGCCCTTCGGGATCCTGGCCACCGGTCATAGCAACCGTGCCGTTCCACAGCAGCTTGTAGGTGATATTCACGCCGGACGCGATAGCGGCCTGGATGGCCAACTGCCCCGAGTGGAAGAACGTGCCATCGCCCAGGTTCTGGAAGATGTGGTTGGTCTCTACGAAGTCGCTCATGCCGATCCATTGGGTGCCCTCGTTACCCATGCAGGTCAGGCCGGCGATGTCGCCAACTCGTTCTGGATCCATGAGCAAGGTCATGGTGTGGCAGCCAATACCGGCGCCGACGACTGCCCCGTCGGGCACCTCGGTGCTGCGGTTGTGGGGGCAGCCGGAACAGAAGAACGGTGAACGCTCGACCGCGAGCGGGATCATGGTCCGTTCACGAGGAAGAGGCGCAAGGCGTTCTTCGAGGCGTGGTGCCAGGCGTGCTCGCAGTACCGGCATGATGTTGTCTGCGTCGAGACCGCCCCAAAGTGGAAGCATGCGGGCGCCGGTTTCGTCAGTCTTGCCCACGATCACCGGGCGGTCAGCCACGGCGTACAGTGCGTCCTTGATCAGCGATTCGATGTTTGGTGACTTCTCTTCGACCACGACCAGCTCGGTCAGCCCTCGGGAGAAGTTGCGGACGGTCTGAGGGTTGAAGGGCATCGGCATGCCCATCTTGAGCAGTCGAATACCGGCAGCCTCGACGTCGTGGTTGTTGCGCAGCCCGAGCCGAGCGAGTGATTCTCGGACTTCGCGGTAGGTGATGCCCGATGAGACGATGCCAATCCATGCATCGCTCGGGTCCACGGTCACGACGTTGAGGTGGTTGTCGGTCGCGTAGCGGCGGGCGAGTTCGTAACGGACTTCGACGATCTCGCGTTCGATCTCGACCGTCATTGGTGTTAGTAGTTGGCCATAGGGCGTGTGCTGATACGGCTGGCCATCGATCAATGGGATAATTGGCCGCACCCGATCCGGTGAGAGATCCACGCTGGCCGAGGCGTCGGCCACGTCGGCCACGATCTTCACTGCTGACCAAAGGCCGGTGGCCCGTGACATAGCGATGGCATGCCGGCCGAGATCGAGCGCTTCGGCAGGATCACCGGGATACAACAACGGCATGTGCATGTCGTACAACAAACCAGCCGAGGACGATGGCACCGTGGACGACTTGGCATTCGGATCGTCGCCTACCAGCGCTATGGCCCCGCCGTACATCGACGTGCCGGCATAGACGGCATGTCGTAGGGCATCAGCGGCTCGGTCGACACCCGGCGCTTTGCCGTACCAAATGCCGACGACGCCATCGTGGCGGGCATCGGGCTGGGCCGACGCAAGCTGCGATCCCATGACCGCGGTGGCACCGTATTCCTCGTTCATGCCCTGGCGGAAGACGATCGGCAGGTCGGTTGCGATGCGGGCGGCAGCTTCGACCGCTTGGCCGTACCCACCAAGTGGCGAACCCTGGTAGCCCGACACGAAGGCAGCGGTATCGAGACCGGCTCGCCGATCAGCCCGCAGCTGTTCCAAAGGCAGCCGAGCGAGGGCCTGAATGCCGGTCAGGAACACCGTGCCTTCGTCGGCCTGGTATCGGTCGTTGAGCTGGTAATGCGAGGTGGCTGTCATGGCAGATCCTTCAATTCGCAGCGAATCAGGCCCCAATCTTTACCTATGTTCATCTGTTGTGCGCAGCAGTCATACAACGTTCGGTCTAGTAGTGTTTTAGGATAGATTTGTTCGGTAAATGCCAGCTGAGTCGGAAGGAACGTGAACAAATGACGCCACCTCAGCTCGATGCCGTCGACGCTCATGTTCTCGAAGAACTGCAACGCGACGCTCGCCAGACGAATCGAGCAGTGGCCGCCACGGTGGGTTTGGCGCCGTCCACGACACTCAATCGTGTCCGCGAACTTGAACAGAGCGGTGTCATCACGGGATACCACGCCGAGGTCGATCTGGCAGCTCTGGGCCGTGGTCTACAAGCGTTGGTGTTTGTGCGGTTGCAGCCCAAAAGCGACGAGATCGTGAATCGATTTATCGACCATGTGTGGTCGTTGCCCGAGACGATGGGTATCGATCTGATCTCGGGCGTCGAGGACGTCGTCATCCATCTGGCGGTTCCCGATGCGACAGTGCTGCAGACAATCGTCTTGAACGAAATCAGCAGTTTCCCCGAGGTCTTCGACGAACGGTCGTCGTTACTGTTCGAACGCCGCCGTCGCCATGTTGTTTCGCCGGTGCGTTCAGAAGCCTGACACCGACCGAATGAGGGCGACACCTTTAGCGTTGGTCGTCGTCAACCGCAAACGATGCACATCGCCGCCTCGTTCATGGGCGTCTGAAGCAAGGATCGAAGCATGAACCTCATTCCCAGCCAGCTCTGTGTGCGGAACATGACGGTGCCAGGCACCGTCATGTTAGGCACCGTCATGTTTAGCTATCCAAGGTGAGTGCTCGTGTCTCGCACGCCTTGTTGGTGCTGCTTTAGATGACGGTGCCAGGCACTGTCATGTTTAGCTAGAGGCGGGGCTTAGCAGAAGCTCGGATGCAGGGGCGGAGCCCGGCGAGGCGTAGAACCGACGGGATTGTTCACTGGCACTGAGCACGACGCGTTCGAGCCCAATCGCCTCGGGCGTGGTGATTTCGTGGCCGACCAGTGGCCGACCAGTGGTCAGACCGGTACTTCGCCTGCAAGCGTGACGCGGTACATCTCCCGACGCTGACCGGGATAGTCATTGATGGCATGATGTTGCACGCAACGGTTGTCCCACATGGTGAGCGTGCCTGGTTGCCACCGGACTCGGCACAAAAAACTGACCTGTTTGGAGTGCTCGAGCAGATACCCGAGCAGCGCTTTGCTCTCAGGGCCATTCATGTCTTCGATACCGATGGTGTAGACGTCGTTGATGAACAGCAACTTGCGGCCCGTCACCGGATGGGTGCGCACGATCGGGTGCGTTTGCCTGGCCAGTGCCTCTTCGCCGCCCTGAATATGCATCGCTGCCTTCGGGTCGGGCCGACCGAAGACTCCCTGCGGTCCATAGGAACGTTGTGCGGAATGGATGGCGTTGAGACCGTCGAGCATGCGTTTCATGCCATCCGAGAGCGTCTCATAGGCCAGGTATTGGTTGGTGAACACGGTGTCACCGCCCGCAGGTGGAACCTCGTGGCCGTACAGGATGGTTGCCGACGGAGGTGCGTGTTGGAAGCTCCAGTCGCTGTGCCATGAACCGCCGAACAAAGCGCCCGCTTCGTCGGCTTCTCGGACGACAGCGAGCACGTTTGGGTGGTCGTCGAGAGGAGTGATGAACGGCGTGTCGCCGAAACTGCCAAATTGCAGGGCGAAGGCCTCGAGCTGATCGACCGTCAGTTGCTGGTCCCGGAACGCAAGCACCGAGTGATCGGCGAAGGCTGCTTCGATAGCAGCGGTGGTGGCGCCGTCGAGCGCCTGGCTCAGATCGAGGCCGTGGATGTCGGCGCCGAAGCTACCGGTCATTGGGCGTGTGTCCAACACGACACCCGTACTTGTTGCTGTCATTGCTGGCTCCCAAATACTCGGCTGAAGTTGTCGGCGTAGAAACGGTTGAGTGTGGCGGCGGTGTGGCCGTCGAGTGAAGCTTCGAAACGCCCCAGCGGGTTTCGGCCACCTTCGTGGTGCGGGTAGTCGCTAGAGAACAGATAGAGCTCGTCGTTCGACTCGTTGACCAGGCTGCCGACGTCTTCATACACAAACGGCGTGAACGCCATCTGCGTGGTCAGCTGCTCGCTAGGTTTCCGGATCAGGTTCTGTAGCTCAGGTTCGGACTTGCGCCAGATGTCCGCACTCCAATCGAGTCGGCGAAGGAAGCTGGGCACCCATCCGGCACCAAGCTCGACCGCAGCGCCACGAAGGTTTGGATGACGCTCGAACACGCCATCGAGCAACATGGTGCCAAGGAATGTCTCGGCGTCGTGATGCAGCGAGGTCATGTCTTTCGATCGCACGTTTTCCCCGCCGCCGAGCCAATCGGTCGGCACCTCACGACCGGTGTTCATCCAGTCTGGATGAATCTGCAGCGGCTGTCCGCCAACATGGAGCACGAACGGAATGCCAGCTTCGGCGAGACGGGCCCAGATCGGATCAAGATCGTTGTGGCCAGGGGACCGGCCGCCGCACGGTCGATGCGGGACCCACGCGGTGGCCAAGCCAAGTGTGATCATGTGTTCAAGCTCAACGATGGCTTGGGCCGGGTCGTCGAGAGGCAGCGCGCCAACGCCCATGAGCCGATCATCATCGGCGCAGAACTCGGCGATGCCACGGTTGTGCGCTGCGGCCGATGCATACCTGGCTTCGTTGGATGCGGCGTTGAAACACATGGGTGCAGCAAATGTGCTGAAGACCAGTTGGCGATGAAAGCCGAGCTGGTTCAGGGCCTGCGTCCGTTCGCTCTTGTTAAAGGCGCCGAGAGCAAAGTAACCCTTGGGGCCGGAGATCAACTGATCGCCCAGCGCCACCATCTCATCGACCTTGTCGGCTGGTTGGGCCCGTGTTTCTAATGCAAGCTGGAAACCATCGGCCGATCGGGCGCCGCCTTCGACCGGCACTCTCGGCACGAGCGCCAGCTGGCTCGCCGGAGCATTACTGGTCAGGAAGTCGGGTAGCTCCATGATGTGGCTGTCTGCATCGAGATAGGTGCGACTATTTGTGTAGGCCATGTCTCCCCAAAGGACGTTGGTGGACACAACGGTAGACCAGCGATTCCGGCCGACACCCAATCGGCCGGTCATCGGAGCCGAACGCTCGGGTGATTCGACGCCGACAGTTGTTCGCTTAGGGGTGCGTATACAGCGATTTTGGGCTCAGAGACCGACCCGGGGGACCTGTCAACGTTTACCCCACGTGAACTGCCCAAATACACAGCCGACTTCTTCGTTGCCGCCACCAGTGCTGACATACCTTCGTTCGCCTAACACCGGTAGTTCGGATTGCATGATCCGTTTCTGTGTAGACGGGGTGCTCTCCTACGTGCCCATTTGGTCACGCGGGGTCAGA
>Ga0115556_1001880_pt1 | contig 14244 bp, 10 predicted proteins | sample COGITO_mtgs_1104_5_FD_87282 | JGI IMG/M metagenome (GOLD analysis project Ga0115556, IMG submission 87282) | Pelagic marine microbial communities from North Sea - COGITO_mtgs_110414 | ecosystem: Environmental > Aquatic > Marine > Epipelagic | place: Germany:Helgoland, sampling site Kabeltonne... | reverse complement strand
CCTCCGCCTCATATCCCAAGATCATCAATACCATCAACGACGGCCGCCTCGTCGTCCTCCTCCTCCCCCCCCTGTCTCTCCACCAGCTTCCTCAGCTTCTCCTCCAGCGCCGCGAGGCCGGGTGGGAGCTCCCATAGGCTCTCCTGCGTGACCTCGTTGTAGTAGAACGTCATGTTCGTCTCCGGGTCCCGGTAGGTCTTCCAGGACTGGAGGATCTCGGACTTCTGCTGCATCAGTAAGGCGATCTCCTTTTTGTCGGAGGAGGGTTTGGGCTTTGCCGACTTTTTGGCGTTGGATTTGGGAGCGACGCTACCATCGTCAGCGCCGGCGCCGGTATTAGATTTTGAGCCACCCCCTGAACCCTCCTTCTTCCCCTTCCCCTTCCCCTTCCCCTTCTTCCCCTCCTCCTCCTCGAATCCCATGTTCTCCGGTTTCTCCCACTGGAACTCGAAGGTCTTCTCGTTGAAATAGAACGTCTTGCCCATGCCGCCGGTGTACTGTATCCACTGTCCGATTTTTTTGATGCGCATGCTCCCCGTTTTCTGCAGGGTGTCCCACCTGCTGGTGGCGGACTGGAACGCCTTCTCTTGTAGTACCTTGACTTCCTGGGGCATTTCCCACGAGTGCTGCTTCGTCTTTTGGCAGTACCAGAATCTGGTCCCAACGTTCTGATCCTCGTAGCATATCCACGTCCCCCACTGCTGTAGCCTAACGCTCCTGCCCTTCCTAAGACTCCACATACTCCCGATCCTCTCCATATCCTGTTTCTTAACGGGTGCGACCCCGTGTTCCTCCCTGCTCGCGTTCTGGATGATTTCGTATACCTCCTCCTTGTCCCCCTCATTAAGACCCTTCTTCATAGCCTTGTGTCCTTGCAGAGTCGCGAGGAAGAACACGCTGTCGAAATTGCTGTCGGTGGAGGCGTGGTGGAGATGGAACTCGGCGAGGAGCTGCTCGCACGAGCTGTGCCCCCTCTTCAGCGCGAGGTCGATCGGCCGAAGTCCCTTCTTGTTCCTGACCCCCGGCTCCACGGCGAGGTCGAGTAAGAGCTTGCAGCACTTTACGCTGCCGTTGCACGCGGACGCGTGCAGCGGCGTGTCCCCCCTCTTGTCGACCTCCTGAAACGACCCCCCTTCAATCTCAATAATCTCGCATATAAACTCCGCGCAGTCCAGTCGATTCATCGCGCACGCGACGAACAACGGCGACCTCCTCTGCTTGCACTTCGCGTATATGTCCGCCCCCGCGTCGAACAGTATCTCCAGGCACTGTCTGTTCTTGGCGAGGTGCGACGCCGTGAGTCCGAGGTTGTTGGTCTGGTTGACGCTGGATCCCCCGCGGGACACGAGCAGCTCGATGAGGTCCGCGGACCCGGCGGACGCCGCCGCGTGGAGGGGCGTGTCCCCGTTCGAGTCGCAGAGCTGCGCCGTCTGGGGGAAGACCTCGATCAGGAGCACGGCGGTCAGCGTCTGCCCGTTGGCGCAGCTGTAGAACAGGGGGCTGCGCTGGGCCTTGTCGAAGGTGGAGACGCTGTTGGGGTCGGTGTTGACGATGTGGGTGAGGCAGTCGATGTGACCGCTAGCAGAGGCGAAGTGGGGGATGGGGAGGTCCCCCCTTTTCTTCCTGCACGTGTTGCAGATGCCGGAGCTGGGCAGCTTGAAACTGCTACTCATGTCGACCAGGCTGTCCTCCAGCTCGTCTTCCTCCTCCTCCATGATTCCGCCCATAGCACCATTCGCCCCGCCCGCCTCCCCATCTTCCCCGCCCTTCTTCTTGCTCTCCAATAGATTGTACAAACTCCCCGCACTCTTCATCATCTTCCCCTCCCCGTCGTTGTTCTTGTTCTCGGCGGCTTTCCTCTGCTCCAGCATGAGCTCCTGTAGGGCCTTGTTCTCCGCATTCCTCTTCTCCTCGATAGCGAGCCTCTTCTGCTTGAGCATTTCCGTCTCCCTCTCCAGATCCGCCAATGCCTCCGCGTGCTCCTTCAACGCGGCCTTCTCTTTCTTCACCATTTCCAGCCTCTCCTGCTGGCTCTGGACCTGGGCCAGGAGCTTATCATCGTCGGCTTTTTGGGACTGCAGCTCGCGCTGCTTCTTCAACTGGTTCGACATTTTCTCGATCGTCTGGCTCGTCTGCTTCCGCGTGAGCTGCCGCATGTTCTCGTTCTGCTCCTCCTTTCTGTGGAGCTTCGCCGCCTGCTCCTGGATTTGCTGGGCCGTCTTCGCCTCGTCGAGCGCCTCCCGAGCCTCCTGCTTGAGCTTCGCCGCGTTGAGCTTCAGCTGTTCCAGCTCTTGTTTCTGCTTGGCGAGCTCGTCTTGCGCTTTTTTCGTCTCCTGAGCGGTCCTCTTGGCCGCCGCCTCCGCCTCAAGACGCTCCTTCTCCTTCTCCCTTGCGAGGTCCTCCGCGGCCTTGAGCGATTCCTTTTCCGCCTTCAGCTTTTCCTGCGCCTTTCGTTTGACGATTCTATGGGCCTCGGCTTCTTTCAGGGCCTTCTTGATCTCCTTCTTTTCGTTGTCCGTGGTTTTGACAAGGTCGAGCCTCCTTTGTACTTCCTTCTCTGCCTCCTCCTCCGCCGCCTTGGCCGCCTTGATTTCCGTCTGCCTCCTAGTCTCCGCCGCCTCCCTCTTCTGCACCTCGAGGTCGATCTTGCGCTGCGCCTCTGCCGCCTTGTCTGCCTCCGTGCGGAGCTTCCTCTCGGCCCAGACGCGCTTCTGGACCAGGGCATTCGCCTCGGAGACAATGTTGACCAGGGCCGTCTTCTCGCCCTCGCTCTTCGCGATCGCCTCCAGCTTCTTTTCCGTCGCCGACTGGATCTGCCTTTCGGCCTGTGGTGAGATATTGACCATTTTGTGAAGTGTGAGCAATGCGAATGGATGCCGATTAAACCCAGAAGCATTGACATTTCCCTAAGCGCAAGCGCACGCACCTCAGCCGCCGAATCGATCTCCTCTTTCAATTTCTGTTCCGCTTCTTTTTTCAAGGCCTCCGCTTGCTCCCTCTTTGCGATGGCTTTCTCCGCTTCTTCCTCCTTGCTTTTTAGATCCATTTGAAGTCTCTGGTTGTTCTGCTTGGCAACTTCCGCCGCCTTCTCCGCCTCTTCCGCTTCCTTTGCGCTGCAGTCTTTGCTCTTGAGAGCCTCCATTTTTCGCTTTGCTTCGACCAATGCCTCTTCCTCTAACTGCGCCGCCATTTCGGCTTCTAGTTTGAGCATTTTTTCTGCCTCCATTCTCTTTTGTGCCTCCTCCGCACTCTTGGCTGCAGCACTTGCCGCCAGCTGCATCTCATTCGCGGCGTTCTGCTCCGCCACCATTCTTATCCGCCGCTTAGCCTCCATTTCCTCCAGCGCCTGCTTCACCTCGTCTTTGACCTGGTCTTTCAACTCACTCATCTTCAACCGCTCGTCTAACGCCTTCTTCGCATCTTCTTCCGCTTCCTTAGCCCTTTGAATCTCTTGCAGTCTCTTCTTCTCGGCTACCAATTTCATCTGCTCGGCCTTTCTCAAGTCTTCCTTGAGCTTGTTGGTCTCATTCTGGATATTGGTGTTGAACTGCTCGGCCTCCAACCTCCTTTCTTGGGCGATTCGGGATTCCACTATTGCCTGCTCCAAGCGTTTCTTCTCCGCATCACTCTGGTCGATTGCTTTCAGAGCATTTTGCTTGTTGAGCTCTGCCTGCAGCAACAAGTCCTCCGCATCCTTGGCGGCTATTTTCGATTCTTCCATCGCCTCTTCCTGCTTTCTCTTTGCCTCTTCGGCTTCCGCTATGAATCTATTCATTTTCTTCACCTCGTCGGTGGCAATCTGCTGGCTGATTCGACGCTGGTATGCAGCTGTGCGAGCCTTTTCCTGAGCTTCGCTGGCCAGCTTCATCTCCGCTATAATTTGGGCGGACGCGGCGTCTTTCTTTGAGACCTGTAAGCCGTGCAAATCCTCCACGCCGGCGAGGTTGAGCTGCCGGTCGTCATCAATTGTATGAAGAGGCCTGGGGGCTGGGGACGATTTTATCACCATCACCCCATCAGCACGTGAATTGTTCACCAAGTTAGCTAATTCCTGATTTTGTTTCTGGAGGGTGGCCGAGCGGGGGGATGGGTTCGGATCTGCAAACTGGGAGGCGGGGGCTCCGCCCAATGAACTTAAGATAGATGTCTTTGGATCGTAACCCTGGGTCTGTGGGACAGAAGGCATGGAAATTTTTGATAAAGTATTGTTGTCTTCCTCATCAGAATCTCCAAAATCAAAATCATCGTCGTTGAAATCCTTCCGGCCAATATGTTTGGCTGTTGGCGCGTACTTTGCCTTCGAACCGCCTGACAACAAGTTTTGCATCATGGTGGGGGAGACAGAGATTAGGGAACAAGTACCTTCGGGAGCGTTGGATGGTTGGATTCGGTATAGATATCTAAGCGACTGTGGTTAGCGCGTAAGAACTCCGAAAAGAAACCATTTCGCAGGGGAAACAAAGGATGTTAATTTCTTAATTTTCGTTCCGAGTTTTCAATTTCTCACTGATCTGTTGGTGCCCTCTGTTACAAATTAAGTGGTCTAAATCAACTCAGACCTGATTTAAACTGATTTCCTTCCCTTCCCTGGGAAAGTTTGTTTTAGTCCGGCTTATGTGATAGCAGCCAATGATGTTGGAAATAGATGCGCAACAAGAACTGCGTTCCCCAACTTTAACTAGCGCTTATTCAAAATTATTCAAACGTGTTAAATCACTCGTTATCGACCTCCATCATGTTGTTGTTGCTGTTCTTGTTGTTAACTTCCCCAAGCGGCCGAATGAAACCCCCCTCTTCAATATTACCCTCTCCGTTGCCATCCTCCCCACCTCCCTCTGGAATGTCAAAAAACACCTGCTGCAATTTTTCCTTGTCGATAGGCTGGCTCATGCTACGCAAAAATTCGCGCGTAAACATTATACAGTCATCGGTGCTGCAGTTCGTGTAGTCATCGTCCATGAACTGCAAAATCCATTTAGGGAGCTTCTTAAGCTTATCGCTGCGAGCGTAGCGGCTGTCGGCAAAAACCATCAGTCCATAGTCCACCTTGCTACGTATCACCCGACCGACGCACTGGCTAGCTTGCCGAATGGCATCGAAATTGAGAAAATCTGCCTCCCGGATCTGATAGTGTGTTCTGAGATACTCCATTCTCGCACGCAGGGTGTGACTCTGGGTGTATTGAAATGGCACGCCGAACAGCACGACGCATCGGCCGTAATGCCGGTCGAAGTTTATCCCCTCTGAGACCTTCCCTCTCGCAACAGATAAAAAGAGGCCCCCCTTGCCGCTGTCGCAAGCTTTCTTATAGTTCGTTAACGCTATGGAGGTCTCCATGACGTCTTTTGTTTCGATAAAGACGAGCTTTTTCTCGGTCAGCTTTTTCAATATCCCTTGGGCATCCCAGAATATTATGGTCTGCTCCAAATACCTATAGGAAGTAAAGAACGCGACCACGCCATCTGGCACAGTGCTGCAAAGCTTAACCAACAAATGTCCATAGTTTGTGACAATTGATTGGTCCTCTCTGTTTTCGTATTTGGTGTTTATCTGGGCTTGGTCGCTCCCCCTTGTTACAATGAGCGGCCTTATGCAGCTCCGGAACGTACTCATATTTAGCTGTTCGCTCACTTTCGGCTCGAATTGTAATAACTTCGGGTAAAGATCTATAGGTGAGAGAGTCCCTGATGTGATCACGACCGACCTGTACGTTTTGAATACCTCGCTGATGGCGAGAGAAGAATCGAGACAAGCGAGCTGCAGTCGAGGTTCTATGACCCCCTTAATGCTTGACGCGTTGTCAATAATCACTGCGAATTTAGCAATGCCCTCACTGTATGTTGCGAGGAGAGAAGCGAAATCAGCCACCTTGGTCAGATCATTGAACTCCTGCAAGTTGCTGACCTCGATAGTTCGCAACAGTGATGCTAGGCGATCGTAGGCAAATCCTAGTGGCTTTTTCTGAAGGCTGGTTGAAGAAGTAAGGGTGGTTAGAAAGCGCAGCGGCGTCTCACACTTCGAAGAGAATTCTGTGTGGTTGTTGTTGAGGTTGTTGGCACGTCGGGCGATTTCAGGGTTGCTGATGAATTTAAGTCGTTGTTTTAAGTGCTCTATCAGCTTTTTCATGAATACAATGAAATGCTCCGCGCGTCGAATACTGCCGGGAACATTATCAGCCAAGACGTGTGATGGGAGCACGGCGGATTGCAGTTGTTGATCTTGAATTTGGGGTTGCTGAATTTGGTTATTGCTGTTGCTGTTGCTGCCGCTATTGATGTTGCCGCTGGTGCCGCTGCTGTTTTCGCCGCCGTTTCCGTGTCCGCCACTGCCACTGCCACTGCCACTGCCACTGCCACTGCCACTGCCACTGCCACTGCCACTGCCACTGCCACTGCCACTGCCACCCAACAAACCCTGGCGAAAAAGCCCAGAAACGAGGCTGTTGTACTCATTCTGCAAAATCGAGGCATCGCGCGCCTTCAATTTCGCCACTTCCCGCTCAACCTTCCCCAAGCTCCGACCCGCCCTGTCGAGATCGTCCTCGCCAATAACCACGCTGAGCGCCTCTATGCACACATTGTCAATGTTGTGTGCCTCGTCAAACAAAATCACACTGTCTGCTGAGAGCTCCGTGGAAATGAGCTTGGCAATCTTGGGATCCAAAACGTACTGATAATTGAAGATCAACACGTTTGCGTGTGTTATCGCATTGCGCGTTACGAAGTAGGGGCACCACCCTTTGCTTCGGCCGTACTCCTGCATAGTGTTGAGGTCAAACACACCGCTGGGGACCACCTTGTCCTTCCCATTTTTCTCGAAATTCTCAAAAAAATCACATGTCCGCACACTTCCCGGGCTTTTTTCGTTCGCCTCTCGAACCCAGGAAGCAGTCATCATCCGACACGCATTATCGACAAGTTCACGGTCAGATTCGCGCATCACTTTCTCGTGAATGCACATATTTCGGCGGCTACTCAGACACAAGCCCAAAATTCCTGTACCACCACATCCCAAATTGTCGTAACCGCTGATTTCACCCATTTTCGGGTGATTTTGGGTATTGACTTCTTCTTCTGCCTCTTCCCTGCTCTTCCCTTGACTCATCCTCCTAGAAATTGCCAGCTCCCTGGCCCTGTAGTCCATCACAACACCCAGCTCCTCCATCACACTGTCCATCTCCGGGACAGTGCGAGTGCAATAAACAATCTTACCGATTTTTTTCGTAGGGTCCGACGCATAGTAAGACTGGTAGCTAGTTGTAAGAGATAGTAAGCAGACAGTTTTGCCAGTGCCGGTGGGCATCTCAAGCAGTGCATGTCCTCCATTGTCATCGAGTGTTTTCTTTATTGACTTCATGTATTCGTATTGCTCCGGATAAAGGTGGGGGAAAGGGAAGTAGACTGGTAAACAACCCAAGTGGAAAATCATATTCTACTCTGTCTGTCTTGATGAGTGCAGGAGGTAATTTAGATGAGCCGATGGTGAGTCCCTTCTGTAGGGTTTGATACTGTGAATAGACGATGAATACTTTTAATTATGGTTGAGTGCGATTTCTATTCGTAGTATTTGCGGTAAACTGATATCAATCTACAAAAACAGCGAAAAAATGGAAGTAAAAAGAAAAATTCGCTGAGAGCAGCGCCTGAATCTCAAGGCAATTCATACTGCACCCCAAGAGACAATAACCTTCGTTTTAAATTATCGTCAGTCAAGAAGAGTACTTAGTGATCGCCAGGAGACGTCTGAATTTCGCCGAATAGAAGTCCTTTTTGAAGTAATCGACAGACCGGGTTCCCCCCAATTCCAAACTACCCGTCCATTCTCTTGCAGAATATGTCCGAGGTGATTTCCCGTCCCCTCCAAAGGGAACTCTTTCTGGTTTGTTCTGTTCTGGGTTCTAAGGTCGAGGAAACTGACCCCTCAACCGGGGAAATCTTTGAGCGTTTCATCCCCGTTGAGGATGCCGCTTCCTGGTTGCAGGATCTGCAGCGAGCGATCAAACGTGATGACGATCAGACTCGTCCGATCTCTCTCTTACTATCTTCGTGGAACGTCTTGCCCACTACTCTTATTCCGCTAGTACTCTCCCAACCTGATGATGAAAGCATTGTCAGGACTATGGCCAAGGTGTTTGTCATCCTTACCAAGCCTTTGACTGAGGTAGCACGTAAGGCTGCACGTTTCAACGTGGATACAAAGTCTCAGGTAAGAGATGCAGCTCTCATCTCCCTCTGGAGGTGAATTTCTCTCTAGCCTTGGGATTTCTCTCACCTTTCTCCTACCCTATCGTCCTCTCTCTGCGCAGAAAGCAACCGAGGAGACAATCGAGCGTCAGCGTGAAGTTCGCGACAATGCTCTAGCACAGAACGCCGTCCTAGAGAAGTATAAACATCTATTACTGACCAGAAAAGGGGTACTTGGAGTGTTTGTCTCTCTGCTTTCTGGCCCACTCTCGAGGAAGGGATCTGCGAGGACTGAAATGGACGCCCATACCATCGAGTTGATTTTACATCTTTTCAGGTGAGAGGAAGCGGAAGCAGCAACGGCGAGAACCGATCTTGCTTAGGAAACGAAGAGAAAGAACACCACTTTGGCCTTTTTTATCCAATTTGTTGTGTAACAAAACTGTGTTCTGACCCCACGCTATTAATTTTTAAATCTGTCAGAAACTTGCTCGCTATTGGTCCTGTTTCCCCCCATTCCTGTAACTCGACGGAATATATGGAGGGTCAGCAGCGTTTAATCACTACTTTTGGTGATGAGATGGTGCTGGACCTTGTTGTGGTGCTCGGTCAGATGATTGAAAAGCGGGAAAACAGCCAGTGGAACCTGGTTCTGATGGAGATTTTGTTCTACCTGGTGAAGGATCAAGACCCAGTAGCGATTGCTGAGTCTTCTCAGCCCGGAATGACCACCGCCAACAACAAAAGTAACAGCGCCAGCCGAAGCAGCAACATTGTGACCCCTCCCACAAAGTCATCTCTATCCCTGAAAAAGACTTCTTCCCTGCTTTCCGGCAGAAACAATGCGAACATTTCATCTCGTCACTCCCGCTTCAGTGGCACTGTCGTAAAGCAGAAAGCCGGGGGTGCCTCTGTATTCATCAACGACATTAGCAAGGGGAAAGAGACCCACCCCGAGGTCGCGAGAAAAAAGAACAGGAAGACGAATGTTTTCGTTGCCAAAAGGTGAGCTTTACCCGGAGTGCTGAAGAATTTATTGATAGTTGTGAAAGCTTCCTAGATGAGTATGCTGGCACAAAGACTAACACAAACACATCAAAACAGCACTACCTCGGCTGCAAGCTCCAAACGTAACCACACAAGCTCCACAAAACTGTGCAACAAGGTTTTGGATGATTTTTGCTCTCGCTTTGTTGACAGGTGCTACGGCCCATTGATGAAGTCGCTGAAAAATGAGTTCCGGCGAGAGTCTTCTCGCCTGCAAGAGAATGACAAGGTGATTTACTTCCAGATTATAAGCTTCTTTAGCTGTTGGTGGCGCAGGAAGATTGAGATGGGGGAGAATACGAATATGACCTCCAGCGCCGACCACTCTACTGCTCCCGCAACCATGATCGGCGAGTTGATGTTCACTTTGGATATTTTCTCCTTCAATATTGTTCTTCAGTCGTTTGATACGTTCATTGCCACCAAGAAGCCTTACGACCTTGCTGTGGCCGTCGACCTCTACAAGAATATGATGAAGCTCCTTTCCTTTATGAACTGTGCGCCGAAAAAGGGCAACTCCGATTCTGAAGCCGACTCTACCGAAGCAGCAATCGCCCTCGGTTTGATGGACAGACTGTTCTATCAATCTGAACCCCTTGATAGGCTAACGAAGCTTTTCCAGTACTGGAAGCAGGGTGTTTTCACGAAAAAGTATTTGTGCGACCTTGTTGAGATTGCCAGCTTGACCATGAAGATGCTGGATCGTAACAGCAAGCAGAGTCCTCGTAGCTCTTCCTCCGGCGAGAAAGGCAGGAATAATGTAGGCCGCGTCGAGAAGATGAGGGAGGTTGCGCAGTCCTTCGACGTGGAGCATTACTTTATCAAACTCGTTAGCAACAACGTAATTCGGATGTACGGGCAGCTGCTCCGCGAGTACAAAAATAATGACCCTGCTACTAACAGGCAGATCGCTTCCTTCTTCTTCCGCGTGTGCAAAGTAGTCGTCAAGCCGAAGAGTGTGGAAGAGGGTGATGGGGGGGCGGAAGAGACGATCACTTTGGAGCCCATGCTCTACAACATCGACCTGATGATAGTATTCGACAAGATTTTGAACGACACAACGATCAGGAACAACACACAAATGAAGGAGGTGATTTTGTTGGCGAAGACCATCGTCCGCCATTTCGCAGTCTCGGCAGAGAATAACCCTCTCCTCTACGTGGAGACACTTTTCGGGATCAACCAACGACAGAAGAAGTTTTGCGAGATGGTCAAGCAGGTTTACTTCGATACTGACTTAATTGGTGGGGGGTCGATGTTGTCCACCACAGCAGATGACGGTGATATCTTAGTGCCTGAGGTATTTTACACTGGGGGGAAGAAGAAGAAGAAGAGCTTGGGCGCCAGGAAGACGAGCCTACGTATGGACGGATTTATTGCGAGCGAAAGCGAGGATGGTAGTGATGATGACTTTAGTGTAGGGTCTGTGGATGCGAAGAAGTCGTCGGACAAGGCGGACTTGGACGTGGACAGTGGTGCATCGTCGAGCGAGGATGAGGTGGAAGTGGACGACTACGGGTCTGGAGATGATGCTCCGGCCGTTTTGAAAGTGACCAAGAAGAAGAAAAGAGAGAAGGAGAAGAAGAAGAAGAAGAAGCCCGTCCTCACAGAAGTCCATGATGAGAGAATGAAACAAATGTTCAAGCAGAGCGAGTCAATCTCTGTTGCACTGGCAAAGTGCGTCGAGATTTTTGGTCCTGAAGGCTTTGATAGGAAGACACTTAAACACCGGGCGAAGGAACTGAATCTCAAGAGCAATAAGCTGCTCAAGGTGAGCAAGAAGGTGCTAGAGTCAGGGAACCCGTATGCGAGCAGAAAGCGGGACCTTGGCTTCATCGAGTCGGTGGCGAATGAAGCTGAAAATGACAACGGAAATGGAAACGGGAAGGAGAAACCGGTCATCTCCAAGGTCGGGGAAAAGCGCAAGGTCGCAGACGATTTCTGGGGTGAAGGAGGTGAAGACGACAAGTGGAATGAAGACAGGACCTATTCTTTCAAGACCATGGCCGCCAAAAGCAGCAGCGGTAAGAAACTCAAGAAGATATCTCAGTCACAATCTGTTGACGACGATGATGATGACGACGACGATTTTATATCAGCACCCAAAGCACGCAACAACATTAATTTGCTGCTCGGCGAGGAAGACGACGAAGAGTGATGATGAATGTATAAATTGTGATGTATGTAACAATAAGAGAGAAGTTTGGACGACAACAGACACAACACAAAAGGCCATAAATAAACAGGCGCCTTCAATATAAAACCGATCTCGCCAATTTAGGTATGAGAAACAAGCTTTCTAACATACACAATTCACAGTACAACGGGTGAGGTGCGTTCTGTTGTATTCTTTGATATTTCAGTCCTCGCGTTGTCTTTCCGTCTCCAGAACATGACTTTTTCACTTGGTGGACGTTTACCTACTACTTACTCCCGTAAGGATTAAAAGCCCATCTCGCGGAGGTTCTGCTTGGTAATAGCTTGCAACGTACCCGCAAGAACGTTCGCTATCATGTTCGTATCGGTTGCTTGGGTGACGTAGATGCTGCAGCTGCTACTGGTGCCACTCTCAACAATGTCACTCAAAAGCTGCTCCAAAAAGGCAATTGACTGTCTGGCATCATTCTTGTCACCCTTATACTCCGGGAAGGTTTTGCTGATGCCAACGTCTGCAACAGCAATCTTCTCCTCGAAAACATCTTTCTTATTCAACATGATGATGAGTGGGACCCCCTGTAACGTCTCAACCTTGCTGACTTCGAGCATCAGGTTGATTCCATCCTCAACAAACTTATTGGTTTTCCGCTTGTCCTGGGATTGTTGGTCGTAGTCTGCCATGCTCATCACAAAAATAACTCCAGAACAGTCCGTGTACTCTTCGTACCAGGTAGTTCGCTCGTGAATCTGTCCGCCGACATCTGTGATGCTCCATTCACTCGGATCGTCGCTCTGAAAATTGACAGTGGACCCCTTCTCCTTAAACTCCTTGGGGTCAAAGGTGAAATTTAATGTGTGTGCACCATCAGTAGAGCGGCGCATGTTCAAGATGTCAGTGTCCGTCGGCAAGTAGCCGGCTTCACACACACGGTCAACGCCGTCCAAAAACACAACGTCGTTAGGCATCAGGGTTTCCTTGGCCTTTCCCCCCTTGAGACTCCTCTTATAGCTCTTCTTTACGTAAGGGTCACTTTTGGATGCGGTAGTAAGGTGTTAGCAAAGATTCTGATTCGTTCGTGCGGCAGTATGTTGAACTTTCTAGACACCCAGACACACCACACAGAATTTTAGATGTTCCAGAAGTTCAGATGTTGAGACTCGACCACTCACCTCCAAATTCGCTTAATCAGCTTCTTAAATTCCTCAATCGTCTCCTGGTTAGCAATGTCAATCTCCAAACTTTTCAACTTTTCCCCAGCTGCCACCGTCTTATCGCTGATTTTATAATTGTGCTTTAGCCCAATGGCAATAAGCTTCTTGCATGCCTCACTCATGTTCTGATAAATACCAGGCTTAGCATCCTTCCTGTTATCATCGTTGAAACCATTGGTGGTGAGGATTTTTACTTGTTTGAAGAGCGTTGATTTTCCGGCGCCGGAAGATCCCAATAGGAGCAAGCGGCGACGGTTGTCATCGCCACTTGAGTCCTTGCTGCCTCCACAACCCATTTTTTGCCTATATGGCTATGTTGGTAGTTATTGGCCTGGCTGGGGGGGGGGGATGGGAATTGTCCGGTGTCCTGTGGTGGAGGGGACAAAAATGCCAAGCTCAGACCCTACCCAAAGTGTGTATGATGACGCCTACGGGTCAGAAGGTTAAGTCCAAAAGAGGATTTTTTCAGTGAGAGCTGTGCCAGGATGTGCAAGGTTGTGCGTCGTGTTAGAACAAAATTGCTTCGCCCTTCGCGCTAATGTGTATGTGTGTCTTCCTTTGCGAGAAATGGGGGGGGAAGGGGCTTGACACAGTCAAAAACGGAGCAAAAGGCTCTTTCAATTGGGAGTTGGCCCTGGGAAGTAAAAAACCATAGGGGAGGGGGGGGAGAATAAATTGAGGCGGAGAGGGGGGCAGGAGGAGTGTCTGCGCGGCTTACCTGATTCACGAGACAAAAAGTGGAAAGAAGGGAAAGATGAATAACTCCCAAAAGGTTCAGCTGCAGGTCTGCTTCGGCTCTATCGGGTTGCAGCTGCTCCCTAAAAAAGTAAACATTTGGCAAGCAAGAAGAAAAAAAGAGATATAACTGAAATTGCCCCACACGCGAGTAAATTACTGAACAAAACCCGAGAAATACACCAAAGCTACTTTTTGTTTTCCCTTTCTCTCCTCTCCCCTGCTTGGGCTCAACTTCTTCTTTGCACAGGTTTTTGCTTTGGAAGGGATCAATATGAGTTCTTCCTCTCAAAAAACGGCCAATATGCTGGCACCAAATCATGCACTAACTCTGTCAACTCCGCTGCCTCATCAAAAGGCCAGCTTCCCTATTCATTGTTCACCCGAGAGTGGTGAACAGCAGCAACAATTGTATGGCAGCAGTGGTGGAGGGTTTGGGGACGGTGGAATTAGCCCCATGAATGCGAACGAATTTAAGCTTAAGCCTGATACAGATTGGAGGTGAGCAGTATAGTTGGGTGGTTAGTCTATCCGGTTTCAACAAACCTAACATCATCAACTTCTCATAATAATTGACAGAGTGCACTCAAGACAATCGCAATCTCGCTCCCAGATATACTCCTCGATCAACGATTCCATCTCGTCACCTGGCCTCTCTCCGCAAACACCCTCTTCCCCCTCCCCCTTCAATGTTAACTCAGTGCTTTCACTATCCCCCCCAAGCCTCTCCCCCCCAAAGCCCAAAGACGGGAATGCACGCCTTTATGTGGGGGAAGAGGGCCTTTCTGGTATAGCCGCTGAGTATGCTCCGAGCATTGTTATCTCCTCTCTCGCGTCAATGACCATCGATAGCGACTACAATTATGGTGGTGGTGTTGGTTTTGGTGGTGGTGGTGGTGGTGGTGGTGGT
>Ga0115556_1001875_pt1 | contig 14257 bp, 6 predicted proteins | sample COGITO_mtgs_1104_5_FD_87282 | JGI IMG/M metagenome (GOLD analysis project Ga0115556, IMG submission 87282) | Pelagic marine microbial communities from North Sea - COGITO_mtgs_110414 | ecosystem: Environmental > Aquatic > Marine > Epipelagic | place: Germany:Helgoland, sampling site Kabeltonne... | reverse complement strand
GCTCCGCCCCCCCCCCCCCCCCCCCCCCCCCCCCCCCCCCCCCCCCCCCCCCCGCATTCCACACAGCCGCCGAAGAGCACAAGCAGGAAGGAAACGCACTATTTGCAGCGAAAGAGTACAAAAGGGCTTGTTCAGAATACAAGAAGGTATTCTTGTACATCAGAGGTCTTCATGGCGAAAAGTCTGACATGCGAGGCTTCACAAATGCCATGGGGATGGGACACATGTGGAACGAGGGGGGGGACACCAGTGAATCGAGTGTGTCAATGAGCAAAGATGAGGAAGCCAAGGTTGGGTTGCTTCAGATTACAAGCAACTCCAACCTGGCAACCTGCTACGCCAAGATGGAGGACTGGGAAAAGTCCCTGCGTTATGCTGAGTGCGCCCAGGTATTAGACGAGAGTCACACGAAGAGCAAATTCTTGGTCGCGCAGGCGCTAGTTAACCTGGGGAGAAACAAGGAGGTGAGTGTGGCGATGCCAATCTTCCCTGTCTGTTCTGTTGTTTTGTGTGCTGCTGTTTTTGTGTCTTGTCTTGAAACTTCTTCTAAACAGATATTTTTCCGCCTCACAGAGAGCTCGCGACATGCTCTTTGGTATTGCAAAGGAGGATACAAAAAACAAAGCCGCAAGAGAATTATACGAGAGAGTGAAGAAGCTGTTAAAGGAGGAGCAGTGTGTCGCCGATGAAAATTTCAAGAATGCCTTCGCCAAAAAATTATGAACAGAGCAACGACCGCACAGCAAACGAAAACACACACCCGCACACCCCTCTCACTTTGTGCACAGTAGAAGACCATTCAATAATGACGACGAGACGAAAGACGATAAAAATAAATTGCGAAGAATGATGGTGTGTTTGCACCTTTTCTAAAATAGCTTTCTCCAATTCCATTCCAACGTTGGCTTCTCACTAAAACAATAGCCAAGGTCTGAATGTAGCCCTCTCATTGACACCAAAGAACCTACAAATAAGAGTGCTGCAGAGCCCCGTCAAAGTCGGTATCACAAAATTGTCGTCGACATGAAGAGGAGGCATCCGGACACCGAAAATTTTCTAAAGCAAAGTGGGCCGAAGGGTGAGCAAGACGTCGCCAAACACTACTACGAGAGATCGAGACAATCAACTTCAAAATCTACTGCTAATTTACAACAGCGCGCTGCAGCTGGACTCACCTTAGGCATCATTAAGTTGGGAGTCGGAACGATTAAGTCAGCGAAGGATCCGGCGGCGCCAATAAGCATACTAACTGCTGACATCGTCTTTAGTGATGGAGCACCACTCTCACCCCAGTTAGCACGAGAGAGTATAGCCAAATTTATAGGAGTACAGATCAGAGTAGCGCCTAAGAAGCCCAACGAGCCCTTATTTCTGCCGAGGCCACCAAGACCGCCCTCTATCCTGCTCCAGTAAACGTGCCTAGTGAGTCTGTATTTGTATTGCATGAGAAGGCAATTAATTTCCAGGAAATTAAGAGTTAGCGTACGCGAGGAGACAGAAAGCTTCAAATAACAATGGGAATTCGAACCAAACCAACGGTTTCGATGGACGCATGCCAATTCACTTTGCTTACCTCCCGCAAAGGCTCGCCGTTGGATCAGCGATAGCGAGCTGTACAATCCCCAGAATTGCTGGAACCCGGTCGAACATCTTTGCCGTCAAAGTGACGCCGGCAAAATAATAAAAGCTCCCCGTCAGCCTACCGCTCATCTCGCTCTTACGAAGCACACCTCCAAATAGGAAGTAAAAGAAGTTGTTGATCCAGCGGAAGCCAGGGATGTACCGGAGCAGTTCAACCGTAAGAAGGCCCAGTGAACATGTACTCCCAACAGCCGTAAACGCATTCACATCTATCCGATTTAACACGCATGCAAATGTCAATCCGTAAAGCGCGTGGACTAACTTCCGCTTTAGGTGAAGGGAGGAACGGGGTTTGAGACCTGAGGAGATGGCAGCTAGGTCAATATCCTCATTTAGCCAGTCGTCCATGAAATTGGTAACATTGGTCGGAGCTGCCGCGGTTGCGGATGAATCAGAGGGAGCGGAGGGCCCATCATTGCCGCTCACCCCCCCCCCAATCAAGCAATTCTGGGAAAGACTTCCGCTGGGGGAGAACCTGGGGGAAGGAGTTGTAGATAAAAACCGATTGAAACCTTTAAGGAGGGTACTTGACGAGTGTGGACCAGCCGCATGACAACTCACTACAGCCAACAAGAGGGCGAGAAGAAAAACACGCATTGGGCCGTGTTTCTTACCGCTTTGCGTTTAGCGTGTCGGCCTTTTTCTCTAGGGACGAACTCCAGCGTGATAAACGGAATTTATGCCGTAAGAGCGCGATGTCCTAGAAAAACGTCGCCGTTGTCTTATTATGTTGAAAAAGTGCTAGGGGGGGGGGGGCCAGAATTTACCTCAAGGTTTTGAAGATTTTTTCACGGCTGTTGATGAACTGAACAAAAGTGATTAAAGTGCCGATAAAGCCACCATGACAGCTGCCGATCTACTTTCTCCTGAAACAGATAACGTTAGAATTCCTCTAGAATCCCCTTTTGCTCAAACAGCAGACCATGTAACTGCCCCCACCCCCACCTCGCCCACAACTACCCCCACTGCCACTGGCCAACAACAAGATCCTCAACGTCGAAGCCCGCGCACCCAACGTCAACTTATCCGTTCGCGAAAGGCCGAATTTGTGGCTACATCTGAATCTACCTACAATGCTCACTCCGTCCCAGACAACATCCACAAAGAGGCCCTACCACCTTACATTCCAGCTGATATAGCCGATAATGTGGAGATGTGCTATATGAAGAGAGAGCAGTGTGGTTGGGTTCCACTCCTAAATGTGGATCCAAACTATGATTACGAGAAGGATCACGCCAGTTTTCCAATGTGGTGGGAAACAAGTGAAGCTGCAGGGGAGAGATACAACCCGGAGGGAGAGGAGAGGTTCAGAAATAGCCCTAGACTCGTCAATTATAGGAAGAGACACGGGGAGACTGCGATATTACCCCTCAATATCAACGAAAAAAATAAATATTCCGGAAATGAACGAGAAGGCGACCCCAATGGTTGTCCTACTTATGATGACATTGACATTGTTATAAAAAGGCCAGATCCACTTCTTTCTACCACCATGACAGCCCAATCGCTGAACAATAACACATATTCCTCTCATCTGTGCGCGCAAAAACAACAACGCCCCATCCCTGATAAGATAACGAACATTGATGGTCCTGTGGGTCGGGAGGGTTGGAGATCTTATGCCAACCTTGGAAACGGGGTGGTGAGATGGACAGACGATATCTTTGATTGGAGGCTCGCAACAGATATCCAGAAGAGGCCGGCGAAGCAAAATTACAATGAGACAGGTCCCCTAACGGAACCCATGTATAGTAGTTTTAGCAACGACAAGGTCTTCAGATGGTCTGCGAAGAAAGGTATCAAAAAGGGGACGAGCGACCACAGCAACCAAACCAGCAACAAAGGAAATAGCGTTCAAGGAACCAGAAGGAGGGAAAAGAAGCCTAACTTAGCAGAGATCGTGAAGAGATCCGACATGCGTCGCCAGAAGGCGGAGATTTTTGGCTTTGAAAAGGGTGCCATGACGGCCGAGACAGCGGTTGAGGCTGAATTTTCTGGCATCGTTGACACTACAACAACAGTGACACCGACAAAAAATACCCCCGAAAGAAAAATATTCGTTAAGGGGAGCCCCACCGCTGTCGTCAAGGCGCCAGCACCAGTCCCTCCGCCAGGGAGAATGCCGGCGACCAAGTCAACTTTCTTCAGCCCCATCCGCATGAGGACCAAGGGGAGGAAGAAAGAGGTGGCGTTTGATGGCGTTACAATATGAGAAGAAGCTTGGCTTTTGTGTGCGCACAGATAGGATGTGCGTTTTCTATTTAAGAAATAATTAAACTAAAGAGTAGCTTTGGCAGTAGCCTTTTCGCAGACCAATAATCCCAGCAACTCTCTTTATCAATTTAGACATTTCCTGCGGTCCTCTCATTGACATCCCCGATACCCTTATGGGTATCCGTCCAAGTGCAATGGAATGCGCCCTCCCTGTCAGTCCTCTCATAAGTATGCCCACCAAAGAAATCCCTCTGAGCCTGAGTAAGATTAGCGGGCATCCGCATGCGACGGTACGAGTCAAAATAATTCAAAGAGGCGCACAAGGCGGGGCAGGCGACACCCGAGGCCACGCAAAGGGTCACAATTCGACGCCACGCAATGTGGCGATTGTTCAAATCGACGGCGAACTCATCGTCACACATGAGATTCTCAAGTCCCGGCTCCTTCTGGAAGGCGCGATTGATCTTATCGAGGAGTTGGGCCCGGATGATGCACCCGCCTTTCCAGATCCGAGCACACTCGCTAAGGTCGACGTCCCAATCCTCATCATCAGATGCAGCCTTAATGATATTCATGCCCTGGGCATAGCAAGTTACTTTGCTAGCGTACAGTGCATCCTTGAGATCGCTGATGACCTGCTCCTGGCTAACACTGGGGGTGTCAGTGGGTCCAGAAAGAACTTTCGATGCCCTGCCTCTCTCATCTTTGCGAGCCGACTGGTAGCGAGTGTCCAACGAAGCGGCGATCGTAGGGGCAGCGACGGATCTAGCCGCAGCCTCTTGCACTGTCCACCGTCCCGTACCTTTCATTCCTGTCTTATCGAGGATTTTATCGACGACATACCCTTCAGCGCCCTCCTCCCCTCCGCTGGCTTCATCGTCCTTCTTGGTGAAAATTTGAGCCGTAATCTCAATGAGATAAGACTGCAGCTCGCACTTATTCCAATTCGCGAAAGTAGCAGCAATCTCGTCGTTCTCCATTCCCAAGATTGTCTTCAAAACATCGTACACTTCAGCGATCAGTTGCATGTCTCCGTATTCGATACCGTTGTGAACCATTTTCACATAGTTTCCTGCACCAATAGGTCCGCAGTAGAAGGTGCAAGGTCCATTGTCGCACTGGGCTGCGCAGCGGTGAAGAATTGGCTGAAGTGCGTCAAAGGCCGAGCGAGGACCGCCAGGCATAAGGGACGGGCCATTTCGAGCTCCCTCCTCACCACCACTGATCCCCATCCCTACAAACATGATTCCTTTCTCCTCCAAGGCCTTACTCCTGCGAACGCTATTGGGATACCATTCATTTCCGCCGTCAACAATCATGTCTCCCTCTTCCATGTGCTCGGCCAGCAGCGCAATTGTATCGTCGACCGGCTTACCGGCCATTACCAAAAGAATAACTTTGCGGGGCCTCTCAAGGCGATCCACAAACTCCTTGGGGGAATATGCACCGACAAGGGGAAGATCGCCCTCCTCCTTAGCGCGGGAGACGGTCAAATCCACTTTCGAGGGAGAGCGGTTCGCCACGCAGACAGAGAAACCGTGAGATGCCATATTCAAGGCAAAATTTTGGCCCTGTGAAAATTGTATTGTTGTGTGAGTTTTTGTGCTAAGAGAGAGAGAGAGCGCACGCAAAAACGACTTCGAGCAAAGAGCTCGCGCTCATACGAGCGCGAAATCCTTTCACGTCCCCGACAGAACAAGATTTCCAATCCACACCAACAACAATCGGACGATGGAATGTTTGCCTTCCTGATAGCGCAGCTCTGCCGTACCATAACCGCAAGGCCGTAGAGACCGATATTGCACAATTCGTCACCCATAGTAGTTTTTATTCAGTAATATCGAAAGATTAACGGAAAACACTTCGCTGAAGGGTTGTTTCGTACTTTTGGTGTCCGCGCGGATAGTTTTCTTCACCAAGCAATTGCTCCCACCCAAAAAAAGTTTTTGTCAAAATTTGGTGCGTCAGTTGCTTCACATTTGACAGTTTACACCCCATCAATCAATCATATCCTCGACAACTTTTACGATCCTGTTTTTTCGTAGTGGCGACCACATCGACCAATCCGGCAAAAAGCACTACTTCTTAGGTAAAAATGTCATCCGACCACCGAACGTTCCGTGATGTGAAGGACTATGTAACTTTCCTTGGAGGAAAAAACGCACGAGTAATCCGCAAGGTTTTGATAGCCAATAATGGGATTGGAGCTGTCAAGGCGATCCGCTCCATCCGTAAGTTCTCATTTGACACTTTTGCGGATACCAAGGCCATCTCGTTCGTGGTCATGGCGACTCCAGAGGATCTTCGATCGAACGCGGAGTACATTCGTATGGCAGACGAGGTTGTTGACGTCCCTGGTGGCTCGAATAACAACAATTATGCCAATTGTCAATTAATAGTGGAAATTGCCCGAATCCACCGTGTGGATGCTGTTTGGGCTGGCTGGGGGCACGCGTCAGAAAATCCCCTGCTTCCCAATTCTCTCCACGCCCAGTCCCCCCCCATCAAGTTTATCGGGCCAACTGGCAGCGCTATGTACGCCCTGGGGGACAAGATTGGTTCGACTATAATTGCCCAGACTGCCGGAGTGCCATGCATTTCCTGGAATGGTGACGGAATTAACGCTAGTTACGACAAAGCTTCGGGCTCATTGCCGGAACAGGCATTTCAAGATGCGTGTATCAAGGACGCAGACGACGCAGAGCGAGCCGCGAATAAAATTGGTTTCCCTGTGATGATCAAGGCTTCAGAGGGTGGAGGCGGCAAGGGAATCAGGATGGTGAGCAACAGCTCCGACGTGAAGAATTGCTACCGTCAAGTCACGGGGGAAGTGCCAGGATCTCCAATTTTTATCATGAAGCTTTCATCTCGAAGTCGTCATCTGGAGGTGCAGCTCATTGCGGATGAGTATGGCGAGGCCATAGCTTTGAACGGCAGGGATTGCAGTGTTCAGCGGCGCCACCAGAAGATCATTGAGGAGGGCCCCCCTGTTGCTGCCGAGCCAGCCGTCTGGAAAGAGATGGAAAAGGCCGCGGTACAGCTCGCGAAGGCAGTGAACTACTGCAATGCGGGAACAGTCGAATATTTGTACTCGGAGGTGAGAGGAGAGGAGAGGAGAGGAGGAAAGTTTTTTCTACTTATGCGCGCGCGGAGACGACGTATTATTGCTCACCAAAATTGCAAATCTGCCCTTCCACTGCTTTTTGTAGCCTGATCAGAAGTTCTACTTTCTTGAGCTCAACCCTCGCCTCCAGGTGGAACATCCTGTCACGGAAATGATCACCAAGGTGAACCTTCCCGCCACCCAACTTCAGATTGCCATGGGCATTCCTTTGCACAACATACCCGATATCCGCGCGCTTTACGGGCGGGACCGATTTCAGCCTTCCCCGTCGGCGTCGTCCTCTGACATTAGTTTCGGAGTGGAAGAGCGCATCCCCGCCCACGGACACTGCATCGCTGTCAGGATCACAGCGGAGAACGCTGAACAGGGCTTCAAGCCAACATCAGGTGGCATCCAAGAGCTCAATTTCAGGTCTACCCCCGATGTTTGGGGATACTTTTCTATGGACAGTAGTGGCAGTGTGCACGAATTTGCTGACAGCCAGTTTGGGCATCTCTTCGCGAACGGTATCGATAGGGAACAGGCGAGAAAGAACATGGTGCTGGCTTTGAAAGAGTTGTCCATTCGAGGGGACATATACACCACCGTCGACTACATCTCTAACTTGATTCAAATGGATGACTTTACTGAGAATAGGATCGACACGGGTTGGCTTGATAAGCTGATTAAATTGAATCTAGATGGCGCGGAGGATACCGAAAAGAAAATTGAGAAGCAGTCTTCTCAGCTGTACGTTGTGATCGCAGCGAGCATAGTCGCTTACGAAAAGTGCAACGAAGGGGAGGCGCAATTCATCGACTCCCTTTCTAAGGGGCAGCTGCCGTCGCAGTCTCTCCTCAAGCAGATCCACCAAGTGGAACTCATCTACGAGTCGATCAAGTATGTTCTCCTTACTGCACGCCGAGGGGAGAATTCCTTCACGATTACGAACAATTCCTCGACGAACGACTACGTCGAGACGAGTGTTCGCTCACTTTCTGACGGAGGGTATTTAATTAAGATCCACAACAAGTCGCATGTCGCTTATGTGACCTCTCCTCGCGACTCTCCATCGGGGATGCGCCTCAATATTGCTGGTGCCAACGTCGTCTTCACGCCCGACTATGACCCCACGACTTTACGAACTGACGTAGCCGGCAAGCTCGTCAAACGTCTCGTTGAGGAGGGGTCGCATGTTGGGAAGAATGGAGAGTTTGCAGAGATTGAGGTCATGAAAATGTTCATGCCTCTGAAGGTATCAGAGAGCGGCAAAATTAGCTGGGTTGCCAACGAGGGCGCCTCGCTGTCTCCAGGGCAAGTCATTGCAAAATTCGAGCTTGACAATCCGGAGATGGTCAAGACGGCAACGGTATTCGACGGCACATTAGCGTCCAGCTTCAAGGAACATCGAGCTTCTTTCCTTTCTGATAACACCGAAAAACCAGTTAGGGCGCATGTCCTCCTAAGACAGAGCGTCGTGAAGCTGAAAGAGATCATGGGCGGTTTTGTTTTCCCCCCTGACGCTCTTAATGCTTTGCTGGAAGACTTGCAGTCTGCTGTCTTGGACAAAATGCTGCCAGCTTACGAAGTTGAGGAGCAGTTGTCTATCATCAGCAGTCGCATAAACCTGACTTTAGCGAACAAAATCAAGTCGATAGTCGAGTCGTCCAAAGACGGCGGCAACAGCAATGACCACTTTAACGCCCAGCAAATCATCGATCTGATGGAACATCATGCACAATCTCTGACGCTTTCTGAGCAATCAACTTTTTTGACTACCACCATGGCTTTGAGGGACTGCCTTACCCCCTATGCAAAATCTACCGGGGGAGGAGAGAAAGCACTCATCGAGCTGCTGTCACTGCTACGCGAATGGATTAGCATCGAGAGAAACTTTTGCGACGCTAATGACTACGCTAGCGCTATCGATTCTTTAAGAAAATTGCACGTCAATGAGCCAGAAACTGTGATGAAGGTGTGCAGGGCTCATTCCCAGCTGAAAGAGACGAGCTCTTTGGTCCTGCTCCTAATTGACATTATTGGAGAAGCTGCGATCTCCGCGAAGCAAACGCCGCCGTCCCCATCTCCATCAGCGCAGTCGCTGTCTCCACATCCACCACCCCCACCATCACCGTTGAAGACAACTGGTGCGCGGAAGTCTTCAATCGTCGAGGGCGCGTATAGTTTGTTCACGGCTCTCCCTTGTCTTTCTGAGATTGGTAACATGAACAGTACAAACGACGAGACATATAACAGGATCGCTGCTAGAGCGAGGAAGATAATTATGCTGGAGACCTCACCCTCAGTGAACCAGAGAATCGAGAAAATCGCTCTCTTGACGAAGAATGCCACCGACGCTTCAATTAAACAGTTTGTTGAGACAGAGAATGTCCCCATCAATGACATTTTCCTTACGCTTTTGTCGCTGTTGACTGATGAAGCGGATAAGAAAAATTTGCTCAACCTCTACACTCGGATGGTTTACAGAACATACTTGGTATCTGACTTTAAATACGACGCGGCCCTGCAGGCGGCGGTGTTCACTTTCCGCAATAGCTCTGACGAAAGCTCCGCGATTAGCATAGGGCAGAAAGCAGGCGGCAATAGCATGAACGACCTAACCAGCATGGTATCAAGCAACAGCATTAATAGCGATAGCGAGAGCGAGGGCGTCTTGGGTATTGGCGCGGAGAGTGGAACCAAAAACCGCATTCCCTTTGATACGCAGCGCTTTGGTCTCTTTGCGGAAGTGGAGAGCATTGGATCTCTACAGGGGAGAGCTGGCGAGAAAAAGTTGTTGGGCTTGATTGAGAAGTTTCCCCAGATTGCCGAGAAGAAGCCCCGCAATTTGTGCGGTCCCGTAAACACTCTTCACGTTGCAATAACGCAAAACGAAGGGGGCAATCTTGAGGAGGCCAGCGGCAGCCTCCTCGATATTCTCCAGCAAAATTCTATCACTGAGCGGCTCCTCAAGGCAGACGTGAGGCGCGTGAGCTTTATCCTGCGCGGTGATGGCCAGAGCGAGGATGGCGGCGACGAGCACCCTTCGATCTTCACTTATAGAGCACGTCTCGGTTATCAAGAGGATACTCTTTTCCGCCATATTGAACCGGCACTCGCCTACCACCTCGACCTTGACCGCATCTCTCCCAACTTCCACGTGCATCCATTAAAGGTCAGCCAGACGCGAACTAGTAATGTCCACGTGTACAGGGCTGTCCCAAGGAAATCTGCGATGATGAAATCCCCCGCAGCCAAGAAAGTCCCCCGCATCTTTGTACGCTCCTTGTCGTTCGTAAGTGAATACTCCAAGTCCATGTTCGAGCGCACTTTCGTCGACGCCCTCAACGCGCTGGACCAAAGCGGAAACATCGTCACGACGAACTCTGATAGCAACAATCATCTGTTCATCAACTTGCTCACCGAGGCTCGTACTGTGACGAAGGACCCTGCTCTCATTGAAGAGTACTTCTCCAAAGTATTTGACCTTTACTCGGACAGGCTGAAGAAGCTGAACGTGGGGGAGATCGAGATCAAGGCCAGCTGCGTTCTCAATGAGAGCAGCCCCATCATCCGCTTGCGTATCATCAGCAGTAACCCAACGGGGTTCTTCAGGGAGATTTCAACGTATGTCGAGGCCGCCGAAGAAGAGTCAGGAGGGGTCGTCTTTAGGTACATTGGTGCCGAGAAGAACACTGGTTTCAAGGGCAGCGGTAGAGACACCTTGAGCTGGGAGGGGGCTTCCATAAGCTCCAGCTACCCCCTGACCCGTCCTTTCTCGCTGAAGCGCTCTCAGGCCCTCCGTTCATCAGACACCCCTTACGTTTACGATATTCCCGCCCTCTTTTCCTATGGTGCCTCTAACTCCTGGGATTCTTGGACCACCCTCCAGGGCTCGGGGGGTAAAAACCGGAAGAACTCCACCAAAAGCACCCCCTCGTCCAACAAATTCAACTGCGTCAATGCCAACGAGCTCGTCGTCGTCCGAAAGAATGGCGAGAGCGGCGGGTGGACGATGCAGGATTACCTCGAGGGAGCTCTGACCGTGGTGGAGACGAAGAGAAACCCAGGGGAGAACACCATTGGCATGGTCGCCTGGTTGATGACATTGAAGACACCGGAATACCCCCAAGGACGCCAAATTGTCGTCATCGCAAACGACATCACTTTCAAGGCCGGTTCTTTCGGCACTAGGGAGGATATATTATTCAAGCTGGCCTCTGCCTTCGCGCGCTCCCGTGGGCTCCCTCGAATATACTGCGCGGCGAACAGCGGCGCTAGGATCGGGATGTCCGAGTCCGTCAAGAAGGTGTTCAAGGTCGCGTTCTCAGACCCTGAGAAACCGGAGAACGGATTCGAGTACCTCTACCTCGACTCTGACGAGTACACGAAGTTGAGCAAGAAGGGAGGCGTACGCTGCGTGCTTGCCGATGGGGGGGAGCACAGAATCACTGACATCATCGGGGAGGAGGAGGACCTAGGAGTGGAGAATCTCAAGGGATCTGGACTCATCGCCGGCGAGACGAGTCTCGCTTACGACAAGATCTTCACCTTGACGATTGTCTTGGGGAGGAGCGTTGGAATCGGCGCCTATCTCGTCAGGCTGGGACAGCGAACCATCCAGAAGCAGACGTCTTCTCCCATAATCCTCACAGGCTACCAGGCCCTCAACAAGCTCATGGGTTGCGACGTGTACATGACGAACGACCAGCTCGGGGGCCCGGGCATCATGTACCCCAACGGAGTATCGCATCTCCTCGCCAACAATCACCTAGAGGCGATCACGATGGGGATAGACTGGCTGAGCTTCGTGCCTGCCGTGAGAGGCGGGATCATCCCGATTCAAGACATTCGGGGGATTGATGTCATCGAGAGAAATATCGATTGGACGCCCGTTGAAGGTAAGCCGTACGACCCGAGACTTTTGTTGACGGGAGCTTTCGGGGACGACAACGACAAAAAATGGACGAGTGGCTTGCTGGACAAGGGCTCGTGGAAGGAGACATTGGGAGGCTGGGCCAAGACAGTCGTCGTAGGCCGGGGCAGGCTCGGTGGAATACCTCTGGGGCTTATCCTCACGGAGAACAGGACCAGCCAGCACGTTCACCCCGCAGACCCAGCGGACAAAACTTCCTCCGAGTCTATCACCTCTCAGGCAGGTGGCGTCTGGTTCCCAGACTCGGCAGCAAAGACTGCACAAGCGATTCGCGATTTCGGCGGCGAAGATCTCCCGCTAATGATCGTCGCGAACTGGAGGGGCTTCAGTGGCGGGCAGAGAGACATGTTTGACGAGGTTCTTAAGTTCGGCGCCTTGATAGTCGATGCCTTGGTGGCCTACACCCAGCCCGTTTTCGTCTATATCCCGCCCTTCGCCGAGCTTAGGGGCGGAGCGTGGGTCGTTGTAGATGCGACCATCAACAAGGAGGTGATGGAATTCTACGCTGCGAAGGGCTCTGCGAGAGGTGGGGTCTTGGAGCCTGTGGGGGCGGCGGCAATCAAATTCAAGAAGAAAGACATTATCGAGACAATGCACCGGCTCGACGACGAGCTGAAGGCGCTCGCGAAGGAGCACCGCCAGTGTCTTTCTACAGACCCCGACAAAGCCGAGGACTTGGGGGAAAAAATCGCCTACCGTGAAAACCTTCTTTTGCCCGTTTATGAGCAGCTTAGTGTCACCTTTGCGGATCTGCACGACACACCCGGGAGGATGAAAGCTAAGGGTGTGATTAGAGGGGAGGTGGAGTGGAGAGAGGCCAGGAGGTATTTTTACTGGAGGTTAAGGAGAAGGCTCGCGGAATTCGATCTTAGAAGGAAGGTGGAGGGGGAAGTGGGAGACGAGGGAAGTGATATGAACTGTGGCGGTCTTGGTACCGCTGACGGGGCCGCTGAATCTGCTTCCGGGTCTGCGAAGAGCAAGATTATTGAGGCTTGGTTCAAGGAAAGTATTGGCTCTGAAGGCACAGGACCGGCAGGAGAGGCGGCCTGGGATGACGACAAGAGGGTCCTCCGCTGGATGAAGAGTGACAAAGGTGAAATCGATCGCCGCCTCAGAACCCGGAAGTTGCAGACTTCAACAGCCAAGGTGAAGAATCTGTTGAATGATCTGAAGGGATTAAATCTGACGGACGAGGAGAAAGCCGAATTCAAGAGTATGATAATGGACGAGCTGTGAACACACAGGACTTTTTTGATTGCATTTTCTGTTTTTCTGTCTCCAATTTAATTTCTTGACCTTTCCCTCTCCACCCACCCACATTTACTATTTAACGCATGACGACGAGAGCAAAATAATTTTTTTAGAAAAGGTCAATTTATTCGTCCTAGTATTTTTAAACAGCAGTGTTCACTGTGTTCACTTCCCCAAATTCACCTCCCTGGATTTAAGAGGCGTCTTGACCGCAGTGGACGCAGTGAGGCCACTTTTTTTCCTGTTCAACTCCGTGTAGGCGACAATGCCGCAGAAACTCATCACCATACCGCTGAGCCTAACCGGATTGCTGTCTTCTCCGAATAACAGTACTCCGCTGATGAGGATCAAGACGAGCTTGAAATGTCCCAAAACTTGGTAGGAAACAACGGACGAGTTACCAATGACGAGGAAAGTTGATAGGTTGACACAGAAAGCCAAGACACAGGCCACAAAAATGGCTGTAATTGCCTCAGAACTGTATTCGTAGTTCATGAGGCCAGTGGGGCCCCAAATATCGTCGAGAAAGGGGGACATCAGGAGGACAACAGTAGCAGACTGAGGCGCCTGATAGTGCAGAAGCTGGAGTGCATTGCATTCAAGAGATTGCTGGCGGCTTTTCACGAGCAACTGGTAGAAAGCGGTTGAGACAAGGCCCATTACTGCCCAAAATGTGCCTTTGGCATTCACTGAGAAGTCCGAGACGGTGCTGATAGCCACACCAAAGCAAATAAAACCTAAGCAGGTGAGCTTTTGGGACTCAATGTGAATGTTGAAAAAAAATCGCTGGAGCACAACAACAACAGGAGTGGTGAGAACTTTCATGAGCTGGTAGAATCCGACTGAATTGTACTGGAGGGACAAGTTGTTGCACACAACAAAGGCGCAAAAGGCAACAGTAATTGGCAGCACGTCCATGTGGTTCAGCTTTTTCGGGGTGTACATGTTGAGCATACGACAGCCCTGAACGCCAATAGTCGTCGCAACAAAATGGAGCGATGTTACAAATACAGCGAAGTTGTATTTGTACACATGAAAAACATATTTGTTCATGAAGACTGGTTGTTGTTGTTGTTGTTGTTGTTGTTGTTGTTGTTGTTGTTGTTGTTGTT
>Ga0115556_1001873_pt1 | contig 14270 bp, 8 predicted proteins | sample COGITO_mtgs_1104_5_FD_87282 | JGI IMG/M metagenome (GOLD analysis project Ga0115556, IMG submission 87282) | Pelagic marine microbial communities from North Sea - COGITO_mtgs_110414 | ecosystem: Environmental > Aquatic > Marine > Epipelagic | place: Germany:Helgoland, sampling site Kabeltonne... | reverse complement strand
CGTTGCCCTCTGCTCAACCCCCCCCCCTTTTGTGAAATTTTTTTTTTTTCCAGAGGGCCAGAAACCAAAACAACCCCCCCCCCCCCCCCCCCCAGTCAAACCAAGACTCAAAAAACCAAGACACCGCCCCTCTCACCTTTACGCATCTTTCAAATCTTCTGCGAATATCATTGACTACAATATTCTCACTCTTCAACCACACCCTTTTCTCCTGAGTCCAGTCAGCGTGAAACCCCCTCGCTTCTTTAGCTTTTGCCGAGATGACACCCCAAACCACCAGCCCTCCTCCCCCAAGCACCACGAGTAACACGAATGTGACTAGAAACAACACTCCGCTCACCTCTCCTATCCCCCGGCTTGGTTCTGATGGCCGGCGGGGTTCCTTCTTCGAGAAAATGGGCTCTGTGGCAAACGTCATGCAGACAAACCTCAAGCTCTCAAATACCCTTAGCCTAGGGAATAATGCAAGCAAGCGATCGATACTCAAGCGCACAGGAACTGACAAAGATAAACTCAAGGTGAAATCTGGCCACAGTGTGACCTTCAACCTAGACATAAATGTTATCAACTTTGACGAGACTGGAGCCCCCAAGGCAACCAGTCAAGGGCTGCTCTCAAGCAACGATCAAGGCAACACTATCCTGTACCGTGCCCTGAGTATATTTGGTTTTAAGGGTCCCTTGGAGTACAACAGCATGGTATCTATAATTAAGCGCCAGATCGTCGTCCTGTGTCACCTCTATACTTTCTGGGCGCTCCCTTTTGACGTGGTCTTCTCCGACTCCTCGTCTTCCTCCACTGGGATGGCGATTGACTTAGTCTACCTTTTCGCGATGATCACCTCCTTCATTACGGTGCGTAAGGACCCGACTACGGGGAAGGACATTAAAGACGGGCGAGGAATCTTGGCGCAATACATGAGGAGGAAGCACATGTTTGAGAGGTCTAAGGGGGACTCATTTTTTCTCGACGCATTAGCGCTGTTCCCCTACTACGTTGTCGTCTTTATACTATACCTTGTCTCCAATGAATCTCTCAAAGACGCTGCGAGCCTCCTTTATGGCCTCTCCAGACTACCCCAGCTCTATCGAATTGTGCTTCTCACGTCTTTCTTCAGAGAGATGGAGGTATCTGTAGAGATCGACGTTAGACAGACAGCGCTTGTGAAGTATATCACCATGATTCTTGGTGCGGCTCACTGGTTAGGCTGCATCTGGTGGGAGCTTGCGGGGGAACGTGAGTTTAACGAGAATACGTGGGTTTATCACTACAGCTATGAATTCCTCAGTCCTGATAAGAGTTTGCTCGTCAACACGACGTTGGAAGAGTATTTAGCTGCTCCGAGTGTCAACTATACAATTGAACACGCTGCTGGCACCAACAACGCTTACTCTGACACTGAGTTGGTCGGCACAGGTGGATTATCCCAAGCAGACAAACTCTTCCAACTCTATGGCCTATCCACCACCCGCTCCCAATACTTTCTCTGCATCTATTGGGGTTTCCAGTCGCTCACAAACCTTGGCTACTCTGACTTAATACCCGACAACAGTCCCGAGATGCTTTTCGGTTTCTTCTTGTGCGTGTTTCAGGTGGCCTTCTACGCGTATATTCTTGGAACACTTTTCAGCTACGTCGTCAAGAAAGACCAGCACGTGGAGAATTACAGAAAGAGGTATGTATGCCCGTCGGAGATGGTGGCGTGACGGCGGACTAGATTGTCGGAATAATATTTTCAAGTATATAGAGAACTCACACCTTCTTCGCTCGATTGACCAACATTCCAGTGTTTCTGCCTTAGAAGCGTATTGTTCTAACCGTGAGTTGCCCACAGAGCTCAAGTCACGTCTGATGTCTTACTTCCAGTTTCAGCTGTCGAAGACCTCCCAGGATAACACATCCGTTACTGGGGCTCTCCCTCCTGCTTTGGTAACCAAGGTCGCCTCATTTAAATACCGTCACATTGTAACTAGGAGCGAATGCTTTGAGAATGCCACCCAGGAGTTCCTCGCGAGCATCTTTGAGAAGTTGCAAACCCGTTTTCTGATGCCCAATGAGGTGCTATTTAACAAAGGTGACATGGGCCGGGAGGTCTGTTTCGTCGAGAATGGGGAATTGGAGGTCTATGCTGACAACGAGAAGAAAACCTTCCTCCGCAAGATCACAAACGACGGGACCAGCTCTGCAATGGTCGGAGAGCTCTCTTTCTTTCTCACTATTCCCCAGCCCGAGATGGTGACAAGCAAGACAAGCGGAGATGTCACACTGCTGACTTTGAGTAAAGAAGACTACAACAATTGTGTAGATAAGTACCCTGAGTGCCACCCGATCGTTGTGAAGAAACTGTGTGCGGAGATGGGGCTTAGCGGGAAAGGGGACGAGTTGACGAGCGCAGACGCGGCTGACTTAGATGGCGTTGCCAAAAATGACAACAAAGGTGGCGAGAAGAGTGAGAGCAACACAAAGGGCTTAAGCGCAAGTGGTGGCGTGAGCAAACAACAGGGAAAGGGTGTTGCAGGCGATGAAGATAACTCAGATGAAACGAAAAATGTGCTCAGGGGAGTCCTGAAGAAACGCAGCGCCGACGCACTCTATGATATGATCGTTGCCGCAGCTGAGGGCGACGTCAACGAAGTTAAGAATTTGCTTCTCAAAGGACTCGACATTAACACTTGCGACTTCGACGAGCGCACAACGCTTCACCTCGCTTCGAGCCAGGGAAATGCCAAGGTTGTTGAGCTTCTTCTTAAGGAAGGGGCGGACGTTCACGCTGTTGACAGATACGGGAACAATGCCCTTCACGAGGCTGTCACGAACAACCACGTGGCAGTAGCAGAGATGCTCTCCCGAGCTGGTGCCGAGCTCGCGTACAAAAACCCGGCTGAACATCTCACGAAGGCAGCAGGACAGGGAGATCTAGACAGATTGAACACCTTGATACAGTATGGTGTTGACATCAACGCAGGGGACGACGATGGAAGGACCAGCTTGCATTTAAGTGCCAGCGAAGGAAATTTGAACGTCGTAGAGTTTCTTCTTGCACACGAGGCGGAGGCTAACGCAAGGGATAGATGGGACCACACTCCACTCGATGGTGCTGTCGAGAAGGGTCACGATCTCGTCGCCGCTGCGCTCTTCGCGCGGGGCGGAGAAATGAACATGAAAACAGCCAAGTCTCTTTTCATGTCCTCCGCCCGGAAAGGCGATCTGGGCACCTTAAAGTTGCTTGTGGAGAACGGCATGGACATTGACGCGCTTGACTACGATATGTGCAGCGGCTTGCACGTTGCCGCAATGGCAGACCAGCCCGTTGCAGTCGATTTCCTCCTCAGTAATAAGACCACTGTGAACCTCCTCTCTAGGTGGAACACCTCACCGCTAGACGAGGCCATCAAGTCCAAGAGCATACTATGTGCGAAGCTCTTGGTCGCTTGTGGGGGACAGACCTTTGTTCACCATGACCCCGAGCTCCTCGCAATTGTCAATGAGTCCACCATGACTCTCGCTGATGTGCGCAGGTCCATCGCCAAGGAAGTGAACACTCAGAGTGAGAGGCGTCGCGAGATGCACAAGCTAAAGCAGCTCCATATGAAGCTTGTTGACGACACTGGGGAGGCTGCACGCGTGGTTGCTCTCCAGTATAAGGCGCAAGAAGAGGTCATCAACAAGATATACCGCAGTCGCCTGGCAATGGAACTCCCCGTGTTTAAGGAGAGTGACTTGAATTTCGCGAATTTCTACTCCAGTATGGAGAAAGACACACGGTGCGCCATGCTACGGGCGGTTGAAGCCCATGGTAGCTCGAACAAAACAACCAGTGGTAACAACATGGGAGCAAACTCGTTGGGTGGCGGTGGGACGGCTGCTGGCCTAGCCATGGAGCGGTTCATCCAGGACAAGGCAAACACCAATGCGATGAGTAGCTTATCGTTCTCGTCTTTTGACCAGGTCATGCTTTCGCTTAGTAAGGTCGAGGATGGGATGAACCAGCTTATGAAGATCTTCAACAGCCAAGCCAACCCCGACATTTTTGTTCCTAGCGTTGATAGCCAAGGGCTTGCCTGTATTTTCAAGCTCATCGGCGTTAATAACGTGAGCTACAAGGATATCGAAAACACCATCGCGCGAGCAGCGGAGATTGATCAAGAAAAAAACTTCTCTGATGGTGAAACTAGGACGGCATCGAAGCGAAGTAGAGAACATAGTGGCAAACTCATCACATTCCAACGCTTTATTAGTGACCCGCTTTGCGTGGACTCGATCGCCCCAGAGCATGATATGGCTCCTTCTAACGAAAAAATCAAGCGTGCGTTTCAGATCATTCGCGCGACATTTTTTTTGTTGGATACTGATGGCGATGGTGAGATCACTCTCGATGAGTTGCAGCAGAGCAAGGGCTTGATGGGGGAATTAAGTATCGGGAAGGAGGTAAGTGACGCCCGCGGCGATGTTGGTAAAGATTTTACGAAAAATCTTTTTCATTTCTTGTATGGTGTCTGACACCTTTGACCCCACATTGAAAAAACACCGAAACGACGTAGCTGAAGAACGCATTTAACAGGAAAGAGACTATGAATATGGGTGACTTGGTTGCGCTTTTCGCGAACTGGACCCTTTGCCTAGATAGTGACGGTGGAATTCACAATGACCACGTTCACGTCGAGAGCGGAGGTTCCGGAAGCGTCTCAGATCTCAACAGCGGTGGGGGTTCTCTCCCGAGGAGCGGAAGCGATAAAGACTTGTTAGACGACCTTGACGGGTTCGAAGAACTCGAGAAAGATAAAAAAAAGGGGGACGACGACGACGCATTAAATGCTAGTTCCGAGGTTAAGAGTAGGAAGAAGAAGAAACAGAAGCGCTTCCGACAATTTTACCGCTCTGTTAGAAGGTTCCTTGGCTGGAGTGATATCTTGCAAGACGAAGAAGAGGATATGCTTGACAAACTCTGCGGCATGATGCACGGTCAGGTTGGCACTGTGTTCAAGAGGTTTGATGCTGATGATAGCGGAGAAATTGACAGGGAGGAGTTCACTGCACTTTGCGTGCACGCTATCGGTGAGGTTAGTGATGAGGAAATGAGCAACCTCTTTAATTTCTTCGACGGTGACAAGAAAGGTTTAATTACATTCGAAATGTTGCAAAAGAGGCTCAAGGACGCGGAGAACAGGAAGTCTACTGACAAGAGCCAGAATAAGTTGAGGAGTTTCGTCTTGGAGAGGAACGGCTGGCTCCACAAAATTCTGATCCGACTTCGCTTACTGGCGAGTTTCTTCTACTTACTGGTCGTTCCTTATGAGATTTGCTTTATCCACACAGCCCCGAACGCGGATAGTGACACCTCCTTCAGCTTCTTTTTTGTTGGATGGTGTGTCGACATAACCCTTTACATAGACATGATCAGCAAGTTCCACTTGAACTACGTGAACAAGTACAGCGTGGAGGTTTACAAGCTACGAAAGATTCGTAAGCACTATTTAGCCCACGGCTTCGCTTACGACTTCATCGCGCTTATTCCAATAGACATTTTATTCTATTTGGCCATGGGCGAGGGAAGGCTGGCTGCGTTGGGTTACTTTCGTCTGTTGCGCCTGTTGCGTTTAGTTGACATCTTTAACTATTTCGGCGCAAAGAGGGCCAAAGCTACTAAAAATAGGATTCGAGTGGAGCTTCAGATTCTGTTTGTGATGCTATTCGCTTGTGTGCACCTTGCCGCTTGTATCTGGTTCAGTTTAACCAGTAGCCCCACAGATAACACCTACCTAAAGAACTACCACAACACCTATGATAAATTTGGCAGTGACAAGGAAAATCCCATGATGTACGAGCCATACTTACTTTCGCTATACTGGGTCACGGGCACATTGACGACGATGGGCCAGGGCGGTGGTGACTTGATGCCACAGAACCTGCAGGAGCGCTTCTTCGCGATTTTTTTGATGGTATTCAACTTGAGTATATACGCCTACATTCTGGGTGCCATAAGTAACCTCTTCATGAGTGCGGACGAAGCCATAGTAGAGCGTAGAAACGAGATCAGTGCCTTGGAGAAGTATATCAGCGACAACAAGCTATCCACAGGGTTGGAGACGGAGATTCGTGGAGCGATGAGAAACCAGGGGGGAGAGGGTAGCGGAGTTTCTGCTGACGAGGAGAGGTCAGTCTTCAAGAAGTTATCCCACTCGTTGCAAGTGGAGGTTAGCCGTTACACGTGCAGCGCTTTGGTAAACAGAGTCTTCGCTTTCAGCGGGTGTGATGAGCACTTCAAGGACAACGTTTGCTGCGAGCTCAACGAAGAGAACTTTGCACCTGGCACTTTTATTGCAAAGGAGAATGAGCCCTGTACCTCCCTCTACACGATTGCGACTGGGCTGGTGGAGATCATTGTACACGATAGCGACGATGATACCGATTTAGTCACGATGGAGGTCACGGAAGGGGCTTGCATAGGTGAGATGAGCTTTTTCTTCAACATGCGCCATAGTGAGTCGGCCCGGGCATCTGTTACGAGCTTCGTTAGAGTGTTCGCCCTTGAAAAGAATGACTACAATCGCTTAATCAAGCTGTACCCCCACGAGGAGGAGAGAATTACCCAAAATGTCTTGAGCACGAGAATAGGCGGCGGGGGCAAGAAATCTGGAGGGAGCGTCAGCGACGGGGCGAGCTCCACTGGGTTCAGCAGCGACGGAGGAAGTAGCGGGGGAGGGAGCAGCAACGGAGACAGCAGCACTGACGGGGGGAGCGAGGGCACGACCAACACCGCCGGCGGGGGGCAGGCCATGAACGAGATCGCCAAGGCTGTTGAGAAGAAGAGACTGACTAAAGCCAACGAGGTGAATTATGCTCTGTGCCTAGCGGCCGCAAAGAACAATATACCCTTCCTGGAGGCAACCATCAGCAAGGATAAGAATTTCCACCAGCGTCACTACTTCGGGCGAACACCGCTGCACGTCGCGAGTGGTGAGGGGTGTTTGGAGGTCGTGCGACTTCTTGTTCCACTCATGGATGATTTGAACAAAGTCGATTCTCGCAAGAACACTTGTCTGATGGACGCTGTGCGGAGTTGCCACAAAGACGTGGCCAAATACCTGAAGGCGAATGGTGCCAGCCTGAATGAGGACTTTGCTAGCATTGAGCTCAGTGATGCTTGCAGTAAGGGTGACACAGAGAAGGTGGACCTTCTGCTGAGATTAGGAACGAACCCGAGCCTGAACCCCCCTGGTAGGCGCCGAGGAGCGAGCCGGAGACGGAGGTCGGCTTCGCACATGGCCTCTAGTAATAATCACATCGATTGCATTAAGTTGCTCATAAAGTCGTACGCCAACTTGAATACTTACGACGCTTGGAGCGGGACGCCGTTGGCCGATGCTGTTAGGCACAGCCATGTTGAAATGCAAGACGTTTTGAGGGCGCACGGTGCAAAATTGAAGGAGGTTGGACTTTGCACGGCCGCCGCAGCAGGGAATATCGCCAAGATCAAGCTCATGTGCGACAATGGTGCGAACATTAACGTCACCAACTACATAGGAAGAACCATGTTGCATCTCGCTTGCAGCAATAAGCAGCCGTCAGTAATTGAATACTTGCTGAGTCACAAGACTCTGGACCTTAACTGCGTCGATTGGTACGGGGGAACGCCCCTGGACGACGCTGAACGCGAGGGACACAGCAGTATTAGTGTCATGATAAAGGAGGCTGGGGGGCTCCCGAGTTCCCATCCGAGCTTGCGTGAGACAGTCACATTAATGCAGAGCAAGCGCGACGAGGAAAAGAACAAGGCTGAGAGCAAGAGGAAGGAGGACGAGAATTTTGACAAGAAGAGGAAGCTCATGCTTGCCAAGGTTTCCAAGATAGGGCAAATCGCTGTGAGCGACATGACCACTCTTAGGCGGCTGTGGGACTCGCTGTTGTTGAGTTTACAAAGCCATACCTGGAAGAAACAGCAGGCGCTGGATAAGGCACCAAAACCAACGCTAACGGATACTCTGAAACACTTCAGAAACTCCTTCAGGGACTTCATGAAGGGCCAGTACGCGTTAACTTTGTTCGATTTTTATGAGGTCGTGAGAAGATACCGTGAAGTTTGTGAGGAACTGGATGTTGGAGAAAGGAACACATTAGTTGCAGAAATCTGGGACGAGTACTGCGACGAAAGCTCTCCTAGTTTCGTACAGATGAAGCCGGATCTGTTAAAGTCGATCAAGGAGAAGATGGTCGAGTACGAGATGGAGTTCGACGACCCCGAAGGGTATGTGAGATTCACGAAGGAGAAAATCATTGAAAAAGAGAAGAAGGCGGCAAACCGCGTCATGTACGACAGTCTTGGGAGGTACATCGGGAACAATGACGACGCAAATGATCTGGATAACCAGCCAAGTATCTTTGTGTTCGTCGAGAAAGAATTGGAAATGATGATGATGAGGGACTTCATGGATGGATACTTTGGAAGCCCGGAATTCAAGAATGTGCACAAACACCCGAGTGGGAGGACTTGGAGAGTCTTACTCATGTGCGAGAAGGCTCTTGGTTTGTGTGTGAAAATTGAGAACGAGCTTGCGGTAGTGCTGGAAGAGATGGTGCTCGTGAATGAGATGAAAAGCATGTATAGTGGAAGTAACGGCCTTGATAACCTTACTAAGGAGGGCGCCAGGGATCTAAAAACGAATTTGACCAACTTCAGGGAAAAAATCGAAATGATCTGTGTCATCACCAAAACAAACTTTGCCAAGGGTTTCCGGAAGGCGTCTGTCCTGCACAATCAGAAAACAGGAGAATTTGTGTCAGCAAATGCAGGAATGCTAGGGATGGGAGCAGGTGGTGGGACAGGATTGGCCGAGCTCGTCGGAAATGTTGAAGATGATACTAGGGGACTCAAAAAAGAGCGCTCTACCAGCAATGTCAGCGGCCTGACGTCAGAGGAAGAAGGAGAATCGGAGAAGAGGAAGCCGATGCCTGTAGGTAGGGGAATGCTCAAGAAGCAGGGCAGCAGAGTGAACGGTTTCGACGTAATTGGCTGAGCAGGGAAATGGTGAACAGGAGAATGTAACTGTACATTTGGGCGAACCGTTAACGCGAACAATTATATTGTACATAGCTTCGCACGGTTGTTAATTCGGTAGTACTACAGGCTTGTATATTATTTCTCGGGAAATCTTCTTCTTTTCTACTTCTTTACCGCTCATCTTGAGCACAAAAAAAATACTGGCTGGCTGGTGACAAACATCACATGAATTACTAACTATTCGTTGAAACGCCTGATCCACTGAAAATTAAAAAACCAGCTCTTGGTAAAACACTTCCGACATGGCATGGGAAAGCGGAAATTAATTGGGAAATGCGTGGTGGTGGGTGTGGAAGTTAGATCAGAAAGTTTTTGTTTTGTCTTGGCTGGTGAATTGGAAAACCAAACGCACCTTATCCAAGACACTTCTTGTCGCGCCGAATGCTACATAACTCGAAAGGAGAGCAAGGATAAGCTGCGTCGTGCCTTCACCAAAATCAAAAATATAGCCTAAACCTCCGCAGTCAAGAGGATTAGAGGAGCAATATGCCGGCACGTTGATGGATGTCAGGGAACGAGCCGCAACAAATGCAGCCACAACACCATCACACAGATTTCCATTGTCTTTCACATCTGCTCGCACAACGTAGCGGTACGTTATGGCAAAGAGGCTACACTGGATTGCAGTCATATCAGTTGCAAACTCTCCTTGTGCAAACGAGTTGGTAATTTTCGGGTCAAGGAACGCTTGTGCATAGGTAAATGGAGCAGCAGAAATACCTCCAGAGACGGCTCCAGTGATGGCACACTTGATTGACTCAATCCTCTCGAAGGCAGACTTACTCGGATCTTCTCTATTGACTTTGCCGCCCTCATATTTCTGGGACAGAGACAGTGAGGTTGTCCCATATTTCTGGGACAGTGGTGGCGGTGTCGTTGTGATCAAGAAGGCATGTGCCGCTGAGGCGAAAAGAATGAGAAAAAAAGGGCTTTGCATGTTGATAAGGGGGTTGGAAAAACGTTTCCGAAAAGGGAATCTCGTAAGCTGAACTGGGTGGTCGATTTTTTTATTATATTCTAATCAGAAGTGAAGATATAGCCAATAACAGAACAAAAAAACGTGGGAAAATCTTTTCGCCAAACGTCGCTCCTCTGTTCTCATGCCTCCCCCTCTCGTTCTCTTTTTTGTCCTGGCTGTCTCCTCGAATTCTTTCTTCTGTTTGAGGGGGCTCCATAATCCTCGGGCGGTGCATAATCCTCGGGCCGTGCTGTCGGATGTTTCGTCGTCGTCACCTTCATCGTCACCTTCATCGTCACCTTCTCTTGAACCGACGTCTGTCATTGTCTTAGGGGACCTACACCTCCCGCAAGAGGATATATCATCTTTTGAATCAGCCAGGGAGGACGTTAAGACAATTGTACAAAGTGTCCCCCTAAGCAAGCCGCAGCAACAAGTTGCCTTCCTGGAGGAAAAATTTGCAAAGGATCTCTCTGTTGAAGAGCTGAAATATATCCTCAAGACGAAGCTTGAGGCTAGTCCAACATTGGTTTCATTGGGTGATTTGGGTCGCAAACAGATAAAAAATGAGCCTGGTGATGCGGGAACTACGAAATGTTTTGTCGACGGAAAGGCATACCTGGACAGCTTCGACCTTCCTTATTCGATCGTTCTTGGGAACCACGACCTCGAAGGTCTCTGTGAGTTTGACTCAGATGCAGGGAACATCGACGCCTTCAAGCGTGTCTTTGGCTTGAGGGACGACCAAGCGACCTTCTGGACCAAAACACTCCCCAACAAGGTCCTCCTGATAGGTCTCAGCACCGAGCGCTTCCGCTCCGCGAGCCACTCTTCCCATGAGGTATTTATCTCCCAGGAGCAGCGGTCGTGGTTCAAGCGGGAGCTCAGAGCGCATCCCAGGGAGGACGGTTGGAGGACAATCGTGTTTTCTCACGCACCTATTCTCGGAAGCGGGCTCACCGTGCTGCAAGACGTGCACTTGAAAAACGGCTGCGCTTACCTTAACCACTCGGGCGACAAGGAAACCGCTCGTTTTTTTTACTCTTCAATCACCGATTCGAGTGTATGCGCTTGGTTCAGGTGAGAGATTTGGGAACACTGTCTCCTCTCTGCTTTCACTTTCCTTTCTGACCAATGGTAATGTTCGCGTCGCACAGCGGTCACTTCCACCTTTCGCATGATTACAGAGACTCCGTCAATACGAAGAATGGTTGCGTCTTTGCTCAGGTAGGGGTAATTGGACCCGATTCTAGCAGAGACGGCTTGAGGCAATCTCGCTTCGTCACGGTTCATCCGAGTAACAGCACGCTCGACATTTATTCCATCAATCACCATCTGGAAGTCGATGATGCAAGAGAAAAGCTGCGTCACGATTGCACTTTCAACATCGAGAAGGGGACACTAGAGCGTTTTTATTCCCCTACAGAGGATCCACCTTTTTTACAGACCTACACCCCTCGCGAGAACGACGGGTGCTACAGCAAGTTTGATGACCCTCTGGTAGACGCAATCTCACTCTCGGAAACTCCCGACGTCATTTGTTGGTTTCACGTGGGGACGAATATACTCGGCGTGCATGATGGTCGGATGCTTGAGTATGACAGCTTGACGTATGCGCCTCTTGGAATAGTCGATGTGGACTTGACAGACAGGGATATTGTCGTCGTCAACGATGGTCAGGTCTTGGTCTTGGTGAGCAAAATCAATCCCAGTGATATTCAGGTTGTTCAGCCTAACGCGGACGGCTCGTTCTGGAAGCGATACCAGGCCAATAAGAAGTTCCGTTTGGAGCAGAAGGAGCGAGAAAACATTGCAAGGAAGATTTTCGGTGAGGCAAGCGATTAACCATTGGAAATAGAATGTCCTCCTTTCTGATTTCATCCTAAAAGACATCTCTCTACCTTTTAATTAGAAATCAATCAATGTTTTCTACGAAAACATTTGGTTCAAAGCATTTGAAAAGTCATTGTCGTGATCTTTCAGGGCCTTAATTACCTTCTCCTCGGGGAAACCCATCTCGAGTAATTTTTGTTTGTTCTGCTCATGAGGCAGGAAAGTTGAGGGGGGCAAGTCGGACTTCTCTATTTTCTGCTTCTTCTGAACGAAAAAAAGAGAATGTTGATTGGCGATTCTTTTCCCGTTGCTGTCGCTGTTGCTGTTGCTGCTGCTGTTGCTGTTGCTGTTGCTGTTGCTGTTGCTGTTGCTGTTGCCACTGTTTGCGAAAAGTTCAACTATTCTCTTTTTTGCGGGTATCGATTTTGACGTTGACAAAGATGACTTGAAGACATTGGAATTTCCCTCGGTCTTTTTCATATTACCAAACGCCTTCAGGATATCGTTGTCCGCTCGCTCGATAAAATTTGCCGCGGTTATAGAGATACGGTGGAGAGGAAAGCAAGCACCTTTGCCCAAAGATTTCATGGTTGAAAACAGAAGCTCCGCCAGGTTTTCAGTGTTTAGCCTTTTCTCTTCCAAGAACTTTACAGTTTTGCTCGCCTTTGTCTTAAAGTTGTGTGCAGCGTACCAGATCGTAAAATTGTTTGGGTAGCGATTATTTTTGGCCAAATCGGATTTCACGCGGTGGCAAAGCTCGTTGACCAAGGCATACACTTTTCCACCATTCTGTGTTAGTTCAGCGAATGACTGGATGGCTCTACCGTTGTTGCTGTAAAGCGGGTCATCTCCCCGGGTACTCCCAGCTCCAAAGCTGCAAACTGAACTGAACTGTTTGACCGAGCTTGTTGCAGTCTCCTCGACTGGCTCAAATTCGCGCCCTTCCGACACGTTCACAAGCCACTCAGCGGAGGACTTTCCCATGGCGGACTCCAAGACACCTTTCGAAACTCTTCCAACGTCGGCTAGCGAGTATCCCTCGTTCTTCGGTACGCCGTAGTTGACAAGGCAGTCCTCCACCTTGGCACCGAACTTTCCCGCGAGGCCCCGCGCCTTCCGAAATTTTGTTTGCTCGCAAAATTTCCTGATAGATTCCTCTGGCAAAACTGATAGACCATATGGCTTCGCATGCGAGGCAGAGAGCTTCGCAATCATCTTATTTTGCGCGATGCCGATGCTAATACTAAAACCTAACTCATCCATGATCTTCTGTCGGAGCCCGTCAGCACAGTGGGCCGCCACGCGATACTGCTTTGACAAGACCGAGACATCATTTTTGTCATTGAAGATCACATTTGTTTTCGTGGGGGGCGGGAGCGAGGATACTTTGAGTTGCACCTCGCTGTCGTCGCAAAAATCGGTAAGATCGATAAACATCTCGTCAATAGACGCGCGCTGGTACGTGTACTTGCTTTTCCCGCACAATGCGTCGAAGTATTCTCTGATGGCACTGAAAATAGTTTCCGACGCAACACGATATCGCTCCAGCGAAGATTTTACAATGCTCCTATCAGGGTACTTGAAATCGTCACGCTTCAGCGCCGCCGCTTTCTCGGCGTCTGTAGCATCGAATACGTCGTACCTTTCCTCCTCCTCTGATTTGATAACAGTATCGCCCGAAACCGTAGGGCAGTGAATTATGTGTCCATTCTTGACTCGTGTGAGTTTCATTTTCACCTCTTCCAGGCGAGTGACGCCACGAACAATATCGAGCGCGCGAGCAGGGTAATTAATTGCAAGACACATTCCCCATTGCAGCACTACCAACGGGTCCGTCGGGGGGATATTTAAACGTTTCATCTCCACCGAAGCGTAGAAGCAGTCCATGTCGATAAGAAGAATTGTACGGCGCTCGTTGTACTGCGCGTCTTTTGCAACGGACTGATCGGGGTAAGTAAGAGAGGGAGAAGGGGACCCAGGAGGTGACACGCACGCCTCATCTTCTGACGCCTCATCATCACCCATCCACACGAAAGGATGACGTGGATGGAGGGAAAATGAAGCGAAATTTGGGATTGAACCTAAGTAAGTCACTTAAGCACCTTCTCTCCACAAGAGGACATTAATAACATATAGGAGGAGGAGCTTGACGAGTGGAATTAAAAAAATAGAATTTGAGGATAGTTGAAGGAGAATGCACTCCGTTTCGGTACCGAGAGCATTCTGCCTCAATGAGAGGTATTTTCGATTCGAAACCACTCTGAAATCGTAACAGTTCGCACATTATAGGATTTAGTATACATCTTTGTTCCTATTAAGATGAGCAGGTAGGTTTAAGCAGGAGAACAAAAAAAGCGTCAGACGACACTTCAACCACACCTACCACTACCTAACCCTCTTTCTTTGCACGTTGTTATCAGG
>Ga0115556_1001869_pt1 | contig 14286 bp, 8 predicted proteins | sample COGITO_mtgs_1104_5_FD_87282 | JGI IMG/M metagenome (GOLD analysis project Ga0115556, IMG submission 87282) | Pelagic marine microbial communities from North Sea - COGITO_mtgs_110414 | ecosystem: Environmental > Aquatic > Marine > Epipelagic | place: Germany:Helgoland, sampling site Kabeltonne... | reverse complement strand
GAACTGGTACTGGTACTGGTACTGGTACTGCACCCTCTGATGTCGACGACAAATTCAGCAAGGCCTTCGGCAGATCCACAGAACGGAAACCCCTCTTCTCGAGGAAGTGAAGAATCTGAAGAAGAAAAAAAAACACACACACACAAAAAAAGGCGGAAGAATTATAATGGCAATAGTAAGGGGATGCTAAAAGTTTACCGAACGTGGAGCGGTGCATCTCTTTTCTATCATCTTATTTCTTATTTTTGCGCGCCTGGAACTACGGTTTAGTGCTTTACGGTTGCTACAGACTAGTCATTTTACAAGTTTCAACTTTACCTTCTTTGATATTGTATGATTGTTTTGTTAGGAAGCGAAGCTGTCGGTAAAACATCGTTTCTTTATTATTTGAATAACACTTTTTATTTTCAGCCATTGAACGCTCTGGTGCGGAATTCAATGAAAATGTCCGCACCCACCCCAATTTTCACCTGGATTTTCACTTAGAACCAGACACATACACATTCCAAAAACCTTTCCGAAATACCTAGGTATTTTAGCACACAATGTTGATAAATACCGAACGAGAATTGAAATTTTTGTGTTGATAAAGTGATTGTTTTCTGGTAATTTCAACATGAATTGTCTGTCGTCAGGCCGGTCCATCCTGTCATGTCAGGGGTCAGGGTCAGGGGTATGTGTCAGCAGGCTGTTGGGGATCCAAACCAACAATTGAATCCTAACCCACTAAAGAAAGAAATTAAGAACCCCCGACTAAGGCTTTGCCATACTGTGATGGCGCCTTCGGTGGTTTTTTTAATCGAACCAGAAAGAGCAATGAGCATTACTGACTTTGTCCCTCGCTTACCTTAAACCACGTCCAGTTCCCCCTATGACAAGTAAGGTCCTTCCTGAGGCAGCGGTCCCTTCGCAAGGTTTCGTCGACGACGGAACTCCCGTCGACTGCGGGGTCACCGCCGAAAATGGAGCCAATTACACCAATAATGAAACTGGCGAACCCCCTGTGAGTTATCCACCATCCAGGACGGTCATGTTACCTGACGATGTATCTGATGTATCGTCGGCTGGCAGCGACAACGACGAAAATAATGACAGCAGTGCCTTCGGCGACGATACCAGCTGTCCGAGCACGGATTTCGACTCAGGCAATCAGGATGGTAACCAACAGCGGAGCAAACGGTTATCAGTTGTCTCACAGTTATCAGGTATTACAGATTTAGGTGATACTTCAATCCGAGATGAGACCCCTTCTTATGATGTGATGTTTGCGCGAAAATCGTTTAGAAGACAACGGCGGCCCTCCATTGTTGACACCCGACAACTCACCGTGGCGGAGCGGATGATTGAGAAAAAGTTCTTGCAGGACTTTGTGGATGATAAGAATGAAAGAAATAACCTTATTGATCGATTCGAAGATTTTGAGTCGAGGGACTACGATTGGGATGAGAGTGAGATTCTTGAGGATAGTAAGGATTGGGCGATGCTGTTCAAACAGCACATGCTTAAGGTTAATGCTGTAAAGCTCGTCTCTCCGCTCGTCTCTGGCGAAGTAGGGTACGACAGTCAGAAGAATGAGATGTACGGTCGGACTATTACTAAGCTGAATGTGAAGGCGTCTGCCCTGGATGTACTGGCCTTCTTGTGGGATCAGGGTAGTAAGTTTAATAGCATGGAGCCCACAAGAGTATTGGAAAATAAGAATCCGCACAACCAGGTGATACACAACGTGAAGAACCCTCCGGCCCCCCTCCGGCCGCGAGAGTTTTTGAATCGCCTGATTTGGAAGCACGACCCCATCGATGATGTCTACTTTTTGGTGTACGTACCCGTGAACAGCCACCCCAAGGCACCACCCAACAAAATGGGGCACACAACTGGCAAGCTGACAAGGGTGTACACCCTCACAGAGGACGTTCCCGGGGAGTGCAAGGTAGAGCTTTGCGTCAAGATTAATTTCGGTAGTGATGTTCTACCTTTGTGGTATATTACGAGAAAATTCTTCATTCCTATAGCGTTGAGAGGTGCATCAGATGTGCAGCAGTATTTTGCTCAGCTGAGAACTATTGACGTCTTGGATGTAGAGGATGGGAAGATGCTTGGCGTAGCGTTCGTTTGCAAGGCCAAGTACCAGCCGACAAAAGATCGATCGCGGAGGAATACTTCACATGGGAGGGGTTCTGCAGGGAAGGGTACTGCCCGGAGAGATACTGCTAACATAAACCTGAATGCGTCGCCTGGCGACCAAGTAGTTGTTGAAAGCAGTGCCCTGGTGAAAGCAAAGAAGCGGGCCAACGAAGTGATTGCCAATCACCGAGCGTTGCGATCTTTCGCCAAACACTATCTCTGGTTCAACACGCTCATGGCCTACGTGCTTGAGCACAAACTGCGACAGCCTGAACGCGTTAACACCGGACTCGAACAGCTGCATGAGGAAGAAGCCAAAAGAATTGGTTCTGCGCTTGCTATCACAACCATTACCAGCATCAGCCCCACCGCGGCGGTCGACGAGTGGATATTAAAGTATCCCGCCTTGCAGAAACTCAATGATGACGAGGAGTGGTTCAGACCCTTGATGGACACTATCGTTGTGGAACTTCTGAGCGACATCAGCTGGGGACTGAAACTCAGGGTGGGAGTTGGCGCTATTTTGTCCGTAATGGACATCCTCACTGACATCTACATGATAGTATTTTATCTTGACGAGGAACTAGGGAATAGTAAAGGCATGGCGTTAGTGACTGGCGTTTGTATTGGTGTTAGCACAGTTTTACAGCTCTGCTTTGTCGTTGCGCAGAACAAGGGTAACCCGCGTTCTTTGTTGCAGGAGGCTTTGTGGGTGCTAATAGGGGTGAAGCCTGTAATAGATGCTTTCAGGGTTGGAACAGGAACAGCTCAGAAGTCTCACCATATCGCTGATCCCCTCACTGAACTAATTGTTACCAAGTGCGCGGAAATGTTCGGCGAGAGCATCCCAGTTGGGATCTTGCAACTCGCCTTTGAGCTGCAGAAGGGCACTTTCGCTCCGTCCGCTTTGCTCTCCATCTTCGTCTCGGCGTGCACAACTGCTTTTATTGCTAGCACCATGGCATACGATATGGACAGCGATCCAAAGTCTCGTAAGAAGGACAAGAAGCACTTTGGTTACATTCCTGATAGCGGAGAAGCTCGTGCAGTGAGCTTCATGTCTATGCTCTGCTTCAAGAGCTGCCACGTGTCGATGAAGTTCTTGGGAACAGCGATGCTGTTTTGTGCTTGCACTACGGCGGCAGAGGTTCTGACGTTGAACACCTTTGTCATGTTATTGGTTGCGGAAGTATTGGTGTACCTCCTGTACAAAGTAATCATGTGTGACTTCGCTTACTGGTATCCGCTGAAGGGAGTGAGCGTGTGGATTATCAGCTTTATTTTCAGAGTTGTGTGGAAGGTAATTGCCGACTACACTGCGCTGATCCATCTGTCTCTACCACTTGATTTGGGGGGGGTCTACTACACGTTTAACACCTTGTACTGCCATTTCAGCTGCTACCTGTGGGCTTACCTCTACTTGACTTACGCTGTAGTTGAAGAAGGGGGGACCAAATTGGAAGGGGATACGGTATATCCGGCGATGGCAGTTTTGACATCTTTGTGGCTCGTTTCCGGGCTTACTTTCGTTAAAACCATGAAGCCAGGCTATTGGAGAAACTTTTTCTCTTTCGTCACTGCGCATCAAATGGTCAAGGATATCTTCCTGACTTCAGAGGATCCAGCGATTAAAGTGTGTATTTTTGAGTACAACGAAAGATACTACATGAGTATTCAAAATGATCTCACCCGATGGGTTGTCGAAAACTACCAAAATTGGCAAAAGCAGGCATGGTTTACCCCGTTTATCAGGTCAAGTATTCCCGCAAATTTGGTCTTAAAGTCGAAGAAACCAATGCTCAGTGCCAATGAATATCGAGCTGGAGAAATCGGAGAAGAAAACAGCGACGCGGTGCTTGCTAACAAGAAACGGGGCGTGTTATCGCAAATTCCTAGTATCATGGATAGAAAATTAACGAAGCGTTCAAGTAGTGTGGGTCCTGGTAGCTCATCAACTTTCACCACAAAAACATTAAACTTCGGGAATCATATCAACACTGGAGCCGACTATAATAAGGCTTCGGCTGATGATTTCTTGGTCTATGGAGATAAGAGATGAGGTTAGAGATGATAGGGGGGGGGGAAGGGGTTGGTGGGATGTGGGATGTAAGAAGTCTGATTTGTAAATGATATTGTGAAGATATATGAAGCAGTATGTGATGTGAGGGTATTATTGGATATTGTGTTGTCCGTGGTAGTGTAAAATTTCCTAAAGTACCTTTTGCTACTACATATTCTGTTTTCGTGTCACTTTCACTTCATTCCTCCTCACTCTATTCACTCCATCAGTATTGTTCGTTTCCACTTAAAATAATTGTGATATGCACACTTGGTATTCTCTGCTGGCCATCATAAGATAGACGCGGCTTGAACTTGAACTTTGTTCCATCTCTGTAAGTCGACTTCAGATTAATTATATAGATAGAGGAGGCGCCAGATAGTGTCGAGACTTTGAACCTTTTCGTTCTTTCATTCCTGATGTCAGAGGCAGAAATCTCAGCCGTGGCAGAAATCACCTGTTGATTCGGTCGCTGTTGAGAATTTGGGGGAGGGGAGGGTGGGGCGCCCCAACCCCTTTGAGACGATCGTTGACTATGGTAGCGTTGGGATCCACGATTACGACCTCCGCCCATCATCTCTCGTAAAATATCCCCAAGATTAATCTCCTGTTGCTGGTAAAATCCGCCACCGCCACCAAAATGCTGCGCAAACGGGTTCCCCCCACCAAATGGGTTCCCCATACCACCACCAAACTGCTGCGCAAACGGGTTGCCACCGGGAGAGGCGCCTGCAAATGGATTCCCCCCTGCTCCACCACCATTTATCCCCGCTTCACCAAAACGATCGTAATCATGGCGCTTCTTCTCGTCCTTCAGAATTTCGTACGCCCGTCCGATTCGCTTAAATTTCTTTTCTGCGGCTGCTCGCTCCGATGGCGGTACCTTGTCTGGGTGGTTCTTCAGTGCGAGCTTTCTGTAGGCAGATTTTATCTGTTGTTGGGTCGCATCATTGGAGACACCGAGGGCAGAGTACAGGGAAGAGGTCGAGGCTTCGTAAGTGGGGCTGACAGCAAGCAGGAGAATAGCTATGGGTAGCCACATTTTTTTTATCCCGTAGCAACCCAAGGGGGGAGCCAGTGATGATATAATTGAATGTCGGCGAGGTGGCAAGAGAAGGAAGATATTCCTGTGGTGAGTGTTTTTGTCGAATAAGTTGACGCTGACTTGGAAAATTCGTGTGCGTGTTGTTTCGATTGGAAATTTTGTTTTTTAATGCTTATAGGGTGTTTATTTGAGCAGGTTTGCGTGTTGCGTGTTGTTTCGATTGGAATTTTTAAAGGCAGCAGCAGCAACAACGCAGAGATATCTCGATGCACTCCTTTAACACACACACACTTTGACACACATAGAACTAGGTTTTGATTCCTGAGAATAAATGCCGCAACCTGCTGCCCCAAAAAGTCTCTTCCGTCGACCCCTCCCACTTCCTTCTGTTCCTTTTAATGACTCGACTTTTTTCAAGTCTTCAATGGCGTCGTCGTATTGCGTCTCGTACTTCCCTTTGGTTTCTCACTTTGTGACCCAATCAGAACCTGCTTTCTGTGGGTTATCAACTCTGGTGACGATCTTAAATGCTCTGGAAATAGACCCCAGGCGACAGTGGAATAATTCTGTATGGCGCTATTTCGAAGAGAGCATGCTTTCGTGTTGTGAAGATCTCGAAGGTGTGAAGAAACGAGGCATCACATTCAACACGTTTTGTTGCCTGGCGCGTTGCAACGGACTGAAAGTCTCAGCTGTCCATGGTACAGACGGGACTTTGGAAGAATTTCGAAATGTCGTGAAGGCATGCACAGCTGGCAGAACTGACCTCCTCGCAGTGTCTTACGACAGATCTGTCCTGAATCAGACCGGAACGGGACATTTCTCTCCCATAGGCGCTTACGATCCTGAGAGCGATCATGTGCTGATACTCGACGTGGCAAGGTTCAAATACCCGCCTCACTGGACACCGCTGGAAAGTCTGTTTCAGAGCATGCAAACTCTAGATAGGAGCACTTCTAAATCACGTGGTTATGCCGTCCTTTCTGATGCGTCTTCCGCCACGTCTCCTTCAGAAAGCACGTCCTCAATCACTGACAGTGCTCTCTTCAACATTAATGTTCTCTCTGAAGAATTTGTGGGTGCTGTTCGGGATGGGGACATTTCATTAATTTGCGCGATGTTATCAAGCAAGCAGAAACCTGTCGAGACGAGTGAAATCGAAGAGGTTGATCGTCGTATAGGGGAGATACGTTCGTCGGAGATATTTGCATCGTTGAACGACGAGGGTAGAGGTGAAGGAAGTGTAATAGAATGCGAAAATGATGTGAATTGTGGAAATGGTTGCGTCGAGACAGCATTGCAGATTTCTGTTCCTACTCAGGTGAAGAGAGCGATTATAATCATGGCATTGAACGGCCTAGGACAGGGGTTGGCAGAGGTAGATGTAATGAGAGAAGTTTTCTTGCAAGTCCGAAAATAATAGAGAATAGTATCAGTAATATAGTAATGGAAGCGAAGCCCAGGGACTTTTTCGCACCTAAAAATACTCATAATGCATATACCGCTAAATCGATCCAAAGTCGAAAGCCCCTTTGCTCTTTCTCGTCACATTGCCCTCCGAACCCGAACGAACATTTTCGCTGACTTTTCTGAAGCTTCCCTCTGCAAAATTTGGGGGCCGTGACGTCACTGCCGTGGGGGGGGGTGACCGGCTCATCGTTTTCCCGCTTGCGGCCCATTGAATACATTCATTGATCTCTTTGTGCAACTTTATTACCTTTCGTATCATAGTAATGAGACGATGAGATGATGATTAGAACCAAGATGACGCTCGTTGTTGGTGTTCACGATGTTACGATGTTACGATGAACGACGATACAGTCCGACTTACCTCTTGCTGATTGTAACTTGCAAAAGCGCCAGCGATGTTCGGTCCGTAATCCATCATGCGCTCAAGCTTGAATTGGTGAACGACCCCGTTCTCGTAAGACTTCTGCTTCACTGAAGTCGGCCTGTAGCAAACCACTTTCGGGTTCCTGATGTCATTGACGAAATCGATAGACAATTTGCACAGATACTGACGCTCTTCTTCGCTGTGGTAAGGATTCAGTCGCCAGTCATCGAAATCATCTTTCGACCTTCAATCATAGTCATAGTCATAGTCATAGTCATAGTCATAATCATATAGTATGTATTTAGGTGAGAAAAAAGTAAAAGTAACAAAAAAAATAACAAGTGACCAAGCTCGGTCAAGCGACGACCAAGCTTGGTCAAGTGACGACCAAATGACACAACACATCGTCTTCTGACCCTCATGCCCTTACCTGAAAACAAACAATTTCCCGGTGCTCAGAATGCAGTAATACGTTGTTTTCCACTTTTTCATAATAATGGTTCGCATCGATATGCGCGACAGTATTGTACCGCTGTGGACTATCAAATTTGGGTCAGGTAAATTGGGGTTCCTGCAGAAAATTCAGAACAAGTGTGAAATGGTTTGGTTTGTAACGGAGGAATTCTGATATTGTTAGAGGCCGCAGAAAGGGATTCAACGATTCGGTCGGGAATGGTGTACCTAAAAACGCACCTATTGTCACTGTACCCGCGGTCAAACATTGCAGGTGGGGGGGTTTGGCTCTGGAAAATCTCAATTCTCGGCGAACTACTGGTACTTTTTAAGTTGTTATGGAGTGCCATTTGAGATTTAGATGGAATTTTTTGATGCGTCGGCGTTTCGTATTGAGGAGGCCTTCTGGTTCCGTCATCAAAATTACTGAAACCACCTCCAAAACTACCTTTTGTCACGTTCAATGACTGCACCTGCTTTACCACATGCTGTGGATGTTGAGGCCCGCCCCCAGGAGGACTCTGAAACTCTGCGAAGCCGTCAGAAGTCGTCGCTGAATCACCGAAGTCGAGAAGATCGTTCGTATTCGACGGTTGGTTGTTGGGAGGAGGCGATGTGAAATGAGATGCAAAAGACGGATCAACAAAGCCTTCCATACTCTTCTAAAATTCTGAGAGTCTTCAACGATTAATTGTCTGACAATAATATCAGTGTGGGTATGCGAGGGTAATTTAAATTTAACAATGTATCCAAGAAAAATCGCAGAAATCTCTTCTTTTTTTAGAAGATGCCCTCTCCCAAATTCCTCAGAACTCAACACAAAAAAGACAACGAAAAATAACAAAACACGCAATTTCCCGATCAACAACTATCATTACGCCCCAATCAAAAAAAATAGTTTTTATTCATACCAGTGCAACATGTGGTGAGATTCGTCACCCCACGTAATCGGCCCCCGTAATCGGCTTCTCCGACGACGAATTCATCCTCACCCACAGCTCATCAGTGCTTCCCTCACCACGTGCTGCACAGCCGTCACAACAACATTGGTCCAGTGTGACGGAATGGAGGCGGAGGGGCGTCCAAAACCGTAGAAACCCCCACCCCAATGCTGCACACAACGTCAGCATGTGTCGCGCGTTCATGAAAAGAGGAGCCCCGTGGGCGCATAGGGAAATAAGATTCTAGCTAGGCTAGGATATTCGCAAAATCTTAAATTACCCTAAAATTAAGACTTTTAGTGAGCTTAGGATTTATTCTCTTCCAGAATCTTATAAGTGGGGGAGGCACTGTAATCAAAACGATGAAAAGTCAAAGTGTTATTTGTTATTGAAGCTTACCCGAGTGTGTGTGTGAGCGCTCATGCTCTTCCAATAAATTCAACAATAACGATTCGCTTTACTACGCATATATTTATCAAGCACGCGCGCTACACAAAAAGAATCGCTCGGCCCTTATTGTTGAGTGTAGTTGTCCTGTACCTCCCCCCGCTCCACGAGCGCCTACGACCTCCGTTTCGCCTCAAACTTTGCCACACCGCTCCGCTAGCCACCCCGCTACCGGTGGGCGCAAAAATATTGTAGCTTTCGCTGCCGCACTCGGCCTTTATTGTTGAGTGTAGTTGTCCTGTACCTCTCCCCGCTCCACAAGCGCCTACGACCTCCGTTTCGCCTCAAACTTTGCCAGAATGCTCCTCTCGTGTTTGCGCTTCCTCCCGGAGCAAAAAGAAAGAATACTCACGGAGAGACTTGAACTCTCGACCTAGGCATTATTAGTACCTCGCTCTAACCAACTGAGCTACGCAAGCTTGTGTTATCCACACAAGGGGTGTTATGCCGTGTTGTTGGGCTGATGTGAAGAGGTAAATTTCAATATTGGTTTTCACTTTTTTGGTTCCCAGCAATCAAAAAGGTTACATTACGAACAAATATCATGAATTCTTTAAGATAAATGTAACACCCGATTCAAGAAATCTATGTCACTACATGAAAACGGTATTATTTTTCCATGCATGTGGTCTTGTGTGGGTAAAAAAGGGAGTTGTGTTTGCGAAGCCGTCAGAAGTTGTCTCAAGTTAATACAGCCTTGAATCTGTGGGTTGCCGAATTAGGGCGATAGTAGTGTATTTTTAAGGCTTCAGTGACACGTTGCAAAGTTTAGGTTGTCCTCCACGTACCTATACCCTTTATATATGCAGGACCGCATATATACTCCATCTTCGGACCATCGTCCTCAATATGACGGCTTCAAATGATAACAAGAAGTATGATATGTATGCGGTAGTCGATGGTAAATGTCCGCCGTCTTTGGCAGGACAATCGCCTTACGATTCTGCTTCACTGCTTGCCCACATGACCTTCTCTTATGTCCTCCCGCTGCTCCGACTCCGAGACAAATTCACCCCTGATGACCTCCCCCAGTTGGCCACCTGCGATGATCCAGTCGTGAGGGCTAATGAGCTTATGAACGCGTATATGAGACGTCGTTCGTCGACCACGCGCCATGTATCTCTTTGGTTGTGCATTTATGATGCCTACAAAGGCACATTCTTCAAAACATTATTCTGGGTACTTGCTGAGCACTCCATGATGATCTTGCAGGTATGTAATGTGCGCGTGTGTTTGGAAGAAGATGGCATTTATGAGGAGGAGGACGACGGTGACGACGATGACGACGATGACGACGATGACGACGATGACGACGATCGCGTGTGTTTGGAAGAAGATGGCATTTATGAGGAGGAGGACGATGACTCCTCCTCATCCTCATCCTCCTCCTCCTCCTCCTCCGATTCTGCTACACTTAGTTGATTTCACGACTCTAACAACACCACCAAAACAAAACAGCCTCTTCTCCTCTCACAGCTTCTTGTGTGGATAGCTGAGAATGATTCAAGTAATTCGACTAATTCAACTGTTGGAGCGGACATTAGGGGGGGGGTGCTGATTTCCGTTTGCCTCTTGCTTGCCAGTTTTCTCCAAGCTGTATTTCATCACCAGCTCTACTACCTCACGATGCGCACAGGGTGGAATTTAAGAATTAGTATGACTGCCATGGTTCACGACAAGCTTCTTCGCCTCTCATCGGCCTCCCTCTCATCGACTTCCGGAAAGCAGGCGATTAATCTTGTCTCGACTGATGTCTTCCGGTTTGACCAATTTGCTCCATTCATGTGGTACTACCTGACAGGCCCGATGGATTTCTTGATCATTCTTTACCTTCTGAGCCTCCGTGTTTCTTTTGCGCCTGCTCTAATTGGTTCTCTGGTTCTCATACTGCAAGTTACTTTCCAGCTAAAGTTTGGGAAAATCATTGGTCGTCTCCGACGAAACACTGCAAAAAAAACTGATGAGCGGCTACAATCACTGAAAGAGTGCGTTGGCGGCATCGAAACTGTTAAGTGCTACAGTTGGGAGGGAGGTGAGTGACCTGCCACACTATTATGGAGAGCGAATTTGTTACTGAACTAACCCGCCCGTTGACTCCAGTGTTCTTACGAATTCTGACTTCCCTGAGGATGGAAGAGCACGCTAGTATTCTTAAATCTCAAATCATCAAGGGGAGCAACTTTGCTTTGATGGTATCAACCCCAATGTTTGCATCTTTGGCCACCTTTGCAGCCCATGCGCTTTTGAGGCCAGAAGAATCGCTTCTCACAGAGGACATTTTCACCTCCTTGGCCCTTATCAACGTGTTACGTGTTGCCATTGGGATAAACATGAGCCGTGCCACTGAGAACGGTCCAGAGTGTGACGTGGCCATCAAGCGATTTGAAGGTTTTCTTTCGCTTCCTGAGCAGCCTCCTCCAGAGAAAAAAGAAAGCACTCTTGACTCGAAGAATGCAACGACTCTGCTCCAACTCAAAAACGCAAGTTTTGTGTGGCCGACGCTGCAAGCACCGTCGGTGTCGGTGTCGGTGTCGGTGTCGGTGTCGGTGTCGGAGCCCCAATTTAAGCTGAGTGACGTCTCCTTCCATCTAGACAAGGGAGAGTTGTTGCTGGTAACTGGCCCGGTTGCATCTGGAAAAAGTGCCCTCTTGCTTTCGATTTTGAATGAACTGAAGCAAGTGAAAGGCAAAACAATCCGGAAATACGACGTAGACAAGGTCGGCTACTCGTCTCAGTCGCCTTTTGTTTTCCGCGGCTCGATCAAAAGTAACGTCACGTTCGCTGCCGATGGCGTTGCGATCGATGAGGAGCGTTATGACGCAGTTCTGAATGGGTGTGCTTTGAAAAGCGATATTGACGTGCTGATAGACAAGGATGAGACCCTGCTTGGTGAGAAAGGGGTCAATTTGAGTGGCGGTCAGAAGGCACGCCTAGCTTTAGCTCGTGCTCTCTACTCTTGCCCTGACCTGCTCTTACTCGACGATCCCCTTGCAGCTGTTGACTCCCACGTCGGCCTTGTTCTGTTCGATACAATTTACAATTTTACAAAGTCTAGCGGTGCTTCAACTGTGCTGGTGACGCATCACACAGATTTTTCAAAGTATGCAGACAAAGTGTTGGTATTAGGTAGAGACGGAAGAGTTGAAAAATACTACATCAACAATGAGAAAATGCCACTTCCCCCTCTTTCCCCGGAATTACCGAGAGATTTACAATCCTCGCAGCCCCCGTCAGAGCCCCCGTCAGATTTTCCCGATTTGCCACCCTCTATTCCCGTCCCGAAAACGGACATAATCAGAAAAGAAGAGACGGCGCGCGGTAAAGTCACGTGGCAGACATATAAACAATATTTCAGGAGTGGGGGCAGGTGTTCCGCAGAAATAATTCTCCTCTTCATGTGCATGTCTCAAACTCTGACTATAATTGCCGAATCAGTTTTGGCAACCTACGCCAAGACGGACAACGACCCACACTACTTTAAGGTTTACGCAGGGTTGATCGTCTTGAGCATGTTTGTGATCTTTGTTCGAGCAGTCCTATACTTTACTTTCACCTTGAAGGCATCATCGTTGCTCCACAAAAAGATGCTCGCCTCGGTGATCGCAGCCCCCCTTGGGTGGTTCCATGCAACTCCCGTGGGGCGAATTTTGAACCGCTTTGGCGCCGACCAGAACCAAATCGACGAGAGCCTGGCGATAACCTTGTATGACGTGTTGCAGACGGCTTTCATTAGCGTGGGGGCGATTGTTATGGTAGCTATTGCGATCCCTCCTTTGCTGACATTGATTCCATTCCTCATAGTCTACCTTTTTAAGATTCGCAAATTCGTGGTTAGCTCGATCCGAGAGCTTAAAAGAGTCGAATCGATCAGCCGCTCCCCGATATATGAGACGGTTAACAATACGATCAATTCTCTGATCTCGATCCGGGCATATAATAAGCAAGAGCACCAGCAGAGGAATCTGCTCGCACTGCTGCAAAGTAATGCCAAGGCGTGGTATTGGGGGCTCCTCTGCAACCGCTACGTTGGATTTCGCCTCGATATGTTGAGCGTTATGCTGGTATTCTTCACGTCCATTGTTGCTGTAGTCTTAGTTTCTCTCGATGTGAACATGAATGCCGGTCTTATCGGGTTGTCTATTTGTTATGTCTTGAGTTTATCAGGGATGCTTCAGTTCATGGTTCGACAATCAGCTTTAGTGGAAACCTTCATGACCAGCGTCGAACGCATTATAGACTATGGGAACAACCTTCCCAAAGAAGATGACGAAGATAAAGATGAAGATAAAGATGAAGATGAAGATGAAGATGAACCTGACCTTGACGTGAAAAAAACTTGTGACACCATTCTCGAGTTTCAGGATGTTCACTGTCGATACCGAGAGGACTTTCCGACCATCTTAAAAGGCGTGAGTTTCAGCGTCAAACGAGGAGACAAAGTTGGTATTGCAGGACGAACGGGGGCTGGAAAGTCAACAATCGTAAACCTGATTTTCAGGTTGATTGATACGCAAAAAGGAGAAATCCTCCTCAACAAGAGGAATCTGAAAACAATTCCCCTCAACAAACTTCGAAGCAAGATCACCCTTATCCCACAAAACCCAATTTTGTTCCAAGGGAGCGTGAGATTCAATCTGAACCCTCATGATGATGGTCACGGTCGTGAGGGTGATCTATGGGAAGCACTAGAAGCGGTGCAACTGTCAGACTTTGTCAAAAGTAACGGAGGGCTAGATTTCCAGATCGAATCAGGGGGGTCAAACCTTTCCCACGGCCAAAGACAACTATTCAGCCTAGCTCGTGCCGTCATACGCAAGCGACCTATTCTTGTCCTCGACGAACCAACATCTAATGTCGACAAAAATGCAGACAATCTCATCCGCAAGATGATCAACAGCAATGCAGAGGAGAGCTCAAAACTTTTCGGAGACAGCTGCACAAAAATAAATATTGCCCACAGAATCACTAGCATTATCGACAGCGACCTCATAATCGTCATGGACCACGGAAAAGTTAAAGAGAGCGGCAGCGGTTCTGCATTGATCGCCGACAAAGACAGCGCGTTCCACCAAATGTATGCAAAGCAAAAAAGAGACAATGCAGACGACGACAGTGGCTAGTTGGTTGCTCAAATAATTTGTGTTTGCTTTGTAAGACAATAAACACACACCACCCCCTTTCTGAAAATTCTGAAAATTTGAAAAATTGTGAGTTTTTGAACTGAAAACATTTAACGCAAACCAGACTAGTTTGAAATTTTTTGATTTCGTTTACTTAAAGAAATTTTCGTAATACGATTTTCTTTCAAAATATTATCTAAATATAAATTATAATCAATTTTTATTTTCAATAAATTTATCGAAATATTACAATTTATAATATT
>Ga0115556_1001868_pt1 | contig 14288 bp, 10 predicted proteins | sample COGITO_mtgs_1104_5_FD_87282 | JGI IMG/M metagenome (GOLD analysis project Ga0115556, IMG submission 87282) | Pelagic marine microbial communities from North Sea - COGITO_mtgs_110414 | ecosystem: Environmental > Aquatic > Marine > Epipelagic | place: Germany:Helgoland, sampling site Kabeltonne... | reverse complement strand
TATACCGCTCGCTCGAAATCAGGCTTAAAAATGCGATCTTACTGACACCTCCGCGCTTTCCGTTTTTGCTTTCGCTGTTTTTTAGTTCAAGGGAGACTCGTCCCGCGGAACGGCCTTGCACGACCTGGTCGACTGTGTTTTGGGTGATTTGTCTAGCGGGATAGACGCCGTGAGCGGCGCTCAATATTACTCAACCAGCGAGGGTGGCAAACCTGGCATAGGAGAGATAACGCGAGAATACGCCCCGCCTGAAGTTCTTTTTGGAGCGATTGTCGAAGGCAAATGGAACGGATACGATAGTTGGAGTATTGGTGTTATGGCATTGGAGATACTTCTCGGTACTCCGAACGTATTCTCCGTTGATCAGCGTACATCCACCGTTATGAAGAGGGAGATGGAGAAAGAGATGGGAAGCGTCGACGAGGAGACGATGCAGCAGGCTCTCTTTCTCGCCGCTCTCAGTGACTATTGTATTTACGATCCGGAGGCAGATGCCGAAGGGGGGCTGGGATCGTCGTCGTCATGGTCATCATCATGGTCATCGTCATGGTCATCGTCGTCGTCGACATCTTCGTCATCGTCAATATCGTCACTATCACCCTCCTCCGACTCATCACTAATAGTAAAAGGCTGCGACCTCCGAGATTTCAAGCTTGCCCTGCTTCAGCGCGACCAGCTCCAGCTGGGTTTTGCGGCCGCCTCAAGCGACGACCTCCTTGACTTAATTTGGCGGCTTTTAAAGTTCAATCCTAGGGAAAGAATGTCTCCTGGAAACGCCCTCAAACATGACTACTTCAGGGAGATTACGGAGGATTCAAAGCAGGTCGATGTAATTATTTCTGACGATGGTTTCTGCTATGACGACGACGATCCTAGTGGTTACGACCACTATAATCCTAATAACAACGATCACAACAACAAGGCCCTAATAGAAAAAAAATACGACTTCAACCCCACAACTCTCGGGGACATAACCGAATCCCTCACCTTCACCTGTCCTCTGTGCAACCGCACTTTCCACACCCACTCTTCCTGCACCCAGCACGTTCGCGGCCGTTCACACGGGAACTTCTGCTCCTTCGACCCGAAGGACATCCTCCCGAAGTGCCTGAGCGGACACAAAATGCTCCCGGTCGACGAGGATAGCGGCTACTGCGACATCAAGGGCCGCCGGTCGAAGGTCGAGGACTTTCACTCCATCATTCACAGCCCGCCGTTTTCGTTTTACGGGGTTTTCGACGGGCATAATGGGAACTTATGCAGCAAGTATTCAGCGAGCAAACTGCACCGGGCGCTGCAGAAGCATCTATCTCCCCCGGGAGAATTGTGGAAGGGGGACGACGAGGACATCGTCAGGAAAATCAAAGCTGGTTTCTTGGAGGTGAGCGTCTCGTCGCGTCGCGTCGCATCGCGTCGCGTCGCGTCGCGTCGTCACAATAAATACCTTATACAAAAAACTAACACTCCTCTCAATCACACCCTTCCACGACGTCTCGCCCGCCCTTAGCACGACTTAAAATTCCTCTCCCGCCACGGTCAATCGGACTCCTCCGGCTCCACGGCGACAATGGCCGTTAAGGTCGATATTTCCCCCGTTAAAAAACTCGTGATTGTCGGTGCTATTGGGGACTCAACGGCCGTTTTATTCGAGGTAGACGGAAACGGAACCTTGAAGGGGTTTGACGTCATCACGGAGTTGCATGTCGGAGATAACGAGGAGGAGGCTGAGAGGATCCGGAGTCTCGGGGGCGAGATACGGTCCCGCGATGGAGGAGGTATTGGGCGCGTCAATGGTCAGCTTGCCGTGACGCGTAGCTTTGGAGATAAGGATCTCAAAGCCCTCATCACGGCCGAACCTGATGTAGTTGTTTTGCGCAGAGATGGTAATGAGGAGGTGAAGGGGGGGGCGGGACAGGAGTACATTATCGTGGCTAGTGATGGTTTGTGGGATGTGATGGATGCCCGCGATGCAGTGGAGATGGCGGTTGAGACAATGGGGGAGGGGAAGGAGGACCTTCAAAACGCGGCGGAGAGGCTCACGTTGGAAGCCTTCGTGCGCGGCACGACTGATAACGTCGGGGTTTTGATTTTGAGGATATAAATAAAGACGAAAGAGAAAATACAGAGAAAGCAGATTTACGAGTACAACACGTAGGAAAGGAGGAATTCTCCTTTTGGACTGTCATTCTAAACTGTATGGCCAGTATTTCTTCTTATCACAAACGTTTTTATACCAGTACTGGTAAATACTACTAAGCACCTTCTTATCTCTCGTAATCTTCCTTCCTTCCTCTCCCTCCACCCTCTTCCTTATCCTAACCCCCCCCCCTTCCCCAACCTCCAACTTCCCAATCAACAGCCCGATCCCATCCTCGGTCGTATTCGCAACTTGCCCGGCCAGCTCGACCCAACCGCTTGCAATTATGTCATTTTCGTAGATCCTAACGCTCTTAGGGCCCTTCCAACCTCCTGTCCATAACAGCCTTACGTCAAGGACGCCGATGCGAAATTTGACACTAACGAGACAGTGTCGCCCGGAGATATAGTAATTACTTTTGAATATCGTCGGCGTCCCCCTGATCAACCTGAGTCCGAGCGGGGCCTGTTCCTTATCTTCCACTTTATCTTTCCTTTCCCCTTTCCCGTCGCGGACGAACACGAGGTTCTTCAAAAACCTCTTCACGACCCGCAGCTCCATCCGGAACCCCTCTTCCTCGGACCAGGATACTTTGTAACCGGACTCCTTGAGGTCGTCGAAGCTGAACCACCCGACCGCTTTTCTCAATTGGCTCTTTATGCTAACAGCCTGCACAGCAACCCTTATTCCTCTGCGGATTGGCTTGGAGTCGACGTGGTGGGGGACGAGGCCACTAGTTCGTATCTTAGCTCGAACCTTTCCGCCCTTCCCGTGTCCGATGCACCCATCAACTCTCACAATGACATTCCTCCCATCTACGACCCCGTCCCCTTCGAAAAGTTCCGTCCTCCCCCCCCTCTCCGCCACGTCCCCAACTCCCACTAGGTCGACTATTCCCGCCTGCCCCCCCCTCCCGCCCCTCCACCTCTCCACCCACATCCCCTCTACGAAGCCCCTCAAATCGGCGAGCTTCTTCACCTGACCCACACCTTCCCTACCCCCACCGTACCCCATCTCCCCCCACCTTCCCCACGTGCAGGTCCACTCTCCTCCTTTCCCCCCATTTTTATTCCTCTTCCCGGCCTGAAACAACCTCACCGTAAAACCTGGCAAGTCATAACCTCTCCCGGGGTTCCCCGTTATCACATAGTGAAAATACTCCGTCCCCAAACACCTCCTTTCCGTCTCTACCACCTTAGCCCTGGGGGTTTCTGTTCCGTCCCTATACAGCCTTGCCTCAATGACCCTTCTGGCCCCCTTGATACCCTCTCGGATATCCCGACCGACGATTTTCGCGAGACACGCACGACGGGACATCACGGAGGTTACAGCACAGGGGAGGATTCTACCAACGAAGCGGTTGGCGTGGACTGACGTACGCTCATCCCTGGACATGAAATAAAGGAATCGATGATCCGATCGTGCGGAAGCGGAAGCGGAGAAGAAAGTGGATTCGTAGGACTGTACTTCATCTCGGGGTCTGAGAATGAGCTTGGCGTTTGTCGACGTGGTGTCGTTTTTATTTTCGTTTTCCTTCACGTTTTCCGGATCGCTAACTCCGACGGAGAGGAGGACGAGGGGCGTGCTGTCGCCTGTGATGCCGGAGGGATAGGTTGTTATCACCGTCGCGGGGTACCATTTCGAGGAGGAGGAGTCGGAGGAGGCGGAGGAGTCGGAGGAGTCGGTGTAGAAATACTTATCCCCAACCTCAGGAACGTGGACGTTTACTTCCGGGAAATTACACTCAGTGCTTTCCCTCACCTCCTCTACCCCCTTTTCCTCCCTAATCCACTTCTCAAAAACCTCCAACCTCACCCCCCCCCTCCCCAACTCTCCGATGGGGAACTTCTCCTCCTCCTTGACCCCCTCCCCCTCCATCCTGACGTCGTTCCTAACGTCCCCCTCTACGTCATTTTCGGACCACATGATCCTGACCTTCCCCGACGCGAGGCCGTTCACCATGCTTCGGCAGAGCTTGAGACCGGCTCGGGACCAATGGGACATGTGGGAGGGGGAGTGGAAGATGATCTCTCTTATGTATGACTTTCTTTCGGAGGGTTTCATTAGTTTGACGCGCTCCTTCTCCTCGTCGGTCAGGACGCCTTGTACAGCTCGATCATCTTTTTGTACAGATCCCAAAAAGAAACTAACAACATCCGCCTCATTGACCCTTCCCGCCACAATCTCCCTCACCCCCCCCTTCTCCCTCCTCATCCCCTTCGCCCTCCCCGCCAGCACCACCCCCCTAATCACCACGCAACCCGGCACGTACCCCTTCGCGGGCTTGTACAGGAGGGTCAGAAGAACGTACTGTCCAGATATGCACATACCTGCCTTCAGGATTGGGTAGGAGGCGAATTTGTTCGCGGAGGGGGGGACACAAAGCGTGGAGGGCGTGGAGGGGGGACGGTGCAACGTGCTTAGGTTCGTGCGTTCGTTGCGTTGTTCGGACGTCGACGAATCGGGGACCGAGCCCTCGGGGACCTCACCATTTACCAACCAACCCTTCTCATACTCCCTTTTGACCCTCGTCAAATCGATCTTCCCCCCCTTCGGCCTGGTGTATTCTTCGATCCAAGGCTGCCACCTCTTCCGATCCTCGTGCCTCCTTTTCTCCCACTCCCTGTCGCTCTTAATCGATAAGTGCGGCACGGGTAGCCGCCAACGATTCTCTCTCACCCACTTGTCGTCCTTACCTTTATTCCTCCACCTCCTCTCCTCCACCATCTCCCCCAACTCCCCCCTGATTTTCCCCCTCAAAAACTCCACCTTCTCAATTTTCCCGTACAAATCCTCCATCTCCCCCACCGTTTGTTTAACCACCCCGTTCAATAGCACCAACATCCCCTCCAGCCTCCCCTCCGTACCCCTGGCGATATCCCTTCCGTTCCCGACGAAAGCGAGTCTGTCCAGGCGAAGGATCTCGTTGACCTCAAGTCGACGACGGAAGTCGGAGGACGTCCTCCAGGCCCGGGAGAATTCAGGCGACGGGGTGTGGCCGTGGACCCACGGTAGCTCCTCGAGACTCATGGTCATGGTCGATGACGAACCTGGCGACTCCCCCGAACCCCCCACCGAACCCTCCCCCCCGCAAGCGAGCATATCCATCGCCTTCCTTACCCTTCTGCACCACCACAGTCTCAGTCTGACCCTTGGTATCGTCTCTGCTTGAAGGGTTGCGAGGGTACGGAGGGAGGCCAGCTTTGACATCAAGGAGGAGAGGGTGGAGCTGTGGGATTGGAGGGTGTGGAGGGCTTTGTCCTCCTGGACGACCAAGGGGGGAGGATCGGAGGATGAGGTTGACGAGTGCGAGTGCGAGTGCGGGTTCTTCTCCTTTCCATTTTCCTTTTCCTTTTCCTTTTTTTCCTCTTGATTCTTCCTCTCCTTCTCCGTCCTTCTCCACTCCCCCCTCGCCCTCCCCTCCCAGACCCTCACCTCCCCCTCCCCATCATCCTCCCCCCCGAACCCCCACACCCCCTCCTCCTGCAGCACCACCCTCTCTGCCCTCAATATTCTCAACCCGACTAACGACCTGGCGTTCGACAACGTCGACCCAGCGTAGCTCGCGACAGGTGGGAGGGATAGACCGTGGGGATTATTACTCCCACCCTCCTCCCCAGACCCGGCAATGCTCTTCGACACGGTGAAAGGTTCCGGACTTTGGAGCGTCTTTGCCGCGGACTTTAAAGCGAGGTCGGCGAGCCGCTGAGGTGTTATTTCCGTCGAGAGAGATGTAAGGGCGGCGGATTGAGCGAGGGAGGGCACGGGCACACGACTGGTCAAAGAGGGTGATGTTGGGGAGGGGGACGACGTCGTTTGCGACGATGGAGGAGTTGATGGTGGTTCTTCCCCCTTCGATGGTTCTTCCCCGCCGACGGAATCTTCGCCCTTTGACAGTATCTTCCTCGCGATTTCCATATACTCCTCGTCGTCCGCTTCCCCCTCTCCATTCTCTTCCCCTTTCCCTTTCCCTCCCCCCCCCTCTCTGCCATTCATCTTAATCGACCTCCAGTCCACGCCCTCGAACCCGGTCTCCTCAGGGCTCTTGTACTCCGCCTCGCCCTTCGGCAGAATGCTTGGGAGGCCCTCCCACGCACGGATCGACTCCAGCCTCGAATCGAGGCCGTTCAACAGCAAGAACGGGTTCCGGATCAGCCTTATCCCCAAATACCTCCTCAGGAGCACAAACTTATCCAGGAAATCCAAGTCCCCACTGAGCCTGGCGAGGTAGTTCTTCCCGTTGACCTTGAACGGCTTGAACTTCGTCCGGTGGCTCCTGCGCCAATTCACTACCCCTTCCACAAACTCTAGAGTGGCGGAGCGGATTAGGGTCAGGAGGTCCCCAACGTCAGAGAGGAGGATGGTCACCTCTGAGGTGAGATCCAGGACGTTCTCACTCGTGGACATGAGCAGCGCGTGGTTCCGCTTTATGTGCGTTATTCGAAGAAGATCGGAGATGTAGTTGTTCCGGGTTATCACGCATTGGGAGAGCTGGATTTCAAGCGGTGTCGCAGTCTTCATGTCTAAATCAATGTTGGTGACGACCTTCTCTTGGTCCAGTGACAGATCGAAATCGGGCACCTCCTGATCCACCCTATTCACCTCGCTGGCATTCTCCCTAACAACATCGGCATACTCCAACCTCTCCCCGAACCCCCCCCTCCTCCACGTTGGCTTAAGGTGCTCTGTGGCATAGAACTTCAGGGGCTTGGGGGGGGACTGTGGGACGGAGGGATACGCGTTGAATAGGGGGCTGGTATGGAGAGCCGGGTTGATCTTTCGGGTTATGTGTTGTTGGGTTAGGTTGGGAGCGGGTGCGGGCGCGCGGTTGTGGGTTGAGGAAGGCATCAAGGTTTCCTTCTGAGGAGACAACAGACGAAGAAAAGAGAGTTGCAAAATGGGTTGTTTGGGTTCTATCTGGGAAAAATAATTGCCATCCCCGGGTTTAATATGTGAATACAGCGACGCGACGCTTTTTATCCCGTTAAAATAATAATTCGTTGAGGTCTTTCAAATGAAGTTAAAGAATGAAAAGTGAAAAAGTGAGCACGTGAAACTACCCTTCCACAACTTCAACGCCAATAAAAACCGAAATGGAAAAACCACCAAAACCGCCTCGAAAGCGCTTAACATCTGGTGACGACGAAAACGACTCGAACATTACCCCTCAATCATCCCCCCCCGACATTGCCTTGAGCTTCTCGTCCTCGCTCCTATCCTCCCCCTCCAAGGCTGTTTCCCGTCTCGCATCGAGTATTAAGTTACTCACGACGCTTATCGCTCATACTACTGCCCGGGTAAAACTTGAGAAGACGTATGCGGCCGGACTTGGGAAGCTGGGGGAAGTGTGGGACCACGCTCGGGGGGAAGTTGTTGAGGTTGGCGTCCGGGATAAGATGATGAAGATAAAGAATGAGATCGGGTCCAACAGTGGCGACGCTGCCGAGGCGAACTGCGCGGACGAAGAGGAGGAGGAGGAGGAGGAGGAGGACACGCTGTCGTCCGCACTTAGATCGTTCACCGCTGACGTAGTGAATAAGTCAGTGCAGCATTCCACATTAGCCGAGTCGCTGATGATAGAGATTCTGCCCCCCCTGACGAATCTGTTACCTCTTTTTCAGTCCTCACGTAAGTCCCTCGCCGCCTTAATTACTACAACAACAGCAGAAATCAAGTCCAAGGTCGCGGCGTATAAAAAAAGAAGGTTGGCATGGGAGCGCAGTGAGGAGGGGGCGAGGGGGGCGGTGGAGGGTTTGAGGAGGGAGGTGGGAGAAGAGGGCGTGAAGGAGGCTGAGAAGAGGGTCGAAAAGGCGGAGAGGGAGGAGAGGGAGGGAGGGCCCGTCGGCGACAAATCGCCGATCCACTCGGGAAACTCAACGAGTAAAGATTTGGTTAGTTGGCTGCTGCCCACACCGACGGAAAAGAAGAGGTCAGTGATGCCAAAATCTGAATGTTGCAGAGTGACGGCGCTATTTCTATTTTTCATTTGACGAAGAAGTCCGGCCCTGGCGATAGTTTTCGCAAGAAATTTCACCTGAAATTCCCTTCACGTCATCATTCATGTTGCCCACCACTCACTCACTCACTCACTCACTCACTCACACCTCCTACTCTACTTTCCCTTGATGGATGCAGCTTGACAGTGGACGAAGTCGCCAAAACTTTACTTCTCATGCGCGGGCATAGGAACAAATGCTCCACTGCATGGGAAAATGTTGTCAGAGCTGTCCAAAAGGGCAGAGAGGCATTGTTGGCGGAGCTGAATGGCGCGCAGGGTCTGGAGGAGTTGCTGGCAGAGACAATAAAGGATATTCTTCGGAAACAATGCGTCTGTGAGAGTAGCCTTGCGGCTAACTTACAGTACGATATTCAAGCCGTTTTCAAAAGTGTAGAGGGGGTGGATGGGATCGATAACTTGGAGGGATTCCTAAGAAACATACTGGTAGATGAAAATGGCCAAGTTGATGTCATTCCAGTGTGGGGCAAGGAGATCGCAGGGCTCAAACCACCACCACCAGCGAAAGACCCCGACGACGAAGCCAGACGCGGCAACGTTGGCGAGTGCGGAATAACTGATGAGGGAGAGGACGAGGTGGAACGACTAATAAGGTCGACAGGGTTCAGCAGCAGGGAGGGCGGGGAAGTGGGATTTCTCAAGGCCGAGAATGTTGAAATGTTGTTGAGGAGAAAAAAAGAGGACGCCAGAGAAATAGAGCAGGATGGAGCGGAGGAAAAGAAAAAAGTTCTGACTTTACAAGGTTTTGGCCGCTTTTCAGACGAAGAGGAGGACGAAACATCAGAGGAGGAGGGACAAGACCAACATCAGCCATCAGCAGCACAGAAGGTTCAGCAGTGGGAAAAACTGGACGGAACTGGGAGCCCGACTGACTCAGATCAAACAACATTTATAGTAGAGAATTGCGACTGTATAGGGGAAGAGAGCTTTTGAATGTGACCAGATTGTTGATTGATTGTTGATTGATTGATTGTTGATTGTTCTTCTTCCTAATATTTGTTTTGCTTATTCTTTTTAGAAGCTCAAAGTTATTTTTGAAATGTCCGACGATCGTCACGTTTCACAATAAATCCCACTTTAGATGCTTTTCTTTGCGTTTTCATGTGCTGCATTTTTTTTTGGCATAAAGTTGTTAATATGGACTGTAGTACCCTCTGCCCCGGCCTCTGCCCCGGCCGCGGCCACGACCACGTCCCCTCCCTCTTCCACCGAATCGGCCACGGCCTCCAAATCCACGGCCTCCTCCCCGCCCTCCGTAGCCATAACTACTAGCTCCCATACCAAACTCGTTTTTCCTCTTCTGCATCACCTTCAATTCCCTACCCATGAACTCCTTACCATCAAGACGTAGAGCATTTTCAACACTATCTGCATCTACAAACTCAACGTATGCGTACCCCTTGGCATGCCCCGTGTGCTTGTCGCACACAATAGTAACGCGCTCAACAGAACCACAAGATGAGAAAAAAGTTGCGACGTCACCCCCAGTTGCCTCGTAGTCCACCTGCCCAACGTAAATTGAATTCTTGTCCTTTGCGGCGCCATCTTCGAGAGTACTCTCAGCAGGTTTTGCGGAATCCTCGTTGCCACCACCACTGTCATTATTGGTACCATCTCCAGAAGTTTCGGGATCGTCTTCGTTCAATTCTTCCAGCTCACGCTCCAGGCGTGCAATCTCCTCCTCTGTTTGTTACAGTACGAGGGCAAGGGCGAGGTAGGAAAACGACAATGTAAATTGACACATATTGCAAGGTTAATAGAGGAGTAAAAAGGCAAGAGTGGGTCGGGTCAGGGTTAGCAGGCCTGGCTTCCAGAACTTGTACACGTCAAAAAGCAGAAACGGGGCAACGACAAAGGCGGATTATGACGAGAACATAACTAGAACACAACTTCCTGCATCCAAGTTTAGCACGCACCTGCTGTCTCCGCTCTCTCAGTCCCTTCCTCTGCCTTGTCAGCTGGTGGTGTAGTTGTGTCGCTCTTGGATTGTGGCTCGTTGTTTCCCTCTGTATCAGCCAATGATGTAGCTGTCTTGTCCTCCTGCATGGCGTCCGACATGTTATAGTAGATGCTTGCGAAGACAAAAAAATAGAGTTTATTTGATGATAAAGGGCTCCTGCTTATTCTTTGTCTCAGGGCCACGAGTCCGTGACCCTGAAAATTTTTCTGGTGAGTTAAAAATTGTTTGCTTTGTCAATCATACTCATCTGCCTCATAAGATCCTTGAATGCTTTTTGCGCGTGTTTCTTGACTCTTTCATTACCGAGGAGTGAGAAGAGTGACTGATTCCTCTTAGCCTGTTTCACATCTCCAGAAGCCCCGTGCTGCATCCAAATCTTTGTTTTAGTATTTTAACGGCCTGTTGTATGTTCAGATCGAGCACTTGCCGCTGTTGGTTGCACGATTAAGCTCTAGGTGCTAATTACTGACTTTGCTGACCCATATCCTCTCTCTTCCCCTCCGCAGGCCTATCCATTTCCCTCTTTCAACCTCAAAATGATTATCTACAAGTGCCGCATTTCTGGCGAGGAGTTCATCTCCGATGCCTACAAACTCCGCCCTGTCGTAGATCCCGATACGAAGGAGGAGGTCCCTGGGTTGATGGAGTGCGACTCTATCAAGGTTAACAAGGATTCTGGTGCTAGTGTTGATATCGGATGCGGTGGCGAGTTTGGAGGAGGTGGGGAGGATGAGGCTGTCGACGATACTGTAGAAACCGTCAACAATGTGATTGACGAGGGCATCGGTTTCGGTTACAACGAGACACCTATGGGGAAGAAGGACTTCAAGGGCTGGTTGAAGGAGTATGTGCCCGCTGTTTGGAAGTTGCTCAAGGAGGACGACAAGATTCCCAAGGAGGAGGTCAAGGCCTTCAAGCAATCCTCTAGCGACTTTTCCGTCTTCCTTTTGAAAAAATTCGATGATCTTCAGTTCTTCGTTGGACCTAGCTTCAACCCTGAGGGTGCCATGGCCATGGCCTATTACACAGGAGCGACCCCCACTTTCATCTACATCAAGGCTGGCTTGATCGAGGAGAAGTGCTAAATAGTTCTTAATTTTGAGCCTATTATCGCAACTTTCTGTGGTTTTCCACTGTAATTTGTGTTTGTTATTTTCTGGATTATTGTAATTGTAAACTCAGGGTACGTCGTTTTCACAACTTATGCTGTTTTCCATTGCAATTGTTATTGTGTAAACTCAGGGTGGGTGTGAATGCGCAGAAAGACATAACGGCAACGCGTGAGGGAGAGAGGGCGAGGCGACTAAAAAAAAATATTTCTTTCCAATAATGTGTCTCTGTCTCATTTCATTGAAAAACACAACTATATACAACGTCAACGCCCTTAAGGTGCCTCGCTGTCACACAATACTCCCGATGGATCGCAGGGGATGACCTGGTTGACCCACTTTTTGATCGAGGCAAGGTCACGCTCTTCAGACTCGTACTTGATGAGTTCCCCTTCCTTGGTGATTGCATTGATGGTAGGGAAGCTCTCTGTGTTGAAATTCTTCTGCACAAATGACCTCTCCTCATCTCCCCGCAACTTATATACCGGCATCATTCGGCCCTCGTCAGCGTCAACCGCGACCTTCTCCCACTCCTCCTCCATCTTCTGGCAAAATTGGCACCAGGGAGCGTAGACCACCATGAGAGATTGTTCACCAGCCTTGAGCACCTTGGTGGCATCAGCAGTGGACTGCAGTTCGATGACCTTGGAGTCTTGGGCGTCCCACAGGTCACGATCAAATGTCTTTTCAGCACCATCGACGTGGATTCCACATTCAGTCTTGGAACTTCCATCCTTGTTCTCCAGGCCGACAAACCTTCCCTTCCGTTCACAGGCATAGTCAAGCCAGGGGCCTTTCTCCCCAATGAACTTAAAGTCGACAAACTTGGTGCTTCCATCCTGAGGAATGGGAATAGTATCCTTCGCGTCACCAATAGAAGGGTACCCTTTGGCATGGAGAGGGTGGTGGGGGATCTTGTACTTAGCAATGTAGTCAAAGCAGTCCTCCAGAGTCCAGTAAGCAAGGGGGTTGCACTTAGCCAAGCCACCACCTATAGGAGCGTTCTCAAACTGATCAATGTCCTTGCGCTCAAAGCCTTGCCAGCGTGTGCGGCCGTTGATCATGCAAGTTGTCTCGAGCGTCTTCAGACCACGCTGGAAGGGCTCAACTTTGCATATCTTGTCATACTGGCCGATATCTTCCTTCCAGAGATCCGCCCCGTACTTCTTGTCGAAGGCACCCTTGTCGCCCACGGAGATTCCCTCAGCGCAAAAAACGTCAGCCTTGAAACCGTAGTGGCTCTCAAGCTCGCGAAGGAAGTCCATCGTCTCGGGGAAGAGGTGGAAAGTATCAACAACCATGATCTTGCACTTGCCATTCTTGAGGTAACCAGCGCGGTCCAACAGGTGGGTGATCACCACGTCACCGGCAATCATCGCATTGGGAAACACGGGCTTCTCGTAATTCTCGCAACTTACTTTCAACGCATACATTGCCTGCTCCTCCAGATGTTTTATCCGCATTTCTTTCGACGTAGAAATGTATTGCTCCTGATCAAAAGTTGTCTTTGTGGAAGCCAAGGGGAGAGCCATGGCGGCCGGCTTTGATCCATGCTTCGTCACAAACGAAGTGCTAGGAGCAACGAACGCATTCGCTGAAGCGATCAGGGTGGTCTATGTTTTGTTGTTGTTGTGTTGTTGTTGTTGTTGTTGTTGTTGTTGTTGTTGGTGTTGGTGTTGTGTTGTGTGAGAAGACAGGGTGACGACGAATAAATGAATAAATGAGCGAGACCGTATGTGCTCGACCAAGTCGGTCCGACTTGGACGAGAGACTCCAACACAGAACGGATCAGGCTTCAAGGTTGTCCGGGATTGTGAGCAATGCAACTAAAACATGGCAGGATATTTCGCATGGACACAGGAGAAAATCAAGTATGATGAAGATTTTACACTATAAACTACTAGGAGCAGAGAATGCACTTTCATTAACGTACCAGGCCAATTAAAACCTTCATCGGTAATATAACAAGTGCTTTTTCAGGGTCGCAAATCGTTGAATGAAAAATATGGATGAAACAACATTCAAGTTGTCATGGTGGTAGCTTTTGAAACCTAAAAGTCGCTCAACGCCCTAACAATATCTCCACTTCGCCCTTGATTAGTTTCGATTATTCGTTGGGATACTCTCTGCTGTCAAGAAAAGGAGTCTTCCCTTCATATTGCTATGAGTCTGATGGTGTTCCTCCTCCTCCTCCTTCTACGTAGTACCCCCTCCCTATGCTCCGCACCTTTTGCCCCCGAAACATTTGCGCAGCCATTTTCTTTTACACAGACAATGAAGAAAAGGCCCCCCCCAGGGAACAATGCTGCACAGCACACTCTTGGAACGACGCTTCTTGCGTGTTCATTCAACAATTTTACCGTAATTGCATGCGATTCCCGCTCGAGCATAAACGGCGAAATCGTTGCAAACGGGGGCGCAAGCAAAATAACCGTTTTGCCGACACGAGCTGCATGGTCCATGAAAAATAGCAGAATGAAAGAGGCAGGGCTGGGCAAAGATGTGGTCATTGCGCGATGCGGGAGCACACTCGTTACGCAATCTTTGCTCGAAAAACTCCACCGCTGGTCTTGGCACAACACGATGCAGTACAATGTTTGCTACTCTGCCAAGAATATAGGCAAGCTGCTGAGGCACCTCATCCTCTCCCTCGGTGGAAACATCCAGTCCGGGTTTATTGTCTGCGACAATTCAAACATCTTTACATTGGAGCCATCGGGCGCGATATTGCATCACACAAAGCCAAAGAGTGGTCTCGGCTATGCGTCTCTGGGCTCCGGTTCAGTTCATGCTTTGGGATACATCAGTGAGCACTATGATTGCAATATGACTCCACAAATGGCAGCTGAACATTGTGGACGCGCGATTCTAAAGGCAATAGAAAGAGATGGAGCCAGCGGTGGCCGAGTAAGGGTATACATCGTGGCGTATGACAGGGTGCGGGAGGTTGAGTGGGAAGACAGGAACATCGTTGGTGGCACCAAATCGAACCAGATACAGCAGGAAAACCAGATACAGCAGGATGGCGTTGTTTGACATTGACATTGACATTGGGGGAAATGATGG
>Ga0115556_1001866_pt1 | contig 14303 bp, 15 predicted proteins | sample COGITO_mtgs_1104_5_FD_87282 | JGI IMG/M metagenome (GOLD analysis project Ga0115556, IMG submission 87282) | Pelagic marine microbial communities from North Sea - COGITO_mtgs_110414 | ecosystem: Environmental > Aquatic > Marine > Epipelagic | place: Germany:Helgoland, sampling site Kabeltonne... | reverse complement strand
ACCTTAAACGGACCAACTCAAAGTAGTGAAAACGCCCCTTTTCACGTGGCTATAACTTCTCCTCACGTCGACGAAAGTACGGTCCGAGCTATACGAGAAGGTCACCCTTGTCCTTGCCGATCGTGAAGAATTAGAAAATCATATTCGCAATCATGTATGTTTGAAGCTTAGAATGGAAGTTAATTTGAGTTATTTGATTGGGTCGGCTGCTTTGAGTGAGAAGGTGTTAGAAGCGCTCCAACAGTGCAGAACTGACTGTAACGTTCCCATTTTTGTCTTTGACTTTGACCGTACACTTACAAATGGGATGGCTCAGCCGAAAGAAAGTAATCTTAACAAATTAGTCCGAGGTGGTAGCCTAACCCTCGTTGCCTTGAATCGTGCTCGCGAGGCCGGCAAGCACATGTACATAATCACTGCTCGCCGGCCAGCAAAGCTGACAATAGAACAACTTTATGCATCCCTGGATAATGCTCAATCCGTCCTTTCGAGCTTCTTTCCTAGGGGCAGCCCTGGCGAATTCACGACAGAAAATGGAATACCTCTTGCCCGAGGTGGTAACATATTTGCTTCTGATTATCAAAAAGCTGCAGCTTTGTCTGAGATAGTGATGGAGAACGCTTCCTCCCTAAATGAAAAGCAGAAACTGGACATCTATTTTTTCGATGATGCAATCGTGAATGCTTATGTTGTGGGTACAACTCTGAATCAGCACTTGGCGGAGCCTTTGCATGAACGCGTTCGCTTAACGTCATGCTGGTGGGATCCGTTTGAAGAGGAGACAGGTTTAAACCAAACTATGACCCCCTCCCACACTGACACGACGGATAGCAACCATGCGGACTTTACGCCTCACATGCTGGAAGCCTATGGGATAACAAAAGAACAGCGTGATGAGCGTGTCAAAGTTTATCGTTCCCTAACAGCCGGGAAAGTAAGAAAGCACAGAGTAGCTGGGGAGAAAATTGACGGTGTTGAACTGAAAAGGGTGGAGGCTGCTGGAAAAAGTATGAGAACAAAGATGGCTCCCCTGGAGGGGGTCCTCGGTGCTCGTTTTGCCGCGGGTTCCCGTCCCCCTCAGCCCCCTCAGGAGCAGGTCACTAAGAAGGAGGCTGCCTGGAAAGCGAAAGCCCGTGCAGAGCGAGATCGTGCAGCCGCCGCTAAGGCCCTCTTTCGGAATAGGCCAGTAATGTCACTACCGCCGGGAAAAAAATTAGATGCACCGAGGTGGGAAACAGCATTTCAGGTCGATTCGCCAGCGGAAGGTTCAACTGGCGGCTTATTTTTCGTCGCAACCTACGCGGGCGGATTTGCCATCAAGTCTGGAATGAATCCGTCGGAGGAGTTTTATGCGAACAAGCTCCTGAGAGCATTGGGAGTACCAGTTCCCGATATGAGGCTAGTGCTTGCTGGGGAAGAGGAGTACGATGCAATTTTGAAGGGGGTTCGAAATGTCGGTACGGAGTACAGCCGCCGAGGAGATGCGGAAGGTGCTGGTTACATCATGGTGCACGTGTGGTGGGGCATGAAAAGGTCGAAAACAGGCGTTCTTGTCATGGAGCTTCTCAGTAATGCCATCACTTTGAGCAGAATGTGCAGCAAAGAGGAAGCTATTCGGTATCTTGAACCAGAGGGGGGAGATCAGTACGCCTCATCAAGGCTGAGAGCGTTGGGGCGGATGTGGGTCGCCGACGCGGTGCTGAACTTTCGTGACCGGTTCGCATCGAGAATCAACCTGAAAAATTATGGGCAAAAAATGGTCTCGTCCTCCAATCTCGACAATGTAATCCTTACGAAGAACGGTATTTTTGCAATCGATTCCCACGTCAAACTTATCAAAGGTCCTGGGGCAGTCTCAACCGACCTTATGCGGCAAGAGTTAGGGTCACTGGCCTCCTCGGAGCCTATCAAAAGCCTTGATTGGCTCCGGCTGACCGTCGAGAGCGTTAGCGGCCATGTTCTCTCCGACTCTGCCCTCTCGATCGCCCGCGAGGGTGCCCTCTCTTGCCTCTCTCTCGTCTCGGATGCAGCCTCGAAGGTCGGTAAAGAAATCTTGGCAGCGGTGGCGGAGGGGGGTGCAGGCAGGGACGCCTGGCGAGCTGACGTTGCCCGAATCGACGTGGATGCCATGCAGATTTCGGCCGAGATTGCTGCAGAATTTGCGCCGCACAACAATGATGGGGGAGAAGTCGCCGCTGGAGAAGTTTCGGAAATGGCAGGGGCGGCTGAGATTGCTGCAGAATTTGCGCAGCACAACAATGATGGGGGAGAAGTCGCCGCTGGAGAAGGCTCGGAAATGGCTCGGGTTGAATTGAGAAAGGATGATTTGGGGCCAGTTGCAACACCAACGTCCGATAGTGGCGATTCCATAGGCGCCGAGCATGAGCTCTGGATGGCCTTGAGTGAAACGCTACGTCAGGCACTTCAAGACGAGAGGTTGAAGGGAATTTCTCCGGGACCTCACTCAGCTGCAGACTTCTTCCCCGAGGACATGAAATGAAATTAAAAAATTGGAAACGAAATTGAAAGTGAAGAAAGAGTAGAAATAGAAATAGTTAAACCTCGAAATGTTTGGAGGTTGTATCGCCATTTACTTTTTGCCCATTGCCGTTGCTTTATCGCTTGCAGCGAGCACAGCGTTCATCATTGTGGCCCTCAAGCCACCATCCTCCAGTGCATGAACTCCCGCCGCAGTAGTACCCCCGGGCGACATCACGCGATCTTTTAGCAATCCTGGGTGATCCCCCGTCTTCAGCACCATGGTCGCAGCTCCCCTCACTGTCTGCGCAGCAAGCTCCAAAGCCACTGCCCTGGGCAATCCTGCCCTCACACCGCCGTCCGCCATAGCCTCAATCAATATAAAAATATACGCAGGTCCACTCCCACTCAGCCCAGTGACAGCATCGAGCAAGTTTTCACTGACTAAATGGGACACACCCACAGTTTTAAGCAAATCTCCCACAAAATCTCCATCCTTACCCGTGGCTGCACATCCCAAAGCGTAGGCCGAAGCGCACTCACCCACGAGACAGGGCGTGTTGGGCATCACACGAATCACCCTTGTCGATTTTGGAACCACCTCCTCCATCGCAGCCAAAGTAACACCGGCGCAAATTGAAATTATAAGGTGGTTCTCAAGAGCAGACCCCAACTCGGAAAGGACGCCCGGAACACTGCCGGGCTTCGTGCAAAGAAAGATGGCGTCGCAATTTGCAGCCACTTCGGCGTTGTCAGATGTCGCGTTGAAGCCTTCTCCCTTCAGTCGCTCGACAGCAGGTTGGTAAGGATCGCTGACGTAAATTGCATTCTTTGGGTATTTCAACGGGGAGAGTCCATTGATGAGAGCTGACGCCATCTGGCCACCGCCGATAAATCCGAGGGTTGGCATTGGAACCAATAAAGCAGAGGAGAGTCGCGCAAAGCTTGTGAGGCTATTTTTAGGATATACAGGATAAAGCCACTTGAATTTGTACTTGGACTAAACAGAGGTAGAAAGTAGAAGACAACAACGAAATGAGTGCAGGTGCGCCTTCTTTTGAACGACTAAGACGCAGGAAACAGGGCTGGAGAATCCAAAGATATAATAATATTATCGTTACTCGATCAATAATCAATTTCTATCGCTGTGCTGCTTCTTTGTTCATACTATACTCTAGTCACAGCGAGAACCCCACTGCCCCGCGTTTTGGGATTTTTTTAAACCTGAATTCTTGCCCTATGCAGTTGATCCGTGCCTTCTCTTCTTCCCTGCCATTCTGCTCCAAAGTCATCCGGCGTAGTCCCCGGTACCCCCGTCTTCGTGCTTTGTATACCTCGACGGGAACGAACGAGATCAGCATGACTCCCTTTGTTTCTGTCCCAGTAGCACTGGAAAAGAACAAGAACAGTGCTACCATCCTTGACTGCAGCTGGTATCTTCCTCCAACTGGCCGCTCCGGGGAGGATGAGTATTTGGCTGGTCCAAGGATTAAGGGGGCGAAGGTATGTCAGTGATTGCTTGGCTTTACTGTTCTGGGTGTTTGTTTGTATTTTATCCAACCAAAATATGTACGTGCTAAAACTTCCGTCTTTGCCTCTTGAATTTTTGCTTCTCAGTTTTTTGACATGGACAAAGTAACTCTACCTGCTTTTGCGAACCCTAAGAAACTCCCGCACCAGCGGCCTGAGATTAGTGGTTTCGAGCTTGCGATGGAGAAGTTGAATTTGGAGAGCGAATCGGAAATTCTTCTCTACGCAGGCAAGGGCTGCTTCGCCGTCCCTAGAACGTGGTATTTGTTCAAGTATTTTGGATTGCAGAATGTGTGGATTATAGAGGGAGGCTTGGAGGCTTGGAAGGAGGGGGGAGGTCGAGTTGAAGATGGTCCCGGAAACCTTGACTTTCCAGACGTCACTTCATCGATTGCCTCTCTTCCCCCGCAGACTGAATCAGGGGCGCCAAAAATATCCACTTCCATAACAGCGCATACATTTGTTGACATGGATTATGTTAATGTTCAATCAACAAAGCCGGATAGTAATAAGAAAATTCTGGATGCCAGATCTGCTGCAAGATTCTATAACAAAGAGGGTGCTTCGGAACGGGAAGGGGTCCGGAAAGGGCATATGCCCAACAGGTGAGATTGAGCGGAAAGTCGGTTATTTTAACAATCTGTGCTTTCGTCGATGGCGCTTTGCTCTGCGCATTGGACTCACCAGACGTGTGCACACTTTGGTCTCTTTGGTCACTTTAGCCACAACCTCCCTTTCGACCTCCTTCTGAGAGATATGGGCAAGCAAATCTACGCTTCCCCCGAGGAATTGAGGAAGGTCTTTAACGAGAATGGCGTCGACGTGACGAATGACGATGAGGAGTTGATTCTTACATGTGGCTCGGGGGGTAAGTTTTTTTTGTGAATATAAGACCGAGATTTTGGACCGGATTGTTGCGAGTGATCGTTTTGAAAGAAATACTTTGAAGCCTCCATTCGTCGCGGCAATTGTCGTCATTTTCTCATGCACCAAATTTTATTGCTACTGCTGCTGCGGCTCTTAACTAACCTCCAATTTAAAATTACAGTCACAGCTTGCAATCTCGCGGTTGGATTGGAGTTGGCAGGGAAGAACATGGACAAGGTGAAAGTCTTCGACGGAAGCTGGAGCGAGTGGGGGCAGGAAAATAGCGGCGGTGTTGTTATAAGTTAATATTTGTTTGGTGACTTTTTTGAACCAAGTGTTGCCGTTTTTTTCTACTAACTTTTCCTACCAACTCAACTAACTAATTCATTTCATTTTTGCCAACTACACTTCCACATGTGAACAGCGACCGTATTCTCGGTGTAAAAAGGCTCAATCCCTTCTAATCCCCCCTCGTAGTTATTCGGCACACAGTGGAAATAGTCAAATGGGAAAACCTTGACTCCGCCACCACCCCAACCGAGGATAGTCTTGGTGACTACACCGGGCCCGGTCTCTGTGATAGTTTCTCTCACCCAGTCGCTTGTCATCCCCCTTCCGGAATCTCCTTCGCCGTTGTCTCCGCAACTCTCAACGGCGCTCTTCGTTGTATCGAAAGCTATGTTCGTTGCAGCCACTTCAGTGGCGGACAAGTAGTCAGCAAATAGCCCAAGCGCGGGAGGAGAAATTTCTAGTGCCTTTTTTTTTTCACCTTGGACTCCGCGCAAGCTCCACCAAGTCCCAATCCTATCGATTATCGACCCCATTAAGGCGGAATTCACAACACAACCGATTGCACCGTTGTTTATTTCTACACTTCCGCTGTTAGAGGCTCCAAAGAAACACTCCACCCCCTCTCTCTCGCACAACTCAACAAGGTGGATCAGAGGTTTGGTCGGGATGTAATCGACGTCAAAGTAAAAGCCGCCAAATCGGTACAAGATCTCGTAGCGCAAAACGTCGCTCTTCCTTCCCATGTCTTCCATACATCCTGCCTCATACAAATTGTGATTCGTTAGCCCACCATCACCAAACACTTCAAGAACTTTCATCTCATCCCAAAGAATCACCTCAAAACCTGGATTCATATCGGTCCAACGACGTACATTCTCGCCAAAGCCGAGCTGATGAAAACGACTCTTTTCGCCGTCGTCTCCGAGCCAAACAAAGTGTATCGATCGATTGAAATTGACTTCATAAGATCTATCCCCTATGCTGCCGCCATTGGCGACAACATTGCGTATTGTCTGGTCGTCTTCTGATGAAATGAACGGGCCTCGAAGAAAGGACCGTGGGGAGGTGTGTGCCCCAAAGAAAGAGGGGACTGACATAGGGAAAGGAAGAAGAACAAAACGACAAGAGTCGTTTACGGTGTGTGGCTGGCTGTACGCGATAAAAATCGGGGCAACTGGGTGTTTGTGATCGACGACATCCTTTGGGAAACGAAAAAGTTTTTTTGGCAATGTTCAGGCACTCCACACAAGCGGGATTATAATTACTGGGGGAACACACCTGCACAATATCAACCGCCAAAAATTTACCGAGTCAACGAGTAACAACTGGAAAAAGGTCTCTCAAAAACTCAAAAACGCACTATCCCGTTCGACCAAAGCCTTGGACCTGCATGATCAAGATCTTGATGCAAATAACTCTGCTGCTCTCTTCACGTCTATCGAACTCTCTGCAAATCCGGTCTTCGTCGGCCCTGCCATTGCGTCTATCTGCTCGGGTGACATCTGCTCGGGTGACATCTGCTCAGATGTCAATTTCCTCTTCCTCCGTGAAAAATACACCCAGCCTATCACCCCTCCTCCCCCCCCTCCCTCCCTCGTCACCTTGCTACCCCCTCTCTTCTTACCCTAGCCCTTCCTCGTTTTGTTCTTCGGCGACGTACTACTCCGTAGAGTTTCCCAAGAAAATTACTTCCAAAGTGGTCAAGCTGAGCAAGAGGGGGGGCTGGGCGATTGACATCAAAGGGGTCGCTCCGGTGAGGTCTGTTGAAGACGCTGATAGAAGGGCCTTCGTGACGAATGTCGAGGTGGGAAAGGTCGATGAAGAGGGGGAAAGGCGAAAAATCCGGGAACTGGTGGATGCGGTGCGAACTGATGTCACTGAAGTGGACCCGACTCTCGTGGTGCAGACGGAGAGCATTGTTGAGACGCCTTACAGCAGCTTGTCTCTCCACCATGTGCTGTCGCTGTTGCTGCCGTTCAGCGAAACCGAAGATATACCGTCGAGTTTTACCATGACGGGGAATGTGGCACATGTTAACCTCCGGGAGAGCCACCAGCAGTACAAATACTTGATTGGCAAAGCAATTATAGACAAGGGCAGTGGGGTAGAGATAGTTGTGAATAAAGTCGGTGAGATCACGTCGCAATTCCGCGTGTTTGATATGGAGATAATTGGAAGTACGAATCCGGGCGATATTGGTTCGGAGAAGGCATTGGAGACGGAAGTGAAGGAGTGCGGCTGTCGTTTCCGCCTCGATTTTCGGACCGTTTACTGGAACAGCAGGTTGGGGTATGAGCACCGCCGTGTCTGCGAGCTCATTCGGTTCGGTGTCGCGGGAGGAGCGAACGATAAGAAGGAAAAAGAGGCGGACGTGAACGTGAACGTCGGAAACAAAAACAATGAGATCGTCGTCGCAGATATCATGAGCGGCATCGGCCCCTTTGCCATCCCGCTCGCCAAGAATTACAATGTTAGGGTCCATGCGAATGACCTCAACCCGGACAGCCACAAGTGGCTCGACGTCAATGTCGGACTCAACAAGGTGAAGGACCGAGTCACGACGTATAATCTCGACGGCCGCGCCTTTGTAAGGAAGTTGGAGGCAGATGGGGTTCGCTGGGGGCACGGCATCATGAACTTGCCGGATTCTGCACCAGAGTTTTTGGATGTATTTAGGGGGATGAAGTTTACCGGGGATCTCCCCATCATGCATGTGCACACCTTTGTAAAGGTGGACCCTCTAATCTGCGGGAGCAGTCTAGCAATGAAGCGGAACGAGGACAGGTTTCTTGAAGAAATTAGGAGGTTAGGCGTTGAAAAGGTTGAGCACTTTTTGGGGTGCGAATTGGAGAATAAATCGACGAAAGCTTTGTCTGAGGGAGAGGGCGTCCAGGTGCACATGGTTCGGGACGTGGCGCCTTTGAAGCCCATGCTCTGTGTTTCATTTCGCCTGCCGCGTGCTGTTTTGGCACTAGATAGGATTGAAGAGTGGCCGAAATGGGGCGAAGACGAAACAGTTGCTAAACAGGATGTTGATGATGTCGATGGTGCTGAGCCGCACAATTCGCCTCCTACTAAAAGAATGAAGAAAAATTGAAGGTAGCAAACCAATTTACAAGCATAATGCGTTCGACGCTGGTCATGAAAATTTTCACTAAAGCAGATTGTCGAACCATGAACTGAAGCATCCCCGATAAACTCAACAACTCAATTTTCATTTATTTCATACAAACATACATACATTAGTCCCCCCCGCCATCATCGCTCGATGACGAAGTTGTCGACGATGGTGTAACTGTACTTGCAATATTGCTTAATGTTGATGTATATCCGGCCGCTGCAAGTTTTTTTCTGCTTCCAAACTTGACATAATCTACAGAGACGTGACACATCCCCATAATGCCGAAAAGAAAGATGGTGACCCCCAAGAAAGTTATGGGAGTGCCAACTTCGTCGCTGTAATTACTTGCCGTGACTAGTGCGAGAGGTTTAGATAGCCGGTCGTGTTTGCGTATTTGTTAAAAAAAAATTTGGGATGTTAGATTATGTGATTATGTTGAGTTATTAGCATTAGGCCCGATATGGATATGTTTGTTTGCGTATTTTGCTAGATGGTGTGCAGCGAAAAAAGGCAGATCAAGTGTACTCACCGATGTAGAGGCCCATTCCCAATATAAATGTGCTATTAGTTGCCGCGTGCTGATTGGAAACAGTTTTGATTTTTGCCGCATTTTGTTTTGCGTTCTCGGATCCCTGTTGGGATAAATCTTTTGGCATGAGCTGTATGGAGAGGTTCTTCCCCCCAAGTTTGTACGCAAGGGTGTAGTATAGGCAGAGGGTCACGTCAAAAGCCCCAGCAAGGTCTGAACGGCCCAATGTGATTCCGCCTGCGTTTACCAAAGCTGTGACAAGAATGCTTCCATTATGAAATTTTCTGATGAACGGGATCCACTGCGACACGACGATGTGATGTAGAAGAAATAGAAGACAACTGGTTAGAACCACAAATAAGGAGAGTTTGCGGCGAACTGCGTTTTATTAACTCGTAACATAAACTCACTTTCTTGGCTGTGGCGTCCATCTTGCTTTTGGCTAGAATATCGAGCCACATGAAACTCAAGGTAGCAGTTGCCCAGATGAGGAAGAATGCCATCAAAGCGAAGCAAATAGGGCGCATGCTGTCAAAAATACTGTATTCGCTGTCGTCAACGTCAATAAGGACCAAGAAGTAAGACAAGGAAACGAAAAATCCAAAAAATGGGGCGACAATTGCTCCAAACAAAGTCTGTCCACTTGCATTGAACTTCAGAGCATTTGCCTTTCGCAGGAAATAGGAAACCTTTAAACCTCGCCTGACAACCAATACCTGGCAAACCATGACCACAACGATACCAACCGTCAACACGGTATTATAACCGAGAGTTTCGTGACAGGCATCCACCATTTCAGAGGAGATATCAGGGATGTCTCCTTTATGTGCTAAAAAGTGATTACATGCGCTGCCATTTGTGTATGGTTAGTGCATGCAGTATGCAAAACGAATCTCATGCTTATCGAAATCGCGCTATTAACCCCTCCTACAATACTTACCATCGCATGCCAGTTTCCTTCCCGCCCTTGCTGAATTTTGTAACATTTGCATTTACAACATTCTCAATGTCATCATAAGGAGATGGAAGCTTTTCAATGGGGTAACAATGGGTTCGTGCTGGGCAATCGTCAAAAACCTTGCAGTCTGGTGGGAACTCTAGAGGTCGAGCAGCGCAAAATGCAATTATCGGTAATAGTCTCATGAAAGAATTAGTCATACTGGTCCAAAGTTAACAACAGCTAAACGTCTAGGCGTGTCGTAGAGTGTTTTCTTTCAAAAATAAAATTGGCGAGAGAGGCAATCTGACCTAGGCAGCGATGGAGCAAGAATATGTACACAAAATATGAGTTTTACTCTCCACAAGTACACTAGTTGTTTTTAGTTATGTCAAGCAAATGTCAAGAAGTCAAAAAGTTTCTTCGTTTGTCCCCCTCATCCCAAAATCTGAATGCAGCAGAACTGATTTAAAGGTTGAAAAAAAAAAATCACCTAGAGTCCCCTTCTTGTGCTAATTGAGGGCGCGGTAATCTTGCAAATTATCACGATCCATTTAATCTGCCCATCCCAACATACACCCAACATTATGTTTGTAATGACCCTCATTCTTCTCCTTCTCTTAGTTACTCCAACCTCCTCCAACACTTACCTCTTCAAGCAAACCTCGATCGCATACGATCAAACTGGTATGGTAACAGTGGGTGACAATTTAGAAATTTCAATTGCATTCCAACCATGGTCGAAGGTAAGTCAGAGGATGCGTGTATGAGGAGGATGGACATCCATGACATCCATGATGAAGATTGCTGGCATCAAGTGTTCGCGATAAAGGTGCTAATGTATTCCCGCGTTGTGCAGAATCTGACCTATGGAGACATGATATACATTAAGATGCCAAGATTTACCACAAGCACCCTGAAGCAAGGAGTTGACGGGGGATCCAATGGGGCCAATATACCCATGGATCAGGTTGAGTTAGCCCCCTCAATGTACTGGAAAGGAAGCTGGACTGAGGGTACATGGTGCGCAGGGTGTGAAGACCCATTTGCCGATAGCATGCTTAGCCTGCAAGTCATGAGAATCAATGGTAATTTGACTTGGCGCGACCTGCACACTGTGACAGTGTTTAAGAGCAACAACATCAAGGCATTCTGTGGTCAGGCAATGAATAGCAACAAACTGCGGATTGGGACTAATTCCTCCGGTAGCACTGTATGGATGGATATCGAAACCTCTCCCTTAGTAGGAAATGGATGCCAAGACAAGAGCTCGTGTAACCTTCACGGAACATGTGATTACTGCTACAACACTTGCACTTGCGATATGGGCTACGGACATCCCTCTGAAATCTACGAGTACGTTAAAATTGATTGCGGAGATCGGGTCTGCCCCAGCGGTCGGGCCATTCGCGATCTGCCCACTTCTCATGAGCATGCACACCCTCTGGCTGAGTGTAGCAACAATGGGATTTGCGAGAGGCAGGTAGCCCAGTGCGTCTGCTTTCCAGGATGGGAAGGGATCGCATGTGAGCGTCGTACCTGTCCGAATAGTTGTAGTGGACACGGGATTTGTGCTTCGATGAGAGAACAGGCACTTATGAGCAATGCCTTCCCCTTGACCAACAATGCAACCCAGTACGGGGCTACTGACCTAACGAGAAACGGATCGGCATGGGACTATGAATACCTATTCAGCTGCGTCTGTGATAGCAGCTGGCCGGTAGGTTTGGAAAGAGGGGAATGGCAAAAGGCAGAGTATTTCGGGCCGGACTGCAGTCTACGAAGATGTCCCCATGGAGATGACCCGATTACTGCGGTGAATGAAACAGATTGCAACGGAGTAGTTGCTGAGGGCGGTGCAGGCACTGGGAAGCCGGGAAATGGTTGCTACGCCGAATGCAGCAACCGAGGAACGTGCATCTATCAGGAGGGGGTTGGGAAATGCAAATGCTTTGACGGCTTTCTGGGAGAAAATTGTGGAACTCTCAGTGAATATGGAATGGAGATGGGAGAGTGGGTAGATCCCCAGTGGTCTGAGTAAGCAAATAAAAAGATGATTATAGCCGATGAGTTTCCGGTTGACAACCTTTCGAGGTCGTTTCATTTTTATTTAGGCGGCTTATCATAATCACATAATCACAGCATGGAAACAATTTCATCCTCATTCGGCAAGATATCAAGCAACTCCACATCAAAAACCAATGTGGCCCCTGCATGGATATCGGCTCCAGCCCCTCTGTCCCCGTATCCATGGTCGGCAGGAATTGTCAGCTTCCGCTTCTCTCCAATGCACCTGCAGTCGTTGTTTGTGTTTTATGGGTAGTGCAGCGAGCGAGACACCCACGGTCAGTAAGTGAGGAGAAGGCAAAGCAGGAGAAACGTTGGCGACACTTCTCTCGAAACCACAATCACATGCGCACTCACATATTCCGCAATCCGTTATCCCAACCCTTGATAACCATTCCCTTGCCTAAGGTAAACTCGAATGGACTGTCGCGGTCCAAGCTGCTATCAAATTTTTTCCCATCTTTAAAAAGAACTCCAGTGTAATGCATCGATAGTTTGTCGCCAGCTTTGCTCTTCTGGTTGCACACGTCTGGCCGGTGTTTAACGCCAATCCGAAGTGGTGCATCAGCAGGAAGATCCTCCCCAGAATTGAACTTTGCTGCAAGGGCAGCAGAGGCCCAAAGACAAAGTGAGAAAAGAACTTTCATCTATCAGTAAAGAGTGCGCGTAGCCGGTGAGTCGCTAATATTCGACGTTTCTCGCCAAGAAAAGCCTGGGGAAGAGGTTCGCGGAAAAGAGAGTGCAGCAAAAAAGAAGAGAAAAACGAGAAGATTTATCGTTCGTAATCAACACACGCCACGAACATCTGGACACATCATCATCAAAAGTGTCCCGTCGTCCCAAAAGCCATGCTGTTTCTCCGCCGATTGCCTCGTTCGTCCGTCTGCTCCTCAGCACTTCGACACGCCGTCCGACCGATTTCCTCATCGAGTCCTCTTGGGTCTGAAAATCACAAATCCTTGGTAGGTAACTTTGCTCGAATAGACCACTCCCGCACCAAACGCACCAATTTTCCCGAAGCTGTGTTTGGCGAAGACAAAACGCCATCGGAGATATGTAAGATCTTGAAGAACATGATGGACCACAGTCGCAGTGGTAGCGGTGATGGCATTAGACCTCCGATTCTTGCCACCAGAGTGAGGGAGGAAATGTGGAATGAAATTGAGGACATAGCAGGGGGCTTTGACTTTAAATCCAAAGGATTTGCAATGGAATATTGCAATAGGGCCAAAATCGTGCAATTGAGAAGAATTGTTGACGAAGTTGACGAAGGTTGCGAAGGGCGAATAGACTCTCCAAGTGAAACACGAGATAGAACAATTAGGAGGAGAAAGGTGGCCATTGTCACTGCGGGAACAACAGACATCAACATTGCCGAGGAGGCGAATGTGGTGCTGAAGGCGTGTAATGTGGAAACAAAGTGCATCTATGACTGCGGCGTCGCTGGACTACACAGAATCATCAATGCCCTGCCAGAACTTACAGATGAAGACGTCGGTTGTGTGATAGTGTGCGCTGGAATGGATGGAGCGCTGCCCAGCGTCGTAGCTGGACTTGTGAGGGTCCCGGTTATTGCTGTGCCGACGAGCGTTGGGTATGGTGCATCCTTCAATGGCGTTGCTGCACTGCTAACGATGTTAAACAGCTGGTGAGTGGGAAGAAAGACCTTGTGGTCGTGCTTCTTCGTGTAAAGTGTGTCTTTTTCGCCTTTCGCCTTTTTTTCGGTTTTTCTTGTCTGATTCGCTCCAGTCACTAACCATGCTCAAACGCGTAGTTCTCCCGGTGTTGCCGTAGTGAATATAGATGGGGGGTTTTCGGCTGCTGCTATGGCGAATAAGATTATTTCTGTGTGAAAGAGAAGAAAGAAGGAAACCCAACTTTAGGCAAAAAATCGAGCTACCCCTACACTTATTGTTTTCTCTTCTCCTCGTCTCGCACGCACTCATCCTCTCTTCTTTCGAATTAACTGGTCAGCAGTCGTCTTTAGCGTTCTTCTGGCGTTTTATACATCATCATCAGGTGGTCGAACTACCGAAAACATCCTCTACTTTCCACTCCACCGAGGGGGTTTGGCAGAGGTAAATGCAGATTTCATAAACAGGAAATATCATGGCATTGACAGGAAAGGCTCGCAAGATGGTGATGCTTAGACCGCGAAAAAGTGATGATACACCTCCTTCGCTTACAATATTTCTCAGCACAGTCACCATCCTCCTCTCCTTCTGCGTGGTCGCGAGAGGCATAGTCTGAATTTTCGTTTTTATCATGTCGACGGGATAAACACAAAGCCATGTCAGGCTTCCGCTCAGACCCCCTGCTATGATGCTACTGGCAGCTCGTGACCAACTCCTCTCACCACTGAGTTTTTCACGAATTAAGTCATAGGAAGCAAAGTAAACGCCGAAGGAAGGTACCTTAGGGTTTAAGACAAGGGGTAAGACAAGGGTAGAGACAAGGGTAGAGACAAGGGTAGAGACAAGGGT
>Ga0115556_1001856_pt1 | contig 14365 bp, 3 predicted proteins | sample COGITO_mtgs_1104_5_FD_87282 | JGI IMG/M metagenome (GOLD analysis project Ga0115556, IMG submission 87282) | Pelagic marine microbial communities from North Sea - COGITO_mtgs_110414 | ecosystem: Environmental > Aquatic > Marine > Epipelagic | place: Germany:Helgoland, sampling site Kabeltonne... | reverse complement strand
TTCTTTGTCGACGTGATTAGTTGCATTCCTTTTGAGCTCATGGCGAGCGTATCCTCGTCATTTTCTAGCCCATCTATCTTCTATTACCTTTCCCTTTGTAAAACATTTGAATTTTGCGAATTGGGCGTCTGGCAAAATATCTATCCTATATGGGGATGATCTCGATGTTTCGAATCATTAGAGTGCTTTTTCTTTATGTTCTGATAGCGCATTGGGGTGGGTGCTTGTGGTACTGGCTAAACAAGTGGGAGTCGCGGAATAGCTCCCCAGGGGAAGTTTCTTGGATGGTGAAAGAGCTGAATAAAGACGACTACGTTCGAGAGACATTCGGTGGTCCGTTCAATTTACTTGGATGCACAGAGACCGTCCTTTTATCAGGACGCGGAGTAGATCAAGCCCGTGAAGTGCCTACGTTTTCAAATACAACTTCCCTCACTCAGACATGCGAGGTGGGCCATTTTTTGCAGTACTGGGTTGTCATGTATGCGGCGATGATGCTGATGTTGGGCGATAATATTGGTCCTCAAACGTCTGTCGAGAGAGCATTCGCGGTTATTCTTACGCTACTTGGGGCATGCTTAACGGCAATGATGTTTGGACAGATGGCGCAGATTGTCAGCGGGATGGCTGCTGAGAATAGAAAGTACGACGAGTTCACACAGCATGTGAAGGACCAGATGAAGAATCTGAAAGTCATGGGAGAGACCAAAGCTAGGGTCACCGATTACTTCGAGTATCAGTGGCGCTTGAATGTTGGAATGGACCGTGACGAGTTTATGCGCTCGCTCTCGCCTACGCTGAAGACGGAAATCTTGCTATCTGTCTATGCCGAGATTGTTGGAAAGATTTCCTTCCTGAAGTCTTCGCTCAAGGACCATCCTGACATGATCTGCTATTTGGTTGGGAAGCTGCGCTCTGAATTCTTCTTACCCTCTGATATTATAATTCATGAGGGGGAGCTGACAACTGGGGCCAGCAGCATGTATTTCATTACGAGTGGTCATGTTGCCGCTTACCATGCTTCTAGACCAGGCAAGATCCTTCACGTAATGAAACACGGAGATTACTTCGGCGAGATGGCTTATATGAATATAGGGAGCCGTCGAACAAGCAGTATCTGCGCCATTAGCAACAGTGACATTGCCATGCTCAACTTTTGCGAGCTCGACGATTGCGGGGAGTTCTTCCCACGATTTAGGGAAAACCTTCAGTTTGACATGAAAAAACACATCGAAAGTCTAGGCGAGACTAACGAGCTGGCAAGTCAGGCCGAAAGCTGGCCTTTCACTTCGACTACTGCAATCAAAAAGAGGCGCGAAACCACGCTACTCCAAAATGAACAAGTCTCAAGGGTGAGCAACATAAACAGTTCTGAAGCGGAATTGGGAAGTATTGGCCTACGTGCGTCGCGAAAGCAGCGCGAAGAAAGCCTCTCGGAGGAAAAAACCGGAAATGATAAAAGTTACGGTAGATTGCTGGAATCAACAAACGTATCTGCCAAATCAGTTTCGTTGCCCAAGCTCGAAGCTATCCAGAGTTACGACTCGTTCTCCATGTTACAAGAAGATACTGCCAGGGAGGGGGAGCATCATAATGATAGCGAATTCAAGAGGAAACATCGCAATACCCAAGCGTCATCAATGGCAACTGTATCAATGACGGCGACTGACACTGAAGTAACCGAGGAGAATTGGAACGGAAGCATAGACGTGAACATGCTTGCAAAGAAACTGAGCGAATTGAAGTAAAGAGAGCCAATTTTACCCAACTAACCGGTGGTATTTTCTATCGAAACTACACATTTCATTATGTTTTCTTCTTCTTTGTAGCCATTCGACGGTTATTTATCTTCAACTTTTGGGCCAACGTTCAATAAAGAAGAGCCCACTCATCTTTCCATGGAACTCTTCATCCATAACGCTGTCATGCAGTCTTGTGTAGCGAAAACCATTTTCTATCAGCTTATCAAAAAACGACACGCTCGTGTCGTGCATAGTTACACCGATCAAGATCTTAGTGCCTTGGTGGGAGAGCAATTTTAAAGCCTCAACCAGAGGGCTGTGGAGATAATCCCGGTAAGCAACATCAGATCCAAAGATGAAATCGAATTTTGAGTGACCGCCAAGGCGAGCTGGAACGACAGCGTCGCCCCAGTTGTACTCCGCTACCGATATCCTATCGAAATCAAGTTGGTCTCTGTTGAGCTGAAGGGTGTCTTCCATGAACTGGACATGCTCCCCGATATCTGTGACAAACACCTTGGCCGAGGGAACTATTACAGAGAGCAGCATCCCTATGAATGCGTTCCCAGATCCTAGTTCGATAGCTGACTTGTTCCGCAATATTTTCTCAAGTTCCTTCTTATTGTCACGGAAGTAGCATGCGAGTGCCTTCCCAGTCGTCCACAGTCCACCGCCGATCCCAGCTTCCCACGACTCATTCATACGGAGTGTCACACCACCGATAGTCATAGATGCCGATGAACTCATGATATATTGACTTGTTTGGGCGATTTTGTTGCACCAACAAATAAGAGTTCTCAAAAAAAAGAAAATAGTCGGATCGGAACGACGACGCAAAAAGAAAAGCCTTATGATAGTCGTGGTGAAGTGTGTGTGTGTGTGTGTGTGTGTGTGTGTGTGTTTTTTAATTGAAAAATGTAAAATCAACTTGAGAGCGAGCGGAATTAGTAGCAAAGATGCACATCCTTAATTAATACAAAAGTTACATTTTCGAGTGCTGCTTGCTCGCGATATATCAACCGAAGCTTGCGCCTCGCTTTGACATCCTTCGCCTACAACACAACGACACACGGCAACAATCCAACATCTGGCTTCTCAGTTACTTTTCACTAATATATATGCTTGTCTTGCCGGCAGCCTCGTTCTTGTAGCAAGTATCGCAGCTCTTATCAGCCCCGCTGTCGACAACCTTAACAGTGAATTCCGCCCAACCGTTTTCTCCCTCGGCAGGGAAATACAGTACATTCCTCGCGAGATTATTGATGTTCTTGAGGGTCCCGCTGTACCTGAGTTTGTCGCCTTCCATCAAGACGTCACTCCCCCTGCCGGAATATACATCGGCATTGTCCGAATCAAACATTACCTTCAACACCCCCTTTGTACAATTCATCTCCAAGTCATATTCGGTTGTTGGATCTAAGATAAAATCATTGTCCCAGATCATGAATGCCCCGTCCCAAGCTTCCGGCTCTTTGTCCTCACTCGACAGGCCACTGGGTGACAACCAGTTCCGTTGGCCCTCGTTTGCAGAGTAATACATTGCACCGTCTAGAATGCCAAATTTAGCCGGCGCATCCATATCCATGCTCTCCACGTCCACATCAAACTCGTTGCTCGTCTGCGTGAAGGCCCGCTTCGTCGTCCCAGCTACACCATCATGAACCCACATCTGGAACCCCCTGACATCCTTGTTTGCGACGAAGAAGAGCTTCTCGTTGTCGCCATTCTTAGCCGTCAAGGTGGTCAAGAATCTTGGCTCCCCGCTGGCGCTGCCGCTCTGCACGTCCATGACCAGCTCAACAGTCACTCCGTCGGATCGCCAGAGTTCCATTCCATTGTTTCCCTCTCCGGCATAGTAAACGAAACCGTTGTAAGCCGTAATGTAGTGTGGGTTACTACCGCCCACGCCAACCACGTTGTCGGCCACCATCACCGTGCCACCCTCGGTACCGTCAGACTTCCAGAGCTCGCGTCCGTTGACACCATCGTTAGCAGCGAACATCAGCTCGGTCCCCAGGCAGGTCAGGTCACTAGGGTCGCTGCCAATGCCATCCCATGTTGGCCAGATGTCCTTTACCATGGAGGTTCCGGCCACTGTACCGTCCGTTACCCACAGCTCCCTCCCGAATCTGTAATCATCTGCACTGAAGAATAACAAGCCATTACACTCGGTGAGCTCGCGAGGGTCACTGCTCAATCCACTTCGAGTATTAATATCGATCAGCAAGCCACTGTTACCAAAGGGATCGCCATCGCTTACGAACAACTCACGACCAACGCCGCCGCCGCCATACCCGCTGTAGTATAAACTGCCGCCAAAGTCGACAATATATCTGGGATCGCTCCCAACCCCTGTACCGGAGTCTCCCCCGCCTACCCGCTCTGTTCCATCGTTTCTGCCGTTGCTTCTCCACAGCTCGCGCCCCCCGCGCGCCCAGCATCCCCCATCGCTGCTACTATCTTTATCCTTGACCCCACCGAAAGAATTTTCACGCGTCATACAGTGATCAAAATTGTTTTCGCCGGTCATCTCGTCGGTTGTCGGCTCACCGGCAACGCAGACTATTCCCGCGAATTTTGTGGTGTCAAGATCCACCAGCGCAGCAGTCGCTGTCCCCGTGGCATCGCTCTCCACCCCTCTGTCCCGGTCGACGCGGACGCTGTCATAGTGAAAGGCGTCCTTATAGGCGCCAGTCACACGACTGTCGCTGAGGCGGAACTTCTTCCGCTCTACACCGCCCCAGGTATACCTTCTCCACCCGCACTCGTTGTGGTACACGCGGTCCTCTCCGACGCTCCCCCGCCAATCGACAGGACTGGAGAAGAGCGCGTTGGCTTCACTGGTGCTTGCCCAATGATACCCGTGGGGACAGTCATAGTCACGGTCGATATCCCACGTGTCACTCTCGCTAACAGCGAAGAAAACGCGTTCGTCCATGCTGCTCTGCCTGAAGCCCCCGCAGTCATCCGCGTGTTCGTCCTTAATCATCCAATTCGTGTCTACCCCGTCAGCACCAAAGTAGATGTAGTTGCCCCACTTGTGGAGCCACTGCGGGTCGGACGACCGTTTGCCCGGGAAGATATCGTCCACCAAGACAGTCCCGGAGGAGCTACCGTCAGTTCTCATCAGCTCCCTTCCATGTTTTCCGTCATTCGCGCTGAAGTAAAGCATACCATTAAGGTTCTCAAAGAACCTCGGGGAGCTGCTAGCGCCCGTGTTGCCCACTCCGTTGTAACTGTTCTCATTAATGTCCCTGACCATTACCTCCCTCCAGCCCTCCAAGGGGCGACCGAGGCTCTCCCCGCGCCACTCCTCACCCTCACTACGGAAGAGCTCGTAGCCAGTGCTGGCGGTCCAGCCGTTATCATCGCTGTTGTCTACGTCCATGTAGTCGAATTGCCTTTGAACGCCAATTTTAGCGCCGCTAAGCCTCACCGCACCGTCTTCATTTACCAGGACAATCTTGTCAAAACCGTGATTGTCGACAGGCATTGTAATCTCAACGTCGTCGTCAGCGGACTCAACGGCGACGTCAACGCTCACGCTAAAGCTGCTCGTTGACCCATCGTTGCACACAATCTTCACTTGTCCTCCTTCTCCGTGGTAGTTTGCCGCCGGGGAAAAACGCAGCGTACTAAGCGCATTGTTGAGAACACCGACGCTGCCTTTCACGACCATCTCGCTGTCATAATGGCCGCTTCCAGCGGTGAACAGCAACTGGTCGATGCCGGAATTCTCGTCTCCCAGACTTACCGTCCCCATCTTTGCGTCAATTTTGCAGCTCACAATGTCGCTGTCTACATCCCGCACGATGAACTCAATTGGCACCGACTCGTCTTCAACCACGGAAACACTGTCAACGCTTTGTACGAGTCTTGCAAGCTTGTCGTCAGTAAGGAGACCGGTACTCTCGTGGTGATAATACTCCAGCCCCACAGCATTCACATTTGGCGCGTCATTGACAGAAATGACAGCTACGCTGACCGATTTCACATCGTCGTAATCCCAGGCTTCACCCAAGTTATCAACGCTCGAATCGACACCGCCACTACCCTCTACTCCCAAGCTCTTTACAGACAGGCGGATTTCTCCCAATGATGCACCGTCGTCGTCGTCGTCGTCGTCGTCGTCGTCGTCGTCGTCGCTGCCACCTTCGTTGCTGTTGAAGTTCAGGTCACCCAAGAAAAGTAGCGACTCAACAGCAGCATTTACGTCCTTTAAGCGGCCCTCGATGGTGACATTTTTCCACCAGAAGAAATCAGGAGCGCCGCTGGTGGCTTCTAGATCAGCACCAAAAGCTCCTCCGACCTCGACCCCTAGGGCTAGATTCTCATCGTAGAATGTATTTTTGTAGTAGCGACCCTCCTCTCTCGTCACATTCGGGACAGTGAACTTCAGATCCGCGTCACTGCTGAACCTGAAACGGCAGTGGAACCCCTCTAGCATGAGACGGATCAACCCACTCCCACTGCTTGTCGTGTTAGACTGGTTGTCCTCATGAAGATGGAAGGTACCCGCCGCGGTACCGCCGTTGTGACGCTCGGCACGTCTTCGAATTGCCGTCATGGCATCTGCGTCCGCATGAATCACCTCGATGCCGCCAATAACCCCGTATTCATCTTCGTTCATTGTGAACTGATCCCCGTGGCGGAAGTTCAGGTATGGCTTGTCCTCAACCCCCGTGACGACTACAGGTATGGTCATCTCAGCAGTTTTTGCCCCCCCACTTCCAAAGTAGCCCAGATCATCAATAATCATTTGGATGCTGTCCTCCCCGTAATAGTGGGGGTCTGACAGGTACACAAGACTACCAAGTGCATCGTTGACGTCGGGCAGACGGCCGCGGAACTTGACGACGTGGCGATTTTCCGACACGGTCTCGATGGAGTTCCCCAGTGCCGGCCATTTTCCTCCGGCTCCACGCTCCCATACAACGTCGTAGGAGGTAGAATTCTCCATGATGAAGTTCCCATGCTTAGCAGTCATCAAGATCTCCACCAAATGGTAGTCAACGCCAACGGCGTCCACATCGCTCACCGACAGCCCGTCGATCACGCAGTGGATGTCTTCTTCGCAGGTTTTCACGTCAACGCTGACAATTCTGTTGCACTGCTTTCTGGCGGGGTACATTGTCTGGTTGAAGCCTAGAACGGACTGTTTGGCGTCCCCATAGGAAGTGACCTCGCCGCACGGAACATCAACGTAGTGGGCGTATTGGTATTCGATGGTCGGGGCGTCATTCTCGCCCTCGGCCACCACCACCATGACACGTCCCACAGCTGTCAGACCGAGGTCAGCGTTGCCATCGTGGGCCACAAGCAGGTGGATGACATCATTCGCAAACATATTCGAGCTCGTGAAGTCTTTCGGCGGGTGGTACTTCATTCGCTCAAGCATGAAATTAATGTCGGCCAGCTTTCCATTGATGCGCAAGAAATTGTCACCGAGGTACTCGCCAGAGCTCGAGTCCCCCCCTCCGCAGGCGCAGCACATGGAGTTGCTGCTGAACACACCGGGAATATCGTGGTTGCCACACCAAGCTTCGTTAGCATAGTAGTCCCTGCAAGCGTCGCCGTTTGTGTCCGTCAGCCCACGATCTGTGTCCATGCAGCCTCCGCCTCCTTCTACACCCCCTCCGCCCCCCTCGAGGAGAACGACACCCGAAGGAATCTCGACTCCAAACAAATTCACCGTTCCGAAGTCCACAGCAATCTCCACGTCCATAATGTCATCAAATGCATCAGGGTCAACGATTGACACACCGTCAATGGCACACATTAAATCTTCGTCGCAAACGCTCGGGTGAACAGGCGTGATGAATCGAGGAGAGTCGTTGACAGGATTCACCACGATGGGGATCGTGATGTTCGAAATCAGACTAACATCTTCGTCGTCGACCACAGTAAACACGATGTCGTCACTGCCAAAATAATCCTCCTCGCCTCTGTAGATCAGCGTACTCATGGCCGAATTGATATTCTTTAGGCTGCCTTTAAATGTCATCTGTTGTGAACCACTCTTCTGTCCTTTCACAAAGTACAATCCCTCCTCCCCTCCCCCGAGTGCCAGAGTCCCGCTACTACAAGCGATAGAAATTTCGTAGAGATTTCCGTTGAGACTGGAGCTGTCGTTGACGTCTTGGTGTTTATCCACGTCGACGACAAATATGCTCTCTCTAAACACTAAGTCGACATCCTCGTCAACGAAGCTTGTATCGACACTGTCCGCGACCTTGCCTCCGATGGGTAGAAGCTTCCAGTTGATACCGGGAACTCGCCACTCAGGCTTGTCATTGACTGCCTCCACTTCGACGAAAATGGTCTCGGTAGTAATCGAACTGACACCATTATTGTCTGCGTTACTGCCATTTCCCAGGTCGTCCACAGTGATGACAATCGTGTCCAACCGCTTGTTGGCGGTGTGGTGGTCGCGGTTGGGTAAATAGGTGAAATCAGTGAGAGCCACGTTCAAGTCTTCGAGTGTACCGGTGGCAACAATGTCACTATTCAGCGCTCCGGCGGTTACTACGTCCCTGTAGGAACGGAAGTTAGCGTTGTCATTGCTGTAGTCGGTGAATGTCAGCCCCTCAATCTTGTTCAGCTTGACGCGGCCATTACTGCATCTGATCGAGACCGAAACGACCCCAGATGCGGTTACGTCAACGTCAGTAATGTGAACACCAACCACCGAAATGGCCTCGTCCTCGACGCCAAATACCGTCCCGCTGTTGTGGATTACGGGGGAGTCGACGGTAGGGACGACGGAAAGAGGAATGGTCATAGCATCCGTCAGAGCCTCGTTAAGAAGGAGCTCCCCGTAAGTTCCGGCGTCGCGGACTGTGTATCCAGTGTTGCCGTTATCGCTCACGGTGAGCAGCATGGCGTCAAATCCGTTGAAGTGCTCGTCAGATCGGTAAAGCAAGTCCGAGAGAGCATCGTTGAGGTTGGCAGCGGACCCGCTGAACTTTAACTTTTTGGACCAAGCGCCTTCGACGCCAGTAGACATCTGCTGCACCATCGCGTCCGGGCTGATCCTCACTGTTCCATTCGTGACCTCTACTGTTACGGTGAGCAGCCCCTGTACCAGTGTCTGGGCGCAGTCAACATCACGGACGGATACATCGGTAAGGCGAACTGTTTTGTCCTCCTCAATTACCAGTGTGTCCACACCTACCCTCAAGGGAGACAAGCCATCACCATGCATCAGCACCTTTGTCTCATTGGTGAAAACGACAGTTTGACCGGTTAAAATCACAGGCTGGTCGTTGACGGCGAGCACATCAACGTTGATGACGTTGACGCTGCTGCCACCGAACTCATCTGTTACCGTAATACGGATTGAGTCGATGCCGGACCTATCCTCATAGCCGGGAGTAGGAAATATTGCCCCGAATTGGCTGTTATAGTTCAAGTCGCTGAGGTAGACGGCGCCCGCAAGCAAGTAGTTCAAGTCTTCAATTTTCCCTTCGACTACCATCTCCTTGTCGAGCTCCCCGTCACCAGCAACGAAATGGACAAGATTGTGGGAGATGAGCTTGTTCCTATTGGGGAAGGTTATGGTGCCAAAATCAACGTCGACGTGCATGATCATCTTGTCGTTGGGGACGAGATCGTTGTCAACTATTCGCAGTGATTCAACACTCATGTTGTGCAACTTCCGATAGCCGCTATTAATGTGGCTGTCGCAGTACGTGCACCCGCTTCCGATGACCCCTCCAACGTCTTCCAACGCGACTAAGACGTTTCCGCTCTCTGAGGCGGTGACCTCAGAGGGGAGTACGACGAAGGGAATGTCGTTCACTTCAGAGACCTGCAGGGTCACGGTCCGTCTGTGCGTAAGGGGGGAGTTGTTGTTGTTGTTGTTGTTGTTGTTGTTGTTGTTGTTGTTGTTGTTGTTGTTGTTGTTGTTGTTGCTGTCGCTGCTGTTAGGGAGCGTTCCATAAATACCGAAATCGCGCACAACGATTGTCAAAGTATCGGCGCCGTGAAAGTTAGCATCGCCAAGGTAAGTCAACGATGCCAATGCTGAATTCAGATTAGAGGGGCTGCCCCGGATCACGGCTCGTTTCTCGGAGGCAATAATGGTCGAGATGCCGTCAGCCCTAAGAATATTCAGGGCGCCGTGATCTACGAGCAGCTCCACCTCGAGCGAATGCGCGTGGGCGTCATTACCGTCACTTTCTGTCTGCTTATAGGCGTCAACGGCGTCCACATCACCGACGGTAATGAAGTCAACCTGAAAGAGAACATCCTCCGTCACAGACACCACAAACTCGCTCGACTCGATCTCGCTCGTCGTGTTGCCAAAGACGCTCATCGCATCGTCCCTCAAATATATCGCAGGAAAGTCATTCACCGGATGCACGTTCAGGGCGATGCTGCGAGCTACACCATCGACGGTAAAAGTCAGCTTGTCCATGCCCCAGAAATTGGGCTCGGGCTTGTATTTGAAGAGGCTGAGTTGTTGATTGACATAACTTAGGGGCCCCGTGACGGTGATACCAACTCGTGGCGGCCCGTAATGTTCACCACTGACAATAGTGACATCAGTGCTCCGATCGTCACCAGCTTGGATGATTTGGTCGTGTACTGTGGCTGTCGTTGGGTCATGCTTGTCAATATCGGTCCTATTCGTAATGGCACCGACGGCGACAGAACCATGTTCTGCGACCACATGCAAGGTCATCGCTTGCAAGGAGATATCGACGTCGTTCACAACAAAATTGAAGTCCGCCATTTCAACGTCTTCCAGGGCATCCATCTCCTCTTCGTCGTCTTTCAGAATTCTTTCACCGATGCTTATTGTCGCGGCATCGTCGACATCGGTCACAGAAACGACAAGATCGCTGTTGGTGACGACCATGTCGCCACCGATGCCACTATAGCCGTGATCGTTGACGCTGATAACCACTCTCAAGTCCCCCACAAAGTTTTTGGGAGGCAGCAGGGTGAGGTGCTTGAGAGCGTGATTCAAACTGGATACCTGCCCTCTCATCACAATTCGCTCGGTTCCTTTGAGGCCGTAGCTGCCCCGGTAATTGCTGTAGGGAAAATACACTCCTCCGGTGCTCTTCGTCGACAAGCCAAACTTTGCGCCATTCCCGTCCACTCTGTTGTTCCCGAGTTTTGTAACAGTGATTCCGTGATTATTGTCGAGTTTTGCGGACACGGCAACGAAGGTAGTAGCACGAACGGTCGTGAACGGGGCCTGCATAAGCGCAATAACATAATGATCGTCGCCATAGGGACCACCTACGACAGCTTCCCCGCCGATTGGGCTCAACATGTCGTTGACTGCACTTTGGACCACGTCGGCATTTGAATATGCGGGTATGTCTCCGGTAGAAAGATCACCCCACATCAGTTCAAAACTACCCGAGAGTTGGTTTTTCGAGTACAGCTGGGTAACCTCAGCACGCAAGTATGCGGTCGCCGAGATCGAGCTCAGCGTGAGGACTGAGAGAGCACCGGAAGAAGCTGGGACATTGTGAAATGTGATGACGAACTCGACGACACGGAAGTCGGGGGTAGACAGGGTGTTGAACTGGTCTCGACCGGCAAAATCTTGCGTCACAATGACCTTATTGGCAAACTCCATCGTCTTTGTGACAGTCGCATGCGCGTCAACAGGTAGCAGAGCGTTGATCATCGTTTCCAAAGATTTACCAGTGGATGCAGTCTCCTCGACTGTCTTTGCGACAGTCGTATACAATACATCGCCCGTCACCCCGTACACACCCAGGTCTAAATTGACGTAGCCAGCAATGTTTTCACCCTCAATCTTGAGGGAGTAGACTTGGTTTCTGTTCTCAAGACTACGGAAGTCGACGCTGTAGATGGCGGGTGTGCCCACTCCATCGAATACTGGCACTACGTCAACTGACAGGTTGAGGTCCACGTTCCTCGTGTTTCCATTCACGGAGAGGCTATTATCAACGAGAGTAAGGGGGGGGATGTCCCCACCTTCATTCATTTCTCCCATGGAGAGGAACGAGACGGTCCACTCGTACCCGCCCACGGACGATGAGACCGGTGACCGCGAGCACTTCACTGAATGAATCGATTCCATGGTCATAAGGGCTGCCTCCATCTCACCTGCCGAAGCGTCGAATGAAATGGGGGCGGAAACATACATGGGCCCAAGCCCAAGGCTGAAACTTCCTCCGTCAATGTAGCTCCCTTCCAACCCCTTGGAAGCGGTTACGGTGGCGCCAGGAGCAGACGACAATATCGACGTGGCAGAGGTGACGGTGACTCCCGCGAAGCTGTCAGGGGCATTGACAAATGTAATTCTCCAAACATGACCATTTTGGGGCGTCCCACTGCTGTCGTTGTCGTTCACATTGATGGTTGTCTGTCCGTCTCCATCGACCTGTCCGGCGTCGCTACCGTCCCTGCTCACTTCCACGTGAATGTCGTTGTCGCGAAGACAGCTCAGTGCATTCAGCTTGGATTCCATTGATTCACCCGTCAAAGAGGAGATTTCAAACTGTGCCTTATCGACTGCGTTGTCGGAAATAGCACCGGTTTCACACGTGTCGACGGTCAGTTTGAACGTGCCGCTAAGGATCCCGCTGCTGGCGCTGCTACTGACTACCCATACAGGGAAGTAGTGGTCGATGCTGGTGACGATTTTCTGCACTTCTAGAGAGCCGAAGTCGGATGAGCTGACCTCAACCTCCAAGAAAGACCCAGGCGTGTCGTTCACATCGACATCGTCAACAGAAACAACAATGTTATTAGCATTGAAGCTGAGGTACGAGTCCTCTTGCAGGGTGACATGGGCTGTATTCATGTCTATCGTGGGGCTGTGTTGCTGCCGGTCATGGTGAGTGTTATCGTTTTAGTGGCTGTCTCGCCTTGTACGTCAGTAGCCGTGACGACGACGGCAGCACTACCGCTATGAGACTGTCCCTTAAAGAGCACGCGGTTCAGTACAGTGTTTACGTTGTGTGTGGGGGCAGCAAACTCAAACGTCGTCTGACCGCCAGAACCGTCGTCACCGTTGCTCCACTTGATGTTGCCGTCTGTGATTCGGTCTGAATCAATCAGGTAGATCAAGCCAGCGTCAGAGGGCGACAAGGCAACGCTGACAGTCATCAGGTCGTTCGGAGTCTCATCTACGTCAACAATGGACAGCCCAGTAGAGAGAATTTTTATCTCTACTCCGACCTCCTCCTCCTCAACGATATTGCTGGTGGGTGAGGTGATTCTGGGCGGGTCATTGACCGGGGTGATGGCGACAGGGAGCGCGAGGCTTGCGCTTTCGCCGATATCATCCGTGATTGTCAGAGTTACGATGTCTTCCGTGTCGCAATCAGCGCAGGGGAGAAACGCAATAGTGTCGAGGGTTGCTTGAATGACACTCAACGAGCCTCGGAATGACAGTAAGTCTCCTTCGGTTGCAACAACGTAGCATCCGCTCGTGGAGCTGTCCAAGACCGTGCTACCACCATTTTCGGTCGTAATAGTGGCACCGAAAATTGCTCTGGCGGCGTTAGCAACTGCATTTTCATTTTCGTCCGCGTCGTCGACGGCAAATAGCGAAGAAAGGGATAGTTTCCCATCCTCGAGGACGGACAGGCTTGCAGCAGCTTTCAGCGCGGTGATGGTAGGGGGGTCGTTTTCATTAATCACATTGGTGGTTATCGCTTTCGTCGTGCTACCTCCGCTTCCGTCACTCACAGATACGACCAAGTCGTTCTTTTCATGGCCGTAGTAATTCGGTTTGGGAATGAACTTCATGTGGTTGGCCAAGATTGCGTTGAGATCGCTCAGCGTTCCGCTGAAAGTGACACTGGAGGTGGTGTGTTCTTGCACAGCAATATGATTCGTGGCGGCGATTTCAGCATCGAGAAGGAATCCACCTGCTCCACTGAGCACCGAAAACGACAGGGTTAGCGATTCGCCGTCGGCAGCATCCACATCATAGATGGAGATAACGTTCTCGAGCGGCAGCTCGGTATCCTCAATCACGGTGATTGAATCGCTAGCAGTTATCGTTGGGGCATCGTTCACCGCAAGGACCTTAAATGGCACCGACTTAAAGGAGCCCTCAGCACCGCTTTCGCCTGAGCTGTCAGCCACGCTGAAGGTGAGCATGTTTTCATCACCAAAGTAGTTGGGCTCACAGACAACTGCCACGTCATTCAAACCGCCGTTCAAAGAATCGACGGACCCTACCAAATTCAAACCACGACCACTGTTGATCAGCGTAGCTGATAGACCGCCGAGGTTGCTGATCAAAGTGGGAAGCTGAAACTTGCACATGGGCGTGATGGTAGCAGCAAGAGTGACGTAACCAGCGGAGGACGACGACTCATGGGCATCTGGATCGACGACGTAAAGTGCGAGGAGACCGTCAAGGGTGTTGCCACTTGCACTGCTGTCCTCGAAAATAGTGAACGTGGACTTGGGAAGGATTACCGACGGGCCATCATTCACACTGCTGACGACAATGGAAGTGGTGGCAGGTAGACCATCTCCACAAGTAATCGTCAGAGTGCACACACCGTTGAAGTTTGCGCTGGGAATGAAAGTCATGGAATCGGCCAAGGTTGCCGTGAGCGTCTCGGCGGTGGAGGTGACGATACTCTCAAAACCGCCGGCCCCTCCCCCCCCCC
>Ga0115556_1001849_pt1 | contig 14393 bp, 12 predicted proteins | sample COGITO_mtgs_1104_5_FD_87282 | JGI IMG/M metagenome (GOLD analysis project Ga0115556, IMG submission 87282) | Pelagic marine microbial communities from North Sea - COGITO_mtgs_110414 | ecosystem: Environmental > Aquatic > Marine > Epipelagic | place: Germany:Helgoland, sampling site Kabeltonne... | reverse complement strand
GTAACTAATATCACAAACGTCCCAATCGCAGCGGGGTTACTAGAAGGTTATAGTGCTGTTCATAAGTTTGGTATAGTAAAGGGAACTGCTACAGCAGGCTGGAATACTGTATGGACAGGAGCTGAAGAAGCTGCAACCATTCTCTATCCTTGGCCTGTAATTGGCGATGCAAGTGTTGTTACTGTAGTTTCTAGCTCTGGAAGTGATGTTACGGCAGTTACTTTACAGGGCTTAGACTCTAATTATGATTTCCAGGAAGAAACAATTACTTTAACTGGAGTAGTCCCAGCAACAGGTACTAAAATATGGCATAGAGTTAATCGTGCTTTTATGGTAACTCAGACTAATGTTGGAAACATTACTGTACGTAATGCAAATAGTGTAGCTATTACTTTTATTAAGGAAGCTAGAGGCCAAACCTTACAGTCATTGTATACAATTCCAGGAGGCTGCACTGGATTTTTAAACACTATACAGATGGTAGCAAGTAAAGCCCAGAGTGCCGAAGTATCAATGTTTGCTCGGCCCCTTGGAGGAGCTTTCCGAGTAGTCGGTGGAAGTGTGCTATATCAAATGGACCATACTATAAACTACAGCTCCCCCGTGGTATTAACAGAAAAGACAGATATAGATGTACGAGCTATTGGTACTGCAAATGCCGATATATCATGCTCGTTTGATTTAATAATAGTATCTAATGCAGTACTTAATTCTTAAACTGGAGCCCTAGATGGCATTACAACTAAGCAGGTTAGATATAGTAGGAGATGGCCTACTAGAGTATCATCCTGATAATAGATATATCAAGCTCCCAGTAGCCCCTTATTTGGAACTGCTGGGGATTGAACCTCTCCCTTCTCAAGTGGCTCTAATTAATGCTGTAAATAATCCTAAATATAGATTTATTTGTGCAGCTCTTTCTAGACGACAAGGTAAGACTTATATTGCTAATGTTATTGGGCAACTAGTATCTTTAGTGCCAAATTCCAATATCCTAATCATGTCACCAAACTATCAGTTATCTCAAATTTCTTTTGACTTACAGAGAAACTTGATCAAACACTTTGACTTAGAGGTTACAAAAGATAACGCAAAAGATAAAGTGATTGAAATTTCTAATGGTTCTACAATCCGTATGGGTTCCGTGAACCAGGTGGACTCATGTGTTGGTCGAAGTTACGATTTAATTATATTTGACGAGGCAGCGTTAGCAGACGGTCGTGATGCGTTTAATGTAGCACTTCGACCAACACTTGATAAGCCAAACTCAAAAGCAATCTTTATATCTACGCCACGGGGTCGGAACAATTGGTTTGCAGAATTCTTTGATAGAGGCTTTAATGAAGAGTTTCCTCAATGGGCTTCTATAAGAGCAACATATAAAGATAATCCACGAATGTCTGAAAGTGATATTAGTGAAGCTCGAAAAAGTATGTCCGAAGCGGAGTTTGCTCAAGAGTACGAAGCTGACTTTAATACCTTTGAAGGTCAGATATGGCCCTTTGATCACGAACTATGTGTAGGTAACTTTAGTGAACTAGATACTTCTAGAATGGATGTTTTTGCAGGACTAGACGTTGGTTTTAGAGACCCTACAGCTTTTTGTGTAATCGCATATGATTGGGAAGAAGAAAAGTATTTCCTACTAGATGAATACTTAAACGCAGAACAAACTACAGACCAACATGCTGCCGAGATTAGCAGGTTAATTGATAAATGGAATATTGATTATATTTATATCGATTCTGCCGCACAGCAAACACGCTTTGACTTTGCACAGAATTATGATATTAGCACTATCAATGCTAAAAAATCAGTACTAGACGGTATTAGTCACGTTGCCGCTATTGTTGACAATGATAATTTGATGGTAGATCAAAAGTGTTTAGAATCTTTATCCGCTCTTGATCAATACCAATGGGATCCAAATCCCAACCTAGCCAGGGAAAAGCCAAAGCATAATAGAGCATCGCACATGGCAGATGCTCTGCGGTACGCCTGCTACTCATTTCAAACGACTAATAGTGGGTTCTAAAGATACCTACTGAAAAATAGTATTTGACAATATACCTTCCACACGATATAATTCTGGTATTAAGAAATGGAAATGAAAAGAGACAAAATAAAATACATTCGAGATCGAGCTAAGTCCAGGTATGATAAAGGCTCCGAATGTTATATCTGCGGAGAGCAGAAACAATTAGACTTTCATCACTTTTATAGTCTAAGTCCACTACTAGTAAAGTGGTTAAAAGAGAAACAAAAGATAAGACCAGAACACTATACTGACGAATACATAGTTATCTGGAGAGACGAGTTTATTGAAGAGATGCAGACAGAGTTGTATGAAGATACAGTAACTATCTGCCATACACATCATCTACAATTACATTCACTTTACGGTAGAAATCCAAGTTTAGGCACTGCTAAAAAGCAGATGAACTGGGTTGAGATTCAACGAGAAAAACATGGCATGGTATAATCCGTTTAGTAAGGCTTTAGATGCAGATGAGTTGTATGAAAAACTCAATCCCGCACAACCTTATTACGATCACAAAATAGACAACTCTAGAGAGCCTATTTATGCCTATGAAAAGGCATATGAGGAGCTAGAGATTGTAAACCGTTCCGTAAATATGATAGTAGATGACTCTGCAGAAATCAACGTAATAGTTGGAGAGCCAACAAAAGGTACTAGCGTTGTTAAAGGGATCAAAAGAAGCAGAGTAGATATATTATTAAACGTAGAACCCAACCCCTTTCAAGATATTAGTACTTTTCGTAGAAACCTAATTACAGATATGATAATTGATGGTAACATCTTTATCTACTTTGATGGGGCACACCTATACCATCTGCCCGCATCCAAGATGACAATTCATTCTAGTGATACAACATATATTGACCATTACTCTTTTAATGAAAGAGTTAATTATAGTACAAGTGAAATCATACACATAAAAGAAAACTCTTTCTATTCTATCTATAGAGGTGTTCCTAGATTAAGTCCTGCTCTACGCACTATTCAACTTCTGATGTCTATGCGTAAATTTCAGGATAACTTCTTTAAAAACGGTGCAGTTCCAGGACTTGTACTAAAAAGTCCTAATACTTTATCTGAAAAAATCAAAGAACGTATGATACAATCATGGACTGCTAGATACAAACCAGAAGCAGGTGGACGTCGCCCTCTTATTCTTGATGGAGGTCTTGAAATAGACACTATTTCAAATGTTAATTTTAAAGAATTAGATTTTCAATCAGCTATTGCAGAGAATGAAAAGATTATTTTAAAGGCATTAGGTGTGCCTCCTATCTTACTCGACTCAGGCAATAATGCAAATATTCGTCCAAATATGCGATTGTACTATTTAGAAACTATTCTTCCTATTGTAAGAAAAACTAATAAATCTTTAGAGCGATTTTTTGGTTACTATATTACAGAAGACCTAACAGATATTCCTGCTCTACAGCCAGAGCTGAGAGACCAGTCACAATACTTTAGTTCACTAGTAAATGGTGGAATTATTAGCCCAAATGAGGCAAGGGAGCGTTTAGGTTTTGAGATTTTAGAAGGCCATAGCGACTTAAGAGTTCCTGCCAATATTGCAGGAAGTGCTCTAAATCCAGACCAAGGCGGTGCTCCTAGTAGTACAGCAGGAGACAAGAATGTCTAAAAAGAATCTGCAACGTAAAAAAACAATACATAATTTATGTGTATATTTTGCAAAAAAGAATAAAGTACTAAGTAGGGAAGAATATTCCGTCGCTAGAGATGTTCCAATTATGTTACGGACTTTAATTGGGGTTTTTGGCAACTATTCTACTATGGTGGGTATGTTAAAGACGTATGAACCAGAGTTGTTCGCTCTTATAACACCGCCTACAACAAAAGTTTCACCACCAAAGGTGGAAACTGTAAAAACTACCACTACAGTGCAGGCTACTGCACCTAAGGTGGCAGTTACCACCAGACCTTTAGTAACTAGACCCACTACAGTTAGTAAGGTTGAGACTGCCCCAGCAGTAAAAACGGATAAGTAAGATCATGGATAAAATTTTTAGTCTTACCTCCACCTTTAAGTCTTTAGTGAGTGATGACGGTTCTGTTATTATTCGCGGAATGGCAAGTACGTCTGACTTCGATCGCGCGGGTGATTCTATCTCGGCGGAAGCCTGGCAGAAAGGTGGATTAAATAATTTTGAAAAAAACCCTATAATTCTTTTTAATCATGACTATGATCGTCCTATTGGACGAGCTACAGGAATGAAAGCAGGACCTAACGGTCTTGAACTTGAATGTAAGATTAGCAAAAATGCCCCTGGTAATATTGCTGAACTTGTTAAAGACGGTGTTCTTGGAGCCTTTTCTGTTGGTTTCCGAGTCAAGGATGCTGATTATATTAAGGAAACCGATGGACTTATGATTAAGGATGCTGAGTTATTTGAGGTATCGGTTGTTTCCGTGCCTTGTAATCAAGCAGCTACTTTTTCTTTATCAAAGTCTTTTGACTCTTCTGAAGAGTACGAAGCCTTTAAAAAAACTTTCACTAATCGTGTAGATCTAGCCAGTCAGTCTCTGGCTAAGGAAGATGTTAATACATCAAATATAGCTAGAGAAACACTGACAAGCGCGGAAAAATCCGCAACAAAGGAGATCAAAATGGACGAGTCCAAAATCGACTTGGAAGCTTTTGCTAAGAAGGTAGCTGCTGAGACAGCCGCTCACATTGCAATCAAGCAAGCCGAACAAAAAGCAGCTGATCAAGCAGCCGCTAAAGAAGAAGCTGTTAAATCAGCACAAGAAGAGCAAGCTAAATCAGCACAAGAAGAGCAAGTTAAATCTGCAATTCAGTCTGGCGTTGTCTCTGGTACTGAAGCCCTTTTGGCTGACGTTAAAGCAGCTATGCAGCAAAAAGATGCAGATCTGGCAGAAGTTATTGCTAAGTTCTCAAAAGATCTGGAAGAAAAATCTACTGAAATTGCTAAAATGCGAGAGAGCAAGCGCGTTTTCTCTGATCGTTCAGGTTCTACTGATAGCATCTCTAAGTGGGGCAAAGACTTCATGCACGCTAGCCTTTTGGGCACTATGACAGGCAAGGGCATGAACACTGCTTTTGCTCGTGGCGTTATGGAAAAAGCTGGTATCGACTATGCTACCAATGCCGGTGATATCGATCAGGAAGTATCTCGTTTGATCGAGAAGGAAGTTACTTTGAACTTGCGTACAGCTGGTCTGTTCCGTGAGATCCAAGTAAATGGCGCTGCTACTGTATTGCCAATCCAGCCTGATGTTGAAGCTGCCGTATTCCAAACTGGCGCTGCTGCTGCTGGTAACTTGGAAAATCGTGGCGCTGCTGATAACACATACAAGCCATCACAGGTAGTATTGAATGCTTATCGTTTGATCAGCCAGACTTTCATGGACAACCATGTAGATGAAGAAGTTCTCATCAACCTGATGCCTATGCTTATCGACTCAGTTGCCCGTGCTCACGCTCGTGCTGTTGACAACGCTATCATCAACGGTTCTGGTAGTATTGTTGGTCTGAGCGGTTACGCTACTGCCACTGCCGATGCATTAGACATCAGCTCTGTAGAGCAGCTTACTGCACTTCAGTTGTTGACTGCACGTAAGGACATGGGCAAGTATGGTATCAATGCTACAGACGTTGCTTATATCGTCTCACAGTCTCGTTACTATGAGCTGATTGCTGATCCAGCTTTTGCTGATATCACTGATGTTGGTTCTGACGTTGCTACTAAGATCACAGGTGTTATCGGTTCTGTATACGGTTCCCCAGTAGTAGTATCTGATAGCTTCCTTCCAGAAGGCGATGGTACTACCCCTGTAGCCACTGCTTTTGCTGTTAACATGCGTAACTACGCGATCCCACGTCTTCGTGGTGTCATGGTAGAGCAGGATTACGAAGTTGGTAATCAGCGTCGTGTTATTGTTGCAACTCAATCACTCGGTTTTGAAGAGTTGGTTGCTGATGCTGCTGGCAATCGTTCAGCTGTTAAGATCGTTACACAGGCGTAACATAAACTGGGGGAGTTCGCTCCCCCAAGTTTTTACTAATGGACTTACTATGGCAAATTTAATTGACTTAACTACATATAGAGATCTTCAGGGGATTACTACAGGTACCTCTGACTTTCTGTTGAGTTCATTAATTGACTCTGTGAGTGAATTAGTAAAAACTTATTGTGGAAACAGCATTGTAGATTACTATTATACTAACAAAATAGAAACTTTAAGTATTGATTGGTCAACTCATGTGGCTCAATTAACAGAAAGTCCTGTTAATACTATAATAAGTGTAGAAGAAAGAAGCTCATACAGTTCTCTCTATACAACACTAACTACAGACAACCATGAGTATTATTTCGACGCCAGTACAGATAGTTTACTTAGAACAAGAGGAACTACGCAATATCGTCCATGGCCACAAGGTCCTGGGTCTGTGCGTATTACTTATACTGCAGGATATGCAGAAACACCTTTAGACTTAAGGCTAGCTGTAGTTGATTTAATTACTTACTACTACAAAGGGGAACATAAAGAGCGTAAAACCTTGAACGGCGCTTCTATACAGAACAGTAGCAGCACTAGCTTAAGCAATAATGTAGCATTTCCAGACCACATCAAAAGAGTCTTAGACTTATACAAGAACTTTTAGGTGAGTAGTGCCGGACTAACCCGTATGTCTAAGCGTATGCTAGACAGAATAAATATGGGAAATATGAGAGAAAAAGTACAAACGGAAGTAGGCCAGTTATTTATATGGAGAAGAGATGAGTTTAAAGCATCAATGGCGCTTTATACTACACCAGACGTTATTCAGAAGCTAGTAGACCTATATCAAAAAGAGCTTGGCGGACAAGACAAAAAACTCATGAGGATTCAGAAAGAGCGAACAAGGCTTCTAAAGGCTAAGGAGTTTGTACTTTCTAATCGTACAGAACAGTTTAACCCTTCTTCAGATGAATTATACGCAGTATATAATTATGCTTCTGTAGTTAGAATTAAAAATAATGTAGGTACGTTATTCGAAAAAGAAACTGGTAAGGATAAAAATCTAGTAACAGGTAATATAACTAAAGGTCAGAAAAGGGAAGACGCAGTTGGTACTCAGGTTGGGCATGGAGAGTTTGGTCATGCTGTAAGTACTACTAAAGCTTTGGCCTCTGAATCTGTTATGAGAACAAAAGCCTCTCAACGCCACAGCGGCTCAGAGTCTTTTATGAAGCTAGAAACTGCTATAGTAAATTATAAAACCCGTATGGGTATTAATCTTGATGTTAAGCATTATCAACAGGTAAGCCCGAGAGGTAAGCTAACTAAAGAATACACAGCTATATTATCCAGCCAGGATGCAAGATTAAACTTAGAGGAAGGAAACATAGAAAAAGCTGCCCTAGCAGAATTACGTAAAGCGGTAGAAGAAGAGTACGCAACTCTGCTAAAACAAGAGGGGTCAGAGACTTTATATGAGGCTACAGAAAAGCATTTAAATAGTACTTTAGCTAGCTCCAGAAATACTAAATATAATGGTAAAAAAAGTAGTAAACCTCTGAATAATAAAAGCAAGAGTAAGGCTAAACCAGAGAAAAAAAGTAAAGAAATTAACAACAGCGTAAGGGTTATATCTGGAGCGGGAGCTATCTCCCCTAAAAAACGAAAAACAGGAAATAAAAGCAGAGCATCAGACCAGTTGGCTATGATAGCAAAAATGAATACACAGTTACCAAAAACTGTAGCAGCAAATATGAGTACTCCAAGATTGAACTATCAATCAGGTAGATTTTCAGAAAGCGTAAAAATTACAGGTATTACCAAAACACCACAAGGCTTTCCAAGTATAGGATATACGTATGCTAAGTTTCCTTATCAAACCTTTGAAAAAGGGTTCGTTCAGGGTAGCGTGGAGAGAGACCCAAGACGCTTGATCGATGCCTCTATTAGAGAGTTAGCCATACAATTCGCAATAGGCAGATTTTACACTAGGAGAGAATAATGGCAGCAAGAGACTACACTACAAGACGTCAAGGTATAGTTACTGCCTTAGTGTCCAAGTTTAAATTAATAGATGGTACAGGTACGTATAGAACAAATTTAAGTCGTAATGTATCCCCTAGATTGAAATTCTGGGATGAGGTAGAGGATTACCCATCAGTACATTTAAGTGCCGGATCTGAGAGCCGGGAGTATCAAACTGGTGGGTATAAAGATAGGTTTTTATCTATAACAATTCGTTGTTATGTGAATGAATCAGATGCGGTAATAGCATTAGAAACTTTGTTAGAAGACGTAGAAACAGTTATTGAGGAAAACTCTAGATTACCTTTTAAAGATAAAGATGGTGTTACTCAATACACTCAACAAATCACAGTTATCGGTATTGATACTGATGAAGGTGTACTTGAACCTTATGGTGTTGCAGAAATGCAAATTGAGGTTCGATACTAGAAAATACTGGCAGGAACAAACGTTCAAGTCCATGTCTTTTCAAGATAACATAGGAGATAAACTATGGCAAATTTACACTTAAGTCGTGAAGTAAAAGTATACTTAAGTTTCGGTAGCACTATATGGGAAGTACCGGTACTTAATGGATTCTCTTTTTCACAGGCATCTAACACAACAGATGTAACACTAGCAGAGTTTTCTGATGCTAGTAACGTCAGTCGACGAGGCAAAAGAACATTCACGGATTCAGTAGCTCCTGCAGAGTTTAGCTTTTCTACATATGCGCGCCCATACACAGTGGATAACGCTGGCGTAGACGTTCATCACGCAGTAGAAGAAGCTCTATGGGCTATGTTTGCAGGTATTGAAGCCACGGACTATACCAGCGCAACCGCAGGCTGGGCAGATGGTATCACTCAAATAACGACGGCGACTGGAGATGATATTGTAGGGGCTAAGATTGATTTTAATAGCTCTAATAAACTTGTATTTCCTACTGGCACTATTTACTTTAAGTTTACTGGTAATGCAGGTCAAGGCACTCCTGAGGACTTATGGTACGAGTTAGGTACCGCTGTTCTTACAGAAGCTTCTATGGACTTTGATATTGAAGGTATCACTACAATTAATTGGAGTGGTCAAGCACAGACTTTAGCGGAGCCTACTACTCCTCCTGATGTAACTGGTGCAATTCTTACTGGTATCCCAAGTACTAGCAATTTTGTTCGTAATAGACTAACACAACTTAGTATCACCCCAGCAGCGGGACAAGCAGGCATTTCGGCTGCTTCTTATAGTGTAGTTTTGACTGGTGGAAGTGTGGCTTTGACAAATGAAGTATCTTTTGTAACCCCAGAAACTTTAGGTATTGTAAATAAACCACTAGCACCAGTAATGGGCGCACGTTCAATCTCTGGCAGCTTCACTTGCTACTTAGATAGTTCTGCAGACTCTAGTGGTGATCTTATTGAGGACTTGTTACTTGCTAATACCTTGGTAACAAACTCTTTCAAGTTAATCTTTGATGTGGGCGGTACAGGTACCTCTCCCGCTATTCGTATTAATATGCCACAAGCTATGTTAGAGCTACCAAGTCATTCAGTTGAGGATGTAATCTCTGTAGAGGCTAATTTTATGGCTCTACCTTCAGATATCTCAGATACGGATGAAGTAACAATTACTTATGTAGGGGCCACCTCTCAATAGTAATAGTACTTGGTAAAAGGGGGCTTCGGCCCCTTTTTTCATACACCTCTTAAAAATATCTCTTGACTTTTCTCCTCCATTGAAATATACTATACCTATAATTAAAAAAGCAGGAACATTTAGTTCCTAATGGTAACAAAGGGATATGTCCACGTTTAACTTTAAAAAAGAGTCTAGTCTATATATTGTGTATAATAATTTACAATATAATATAGATATAGAGGATATATCTTTTAGTCAAACGTTTACAGAGAATAGCTACTCTGTTAAAACTTTGCACAACCAAAATATGTTTGAAGCCTCTAACATTAGTAAAGCAAATCCAGCTAATTTCTCATTTGTAATGCCAGTGTTAAAAGAGGGAGACGCCTCCGTACAAGTAGTATTGGATAGGCTACTAGACTATATTACGGTAGATCTTTACATATCAACAGAAGAATCAGTTTTTAAAGTAGAGAATGCAGTTTTTACAAATGGCTCCTTTAGCATGACAAAGGGAAAGTTGCTCACTATTGAAGTCTCTGGCGAAGGATCTAAATTATCAAAACTACCTAGCTCTGGCATACCAGGAACCCCCCAACCCAGGGCAACAACTAAAACATTTTTACAGGCAATAGAACAAACAGTAGAAATTAGTGAAGAAGATCTGTCTTCTTGTGTATATAAATTATCTGTAGAGCTACAAAACGATATTAGCTGGAATGCTTATACAACGGTTGATAAAGGTATAGAAGCAATAGATAACGCTAGCTCTATGTATCCAACTAATTTTACAGTGCAAAAAAGAGTATTATCAGGAAATATTGGACAATATATTACTGATACTAACTCCAGTACAGTACAAAATTGGAATAAAAATACTTCATTACGCATAAAAGTAGGTCAAAATATTGGCGGAACTTTATATGGTTTTGATTTCAATATTCCAACTTGTTCGTTTACTAATCGACTAAATGTAGGTTCGTTATTTACACAAGAATTTGATTGGAGACTTACAGATAATTCAACAGCTTTATCAAGCATCATAAATAAACTTTAATAGGAACATACAGTAATGGATTTAAAAAAACTAGTAGTCGATACCAAATCAGTTTGGATTGATTTTCCGGGACTCACGGATTTCTCCGTAGAAGTAGCCAACCTCTCACGTAAAGAGTTGAATGGGCTACGAAAACGATGTACGGTGCAGAAGTTTGACCGTAAAAGTAGACAGATTGTAGAAAGCCTGGATGAGGATAAATTTGTAAAAGAATTTACTCATTCTACTATTAAAAGCTGGAAAGGTTTAACTCTTGAACATCTTGAAACCTTATTGTTAATCGATACTGAAGGTCAGGATATGTCAAAGGAGCTAGAGTATACAAGCGAAAATGCTGAAGTACTAGTTTCTTCCTCTAATGAATTTGATACCTGGCTCAACGAGGTAGTCTTTGATCTAGACAACTTTCGTGTCGGAGGAAAAGGAGCTGACAATAGAACGTCTGGAGAGGATGTACAAGAATCTTGAGTCAAAGATGACTCGAGATAGATACTTATCTATGTGCGAGCAGCTAAGTAAAGAACCTAACGAAAATGAAATTCCTCCTGACTGGGAAGATTTTCCAGAAATAGTACAAGTTGCAATAAATACATTTAATATGCTTGGAGATAGAGTTTTTCCTGAGATAGGTTATGTAGGAAAAGATTACACAAGTCTTAAACATTATATTGAAGTCTATGGTATTGAAGATAAAGAGTTTTTTCTCGAAATACTTCACTGGCTAGACTCAAGGGCTATCAAACAGTCTTCCGAACAACTAAAAAGGGAGTATGATAAGCTAAAGAGAAAACACTAGTGCCCAATAATATAATCCAAGTCACTTATAAAGTAAATGATGACGGCAGCTTAGAAAAAATATCGCAAAAAGCAAAAAAGGTGGCGGGAGCCACTAATGAAGCGGCCAGTGCTTCTGACAGATACAACAAAGCGCAGAAAGGGGTAGCGGGAGCTACTTCTAATAGTACTAAAGCTTTTTCAAAAATGAACTCCGGTTTAGGGGGAAGCAGTGGTCTTGTTGCTGCATATGCAACATTTGCTGCTAACATATTTGCATTGACTGCAGCATTCGGAGCCTTGCAAAGAGCCGCACAGTTATCCCAGCTAGAAGAGGGTTTTAATAGACTTGCTAATAGCTCTGGAAGAACTGCTTCTATAATGGTTAGTAGTATTCAGTCTATTACTAACGAAGCCGTTTCAGCTAATCAAGCGATGAGAACAGCCGCTATGGGATTCAGTGCAGGTTTCTCTACTGATCAGATAGAGGGTCTCACAAAAGTAGCTAAGGGTGCCTCTATAGCATTGGGTAGAGACCTCCCAGATGCCTTAGATCGTTTAGTACGTGGTACTGCAAAATTAGAACCTGAAATCTTAGATGAATTGGGTATTTTCGTGCGCCTGGATGATGCTGTAGAACAGTACGCGGATACTTTAGGTAAAGCAGGCAGTGAGCTTACTCAAACCGAAAGAAGACAAGCTTTCTTAAATGCTACTTTGTCACAGGGTATTCTAAAGTTTGGTCAGATAGGGGATTCTATAGATACAAACCCCTATGACAAGCTAGCTGCTAATTTCAAAAAAATATCAGATACAGCACTTAATATATTCAGTACCGTACTAGGACCTGCAATATCTTTTTTGGCTTCTAACACTATGGCACTACTGGGGGTGTTAATATTATTCGGATCAACCCTGGCTAGCTCCCTCTTACCTACTTTAACTGAAGTAGCTAAAAAGCAAGGTCTAGTAGCAGACTCTGCAAAAAGAATGGCAGAAGAAGAGGCAAAGGCAGGGAAAAAATTTGCACAAAAAGAAAAGATAGCTTTTGTAAGAGATGATACTTTACCTAAAACTAAAAAAGGTGTTGATCTTGCGGCAGTAACCAAGCTTAAATCAGCCCTTAAGAAAAATACAGTAGAAGCTAAGGATTTTGAAACTGCTCTAAGTAAAGTACAAGCTCTAAGAAAGCAGACAGAGACTATAGCCAAGAAAAATAAAACTACAAACACTGATGCTCATAAACAAAGAATAAAGGAACTAGACCAGCTTAAAAACAAGATTATTAAAGTACAGATGGCTGAGCAAGGAAGAGGCTCCACCTCCGGCAAGTCAGCTTTAGCGGCGGGTATTCATGAAGGAGAAAAAGGAGTAGAGAATACCTTAGAAAATATGGCTATGGAGAGTAATAGTATAGCAGGTTTAAGAAATCAGTATAGCTTAGCAAGAGAAGGTTTTGGAAAATTTCGCGCAGATCAGTCGAAAGGCATGGCAGAGTTTGTTAAAACGAGTAAGTTTTGGCCAGGTCTTGGACAAAAAATATTCGGAGCCTTTAGAACAGCGGGTGTCGGCGCGCGTTTATTTGGAGCAGCACTTATTAATGCAATACCTCTAATAGGACAGATAATATTTGTTGTAGGATTAGCTGTTGAGGGTTTAGTCTCCTTATACCAATGGTTTAATAAACCCACAGAGGCTGAAAAAGCACTGGCAGAAGTAACCGGCAATCTAACAGAGAAAATGGAACAGCTAGCTAAAACTAACGATACGTTAGAAACAGGGCTTAGAGCTTCTTATATTCAGATAGCTATAAACGAAGCAGGGATCAAAGGCTTAACAGATGCAACTTTGGAAGCAGCTATTGCACAAGCGGACTCCGCAGCGAAGGTACAAGCCTACGCCAACAAACTAAAAGTCAATGCTGGTATAGTTACTGAATTTAGTTCCGCTGTAAAATCTCTAGGTACTGAACTCCAAAACCAAGATATAGGACTGCTAGGAGTTATAGGAAATTGGTTTAGTAATACTGGTAGCTCAATATTTGCAAAATTTACTGCTCAAATAGCGGACTTAACTAATTGGATTGGGGGCTTTTCAGATGAAATAGTAGAGGCTTGGACTACTCTCGATAGAATCTCTGGTGGTAAATTATCTAAGTTTTTAAAGGATAACCCTATTACCGAATTTGTGACTACCACGGCAGATTCATTTGACAAAGCCCAGTGGCAAACAAAAATGGATAACTTTACAGATGCCACTATGGATGCCTTCAGAGAGATAGAAAAGAATAGTCCTGATGCCTCCGCTGCTATTTTAAAAAGTATAGGCAAAGATAACTTTGCAGACTTTATAACAGACTCTTTCGCAAAGCTTGACTTAGCCAGTCTTTCCGCCGAAGAGCGTGCAGGCGAGTTTCAAAAAGTGATTAGTTTGATTAGCGGTAAGCTACAGGTAGCTGCTGTTAAAGCTGAAACGGCCTCAGCTTCAATTAATAAGTTTGGGGAAAACGTTTCACAAGGATCAAAAAATCTTAGAGAGTTTGCAAGATCTGTCCTAAAAAGTAATAAATTTACAGGACTTATAGCGGATGTTGACGGGGTCGCCGCAGCTGTTAAAGCCCTTGCTAGAACAGCCGCAGATAGCAACGGCGAAATTACGTTTGCCGATAGCTTGGCTAAAGAGATAAAAAATAAAACTATAGATTTAGCACAATTTGGTGTAACTTTTGACGAAGTTGTCTCTATTATGGAAAAGGGTCCAGATACAAATCCTTTTGTAGGGATCAAGGATAAGTTATTGGAGTTACAACATGAAGCCTCTAATGGTGCTAATGAGCTTAATACTTTAAAAACCTCTTTACAGAACGCAAAAAATTCATTTGAAAATACTAAAGCTTTAACT
>Ga0115556_1001841_pt1 | contig 14407 bp, 11 predicted proteins | sample COGITO_mtgs_1104_5_FD_87282 | JGI IMG/M metagenome (GOLD analysis project Ga0115556, IMG submission 87282) | Pelagic marine microbial communities from North Sea - COGITO_mtgs_110414 | ecosystem: Environmental > Aquatic > Marine > Epipelagic | place: Germany:Helgoland, sampling site Kabeltonne... | reverse complement strand
TACACCGCTCTCGGCACTTTCCGACGAACGAAGGAGTACGAGTTTGTTTTTGTCCCTCCGAGAACCAAGAAGAAAAAATGCCCCCAAAAATCCTCCTTTTCTCTCCATCATCTTTCGTAGTAGTAGTAGTAGTATCATTACTACTCTTGCTCCCCACCTCCTCCTCGGCGTTCGCAAAGACGCAGAGACGCCATTGTGGCGACACCACCATCACCAACACCACCAACACCAACGCCTTAAGTACTCGTATTTTTTTAATGTGGGCACCCATTTACCATTTTTTGAAGCAAAAAAAAGGGGGAACTGCTTCATTAAAAAAAAAGAACAACACTTACGCGCGTTTAATACACACACACACACACACGCAAGGAAAAGAGCATCATGCCTCTGACCGACTTGACCAACCGAAACTACCCAACAAAATCCTCCTCTCTGTCCACTTGGGAGGAATGCGATGATGTTTTGCAGCGGCAAAGAAGGAGTACGAATACTTTTAATGTCAAAGTCCCTGCAAAACAACACCCATCGGGAAAACGCACGAATACGAAGAACACGGGAGGGAGGACGACGGTAAAGTTGACGGACGTGTTCCCATCAAAAACAGCATCAGTCGCAGAGAAAGAAGAAGAGGAGGATTTCTTCGCGAGCAGCGGTAAAGATGAAGCAGTTATCATCGTCGCTACAAAAGGTACGCATTCTTTGCGTCGTCATCATCAAAAGAAGTAGTAACTAATGTGTTCGTCCCCCTCTTCCTCTCTCTTGAAAAAAATGTCAAAACCACCACAGCGAACGCTCAACCAGCAAATACCACGCTCAAATCGGCGAAACATTTGAGTCCTCCGAAGAAGACAACAACAAAAGCGAACACGAACGACGATTCGGACGACGATTGGGAGAGTTGGGGGTGTTCGTCGGAGGACTCAAATGTTGCCGCGGAAGCGAGGAGGAGGAGCGAACAACACACGAAGAAGACGAGCGAACGCGCTTCCGTCCCGCTTGCGAGTAAAAAATTCCAGTGCGTGCCGACGCCAATGGAACAGATTGCGTTGGGTTCCAGTAACAGTAGTAAGCAGCAACAAGCACCGAGGACGCCGTCGTCGAATAGTGCGCGAGGCGGGTTCGGGAGTAACAACAACAATAAGAAAAATTTCACCAGATTATACCGAACGTCCTCGCCCGAGCGCAAGGCGGCTTCGCCAACCGCGCAAGTGATTCAATCTATCGATGAAGCCGTGGACAGCGTTTTGACGAAATCGTACACCGGTTTAGTCGGAGCGGTGAGCTCCTTCGCGTCCACTTTAGATGCAGCGGTCGAAACGACGGCGTTGAAATTGGACCACTTTGCCTCGCAAAAGATGTCGCCGCCGGGCGGGCGTCCGCGGAAGAGCCGAACGACGGAAGACGAAGACCCGATGAGCTCGCCGAACGTGATCAAAATGCGATGCAGAGAGTCGTTAGGCAGCACAAACAGCAGCAATAGAACTAGTACCAGCAGTAGCAACAACAACAAAGACAACGGAGGAGGAGGAGGAGGAGGAGCGGAGGAGACGAAAGCCTCCTCCTCTTCGTCTTCTTGGGAGAACTGGGACGAAGTTGACGACAACAACAAAGAAAACGTCGACCCAAACTTTCCTCAAACCCCTCGCAGGCTCTCCAAACACCTCCTCCAACAAAACAAACATCTCCAACGCTGCAACGCGTCTTTAACCGCCCAAGTGGACGTGGTCGCTCAAAACTTGCGAGAAGAAACCGCGCACCGAAAATTGCTCCAACGCGACATCGACTTGCTCAAAAAACAAAACCTCGGCCTCCAAAAACGCCAACAGAGCAAACACAACAAAGAGGAAGAGGACAAGTTGATGGAACAAGTCCGAGTCCAGTTACAACAGTTGATCAAAGAGAAGAGTGAATTGACCGCGCAGAACGAACGACTGGTCAGGGAGAACGAGCAACTGCACGGATTTTTGTCCCACATGAGTTCCGCCTCGGACGACGACGACTAGGAATAGAGAGAGGAATAGAGAGAGAGAGAAAGAGAGACTCGTCGAAGTAGTACTAATAAACTATTAATAAGAAGAAGAAGAAGAAGAGCTTATTAATGAGATGATAGAATGTGTGCATTTATTTTTACTACGTCTCCCTCAAAATTTGTGCACCATCCCTCTTTTTGCTCCTCTCAACCATCTTCAGCACAGACCAAAAAGCGTATCACAGGAGACAAAATCCTTTTCCAACACACAATTTTTTGGGCGATTTTGAACCGACCGTTCTTTCTTTTTTTTTGCCATCGTGGCTTTCTGCGTGCCAGAATAGGCCTTTGTTTTGAGGGGAAACCACAACGAGAGTATCTTTTTTCCGTCTCGCACACATCCAGCGTATCGTCACTTTTCGCATCGAGAGACGCTTCGACTTCAACGATACGCACGTACACACACGCAACACAACAGTAGTAAGATGTTTTCTTTGACTCAATCCGCATCTTTTTGCGCGGGCGCAAAAGTAAACGTTGCCGCGCAAAAAAAGCAACAATCCAAAATCTCGAGATCCATCCAAGCGGGCAAAGCGATCAGCTCGGAATCTTTATCCAAGAGAGACTTCCTCTCCGCCGCGGTGTTGTCCTTCGGGTTCCTCTCCGTCGGCGACGCCAACGCGGCGACGAAGAGAGTGAGAAAGTCTTCATCCTCCTCCGCTGCTCCGGCTAAAAAGTCTCCGGCCGCCACGAAAAAGTCCGCCGCGAAACCCGCGTACAAGCCGAAAGGGAAAACCGTCGTCCCGGCGCCGTCCGTCGCGACGTCGCCTGCGGCGAGACGAGGCCGAAGAGGTGTGCCAATCGCCGGGAAATCCTCCTCTGTTTCCGCGGGTAAGAGAAAAACCAGATCGCCGGCGCAAGCGAGAAAGGGCAAGTATTAATAAATTTAACGATACGCTTCACATGAAGGATGATGAGATGCGCTCGCAGAAAGAGAGAGAGAGAGAGAGCGCACGCTTTCCGCTTTAGATTAATGTAAAAGGATAAAGAGAGAGAGATGAGTTGTCGTTTGTCTGCCACACGAAGAAAAAAAATACTTGAAAATACCGCTACTATAAACGTTGTAAATATTTATCTTTGCCAATGGTACCGAACGCATGTTATCGAATGAAACACGAATACGAATACGTAACAGCTGGGAAACGACGCTTTTATCACAATTATGAGAAGGCCGAGAGGAGGAGGAGGAAGAGTATATTGGTAGTAGTACTATTCGTTTTTCTCTTCGCGTATTCGACGACGAGTCTCGTTTTTTTCTAAACGTTTCTCTATTATGCTCGCTCTCGCGGCGAGTTTTTGTATTAGTTTATGGTACATTTTTTAAACGTATTACTCGGAAGCGGCTTTATCCGCTTCCAAGCGTTTCAAAGGCGCGTCGAACGTGGTGAAGTACCCGAGCGTGACCAAACCTAAGACTATTAATATCGCGTAGTCGCCGCTCAGTTTACCGAAGAGTAAGTCGCCGTGTGCCGCGAAGGCTAAGATGGGGACTAAGATGGCCGAGAAGAGGTTGCCGCAGACTTGCTGAAGTGCGACGACGCCGTTTTCATCCTCCGGGTAGGAGACTTCCACGGCCAACTCGGCACAAATCGGTTGGACGGGGCCGACGGTGAACCCCAGGAGGACTAAACTAAATAGGACGTACGCGTCCGGTATGACTTCTCCCGCGCCAATTGGAATCAAGAGGAATACGGAGAGGATGATCAAAGCCAAGGAGACCGGTTTATACTTCTTGGACCGATCGACGTAGCCGCCTAAAAAGATGGATCCAAACATGATGGCCAATTGAAACGCCGCGCCAAACTCGTCGGCTTCGAACGCGTTTTCCACCCCCGCTTTCCCTAAAGTTGTTCCAATAAACGCCGAAACGTTGTTTGAAATGGCAATAGAAGCTACAAATGCAGCCGTTGGCTGCCAAAATCCCGGCGTGTTCAACAAACGTTTACATAAAGCCGGGAAATTTAACTCGGCTAACTCGTCTTTGCCCATATTCTGCGACGCGTCGACGTCGCGCGATGCCTCTTCGGCTTTGCATCTACGTTTTCTCTCTTTTTCCTGTTGCATTTGCGATAAACTCGGCGGCGTCGGTGGTTTCTCTTGAAACTGTATGAACGCGCCAATAGTCACGATTCCACTCAGTAAAGTAATCAACGAAAAATACCCATTTAAACCTTCGTTGGTTTGTCCCATCAATCCGCCGACGAGGAAGGCGACCGCTATGCCAATCTGGTTCGCGTTTATCGCGATCGACGTCGATAACGCTCTCTCGTCTTTGCCGAACCACCTCGACGACAATAAAGTAGGTGTGCATTGAAAAAATGGCTGCGCAGCTCCAACTAAAACAGTGCCTACCACTTCTTCGGTATACGAAGGCATAAACGACGCGAACGGAATGAAATCGTTAAACTCTAATCCCGACCGTAAAGCGCACCCAAACGTCATCAAAGCCGCCGCGCTCACCACGACGTTTCGCAAACCAAACTTCCCGACAATCTGCGGCTCCAAGAAACAAAACGCGACGTTCGTAAATAAAAACACGTCGATCAACGTTTCCGGACTTCGATGAAAAATCGAATCCCAGGTCCCCGGCGTTGCCGCAACTGAAAAGCACACCCAATCGGAAATCAACGCTAAACAGGCGAGATAGCCGAGTTGAACCCATCGTTGGGAATAGAGGATGATTTTTTCCTCATCATCTCCTTCCTCGAAATCGGGTTTTATCGACGACGATGAAGATGATGATGATGAAGAAGACGCTTTCGCCGTCACGTTTCTCTTATCCGCTTTTTCATCAATTAAATTCGGTAACAAACTCTTCCCTCCTTTAGATATCATCGAACAAAAGCCCGGCGACGGCGGAAGACTTCCTTGACGACGCACGCGACGACGAGGAGGAGGAGGAGGAACAAAACGCGTCGTCTGAATCGTTTTAGTATTCTTCATCGTCGTCGCGCGTTGAACTCGAGCGCCGCCGCCGCTGAATGTGTTTCTTCTTTGCGATGAAGATATCGACGGCATCGACGTCGCCGCCTTTCCCGAAATCTGAGACATTGAGACGACGGAAACCTGTGAATAATCGAGCGTCGCGCGGGTGCGGATGTGTGTGCTTACAAATATATATGTATATACTATGCGCTGAGTTTGTGGAGATGTGGAAGGAGCGCGTGATAAATAGTGTTTATGCCGTGCGCGCGCAGCGCTCTTAAAAATGAAGAAAAGAAACTAACAAACTCTCGTGGTATTCGAAACATCCTCTCTGGAAGCGTCGTCGTTTTCCGCGTCGTCTAATTCTTCTGCAAATTCCAGAATGTTTTGTTTCGTGCATTCAGCAATCTCCGTCAGCGCTTCGTGCGTTAAAAACGCTTGATGCGGCGTCACTAACACTTGAGGCAAAGACGAGAGCTGCGCCATGGTATCGTCCCAATATAACATTTTTTCTTCGACGGTTAAGTTGGAAAAGTCTTTGAAGAAAATCTTCTCCTCGGATTCGTAAACGTCTATGCCTAAACTGCCGAGCTTCCCGAGACGAAGTCCGCAGATGACGTCTTTGATGTTCAGAAGGCCTCCACGAGAGGTGTTGATGAGCATGGCGCCTCTCTTCATCGAATCGATTTCCTTCTCCGCGATGAAGTGTTTCGTGTGCTCGTTGAGCGGTAAATGGAGACTGATGATGTCGCTATTCTTTAACACGGTTTCGACGTCGTCGCAATATTGACCGACAAACTCTCGCTTTTGTTTCAAGTCGTAGCCTAAAACGCTCATGCCAAACCCGTTGGCGCAAATATTCGCCAAGCCTCGTCCGATTTTTCCCGTTCCTACGACGCCGAGCGTTTTGCCTCGCATCGAGAACCCAACCAACCCATCTAAAGTGAAATTCCCAGACTTGACGCGCGAATGCGAGATCATGAGTTTCCTATTCAACGCTAAGATCAACGCCATGGCGTGTTCTGCTATTGAGAGCGGATCGTACATCGGCACCCGGTACACGAGCACGCCGAATTTTTTACAACTTTCCACGTCTACTTTATCGAAGCCAGCGCATCTTAACGCGATCATTTTTACCCCACACTTCTCACTCAATCTTTCTATAACGTCCGCGGATAAATCGTCGTTCACGAAGCAACACATCGCGTCGTACCCGTGAGCTAAATCGACCGTTTCTATTGTTAATCTAGGTTTGAGAAAAGTCACGTGGAAATGTGAATTCAGTTGCTTTTCCAAAATCTCTCGCTCGTAATCAGACGTGGAAAAGACGACAACCTTTAGCTTCTTCTTATTAGAAGAAGCGTAACATCGCTCGTTCGATGCTCTAGAACGTCGTTTGTTCTCGCTTCTTTGGGGTTTTAGTCGTAATAAAGTGCGCTGTTGTTGCGACGAGAGCAGTTTGTGCGCGCGCATTTTGATTTTTAACTGTGGCTTTTCTTAGATATTTTACAACACACAACTGCTTATAGTATTATTATTATCGCGGCTTGGTGGCTTCATCTTGGCTTTTGAGTTCTTGCGCGACGGATTCGTCTATGGATTGCGTCAGAGGGTCTCTTTCTCTCTTGATGCGCTTGTAGCTCCCGCTGCCTATTTGCTTCAAATCCTGGGTCGCCGCTTTGAGTTCTTCCGACTCCGCCATGGCGTTCAAGTTTGCGGATGCGGCTTCGTTCCAGCTGCTCGTGACTTCGCACGCCTCGAGCTCGTCCGAGGAGAGGTTTGCGGCATCGTCGGAACAGTTGCCGAGAGGTAACTCTGGGCCGGCGATTTTCATGGCCACTTCGACCGCGACCGGGGTTAACGCCATGGATAAGATGACGACGCAGACTAAAACTTCTTCTAATTTTTGCGGGAAGAGGTTACCGGCGCCGGTGGAGGTGGCTTGACCAAAGATGACGAACGCAAATTCGCCGCCTTGGGAGAGGACCGCGCCGGCGACCAAGGCTTCGCGCCAGGAAAGGCCAACGAGTGGGCCAAGTGCGGTGACGACGCCGGTTTTGGTGGCCATCAAAGTCGTGGTCATGATCAAAATAATCGGGAACATTTCGATGGCCAACGGGACGTCGATGGTCGTGCCAATGGTCACGAAGAAAAGCGAAAGGAATAAACCTTTGAACGCGTTCAGCTCGTTGATGATTTGGTGCGCGTATTTCGTGTCCGCCAAAACGATACCGGCGAGGAACGCTCCCAACGAGTCGCTAAAACCAATCGCAGAACAGGCGAAGGAGAAGCCGAAGAGAGTGAGCAAGGACATGGCGACGAAAACATCCGTCCCAGCTTCCGCCGCTTCCACGGCTTCGAAACCAACCAACGCGAGCGATCTCCCAGCAAACGCTAGCGCGCCGAGATCGAGCATGGACGTCGCGCCGCCAGCTGCCATGACGCCCATATCCATGCTCGCTCCTCCGCCGCTCGCTGCCGCCATGGACAACACCGGCAACAAAATAATAAACGGCACGACCGCTAAATCTTGAAACAAAAGCACCCCCAACGATGCGGTTCCAAACTTTGTCGCCAATTGTTGCTTATCTTGCAACAACTGCAAACCAAACGCGCTCGAAGATAAAGACAACGCGAAACCAATCACCACCGCCTCTAACGTCGAAGTCACCTGTAACATCTCGTTGTTCCCCGGTTGTACAAACTCTAAAACTTTCGTCCCGATGGCGTTCCCTGCTGGCAACAACGCCATAGCGAAGAGCACGTTCACCGCCGCGACTTGCGTGAAACCTAAACCGAACGCGTATTTCGCCAACGCTTTCAATCTCGTAATCGACAACTCCAAACCCATCTCGAATAACAAAAACTGAATCCCGAGCTCGCAAAACTGATCCACCTCTTGGTTCTCGATGAACAACCCGAGCTTATTCAAACCTAGACCGGCGGCTAAGAAACCCAACACCGGAGATAATTTAAACTTTCTAAACGTCGGCACGATAACCACGACCGAGAGTAAAAGCAAACCGACGTCCACATCCACCGACTTCAAAACCTTTGTCCACTCGTTATCGTCCAGGGTCGCTCCGGATTCTACCCCGTCTCTCGTTTCCTTCACCAACTCGTTCACGAATGCCCTCGGATTCTCCGCGGCTTGTATAATCACCCCAGTCGGTAACTGTTCCTCTTCGATTCCAGAATCGAGCAATCCCATCGCGTCTTGTGCGCGTTCGACGAATATTTTCACGATGGATGCCGGCGTTTGGTCTCCGTCTAAGCGCGGCGTCGGGAGGTACACGTCCGCCAAGAATAGAGCATTTTTAGTAATGATGTTGTTCCTATTATCGCGACGAAGAATGCTTTCTGGGAAAATTTTGCTCGCATCATCGTTATCTTCCGAAGAAGAATCTACCAACACCGTACTTACGCCGTACTTTGCGAGGACTCCATTAAACCCGTCGCTCGTCCTCGTCGGCGGCGTCGCGACAAAACGAACTTCTTCTCCACTCCTACTCGTCATCATCTCGCTCTGTTGTTCTCCATAAAACGCATCCATCGTCGTCATCGCGGCGCAGCACACTTTCGCCGATGATTTACTCCTACCGTAATAGTTCTTCCTTCTTCGTCCTCCTCCTCCTTTTCCTCCTCCTCGACCACCACCGAAATCATCATCGCGCAAATATATACAAGAAGGAGAAGAAGACCCCCCGCAAAAGCCGCTGCTTTTGCTACTGCTCGCGAATTGATGCGACGCCGCTCGTTCTCTCGCGGTCTTTTTCGTTTTCGTGCTCCGCGAGACGTGTCCTACTCCTCCTCCTCCTCCTCCTCGGGAACGAACGACCATCATCTCTCTCTAATCTTCGTCTTCGTCGTCTTCTTTAAACGCTACACGAAACAGGCGCGCTAAACTCTGCACAAAATCGTCTCCTCCGAAACTCGTTCACGTCGTCGTTTACGTCGTCGTCGTCCGTACTCTATATATATATATATATATGTGTGAGAGCACAGAGAGAGAGCACAGAAAAGGAGCGCTTTCGGGGAAAACGTTGTTAGAATTTGTGTTTGTTCGAGTTACGTGTGACGTGACCGAAAAGATACGCAAAAAAAAATATCGTTCAAACAAAAGAGAGCGAAGTTTTGTTTTGTGTTTCGTCGTCGCCGAAAAGAAGTAAAAAAGAAGTGTTTTGGTGTCTGTCCCCCCTCGTCGGAAAACATTTCGTCCTCCGAGAGTTAAATTCGGGTGCTTTTAATAAGAGTTTTTCGAGAGGTGTTCCTACCGTTAAAGGTGTGATACAACCACTTCTTTTCCCCAAAACGTACAAAGAATACACACACACGTACATACTTACTCACAGAGCGAGAGTACCTTTTCTTTAACGATATCTTCTTCTCGTGAGAGAGAGAGTGAGAGAGAGAGAGAGATTTGCGACGCGCGCGCGCGCGCAGAGAGAGAATAAGAGAGAGAGAGAAAAAGATGATGGGAGACGAGGACGATGATGAGTCATCCTCGGATTCATCCTCTTTCCACTCGACGTCCTCGTTCGATATCACGTGCCCACTCGAACTCTTATTAGACCCTTCGTTCCTGGGAGACGCGTTAACCGCGGAAACGATGTTACGAACGATTTCGAATTTAAGCGCGCAAGATTTAGCGAAAACGGCGGAAAGGTGCACGTGCCCGAAAGGCGTCTCGTGTCGGTATCGAAAAGTGACCGACTCGGACGAGGCGTGGTGGCCGCACTGCGCGAAAGCGTGGTTCGAGGCGGATAGTTTACCGGCGTTTAGGAAACCGCCGAAGGATAAGAAGACGTGGAAAGCGGCGTATTTAGCGTTGAAGCCGGAGGAAGGACCGACGCCGATGGAGCTGGAAGAGAGGAGATTGAAGCAAGAGAGGATCGAAGCGAAAGCGTTGAAATGGTCGATGGAGAATAAGCTCGGGAAAGGGGCGATTAAAGCGAGGAGTAAAGAAGGTGGGGTAGAGTTAGCGGTGGACAGAAAAAACACGGATAAGGCGACGTTGAGGGAGTTTTATAAGACGGTAAGGGCGAAACCGAAAGGGAGAGGGCACAGAGAAGGCGTGAAAGCGTTCAACGCCGGGGCTTGAGTTATTTTCTCCGAGGCTAAACAAAAACTGTTGTTGCTGTTATTGCTGTTAATCTTAATGTTGTACAATTAAACTTACTACTAATACTATAAAAACTATCAAACTTTACACCGCTACTCTATAAGCTGCCGCACAAAACGTCTAAGCGTTTCGGGTCGTCCAGATCTTCAAAAATCCGAAGTATTCCTTCCGCTACTTTGGCTGATTTCTCACGTAGCGAAGAAGATTTCACGTAATCAGTGGTCGTTACTTTTCCTTCTTGGACGGCTTTTGTGAGTTTCGCCCATTGCTTCTTTATTCGTTCGATTTCGCCGGGATCTAAGTTCAAGACGCGAAGGCGGTCCGACCATCCTTCGACGAGCATCCGGGACATGTCCTGGGCCAAATCATCCGCGTATTTCGCGACCCAGCTCAAGAACTTCGTCCGCGCGTCAAAAGAATCAGGAAATACGTCGCATTTCGCGGAGATATTATCTGCAATCATTTCAAATAAGAGCGAGATGAAACCAGAATTGATCTGGCACTCGAGACGCTCGGGATCGTCCGCGGTTTCAAAGGTACTCCAAATTCGAACGTTGAAGTTGTATATGACTGATTCCATTCGATCCCATCCGTATTGAAGTTTACCATTCTTCTTCGACGAACTGTCTATCTGAGCGAGTCTTTTACGCATATTTTCCGCGACGTGTTTCATGCTCGCGTCGATTTCGCCTACGTGAACAACCTCGAGCTCGTTCGCAAATCTCGCCACAATATCCGCAATCGTGAACATAAGAAACGGGTCTGCGCCACATTCATCCAAGCGCTCGTAGTTTTCAGCCGAGCCTATGACTTCCAGCAGACTACCGATAACGGAAACGATCACGTTTAGTTGTTTCATCGCCCCTTCCGCGGAGATGTCAAGATTCTCCAAGCCTTTTGTGACATCGTCCACATCGTCTCCTCCTTCGTCGTCCCCTCCTCCGATGGCGAGCGTGAACACTCGCACGAGGGTTCCAAAATTTTGCAAGTTATCACGTAAATCCTCGCTCGCGTTATATCGTATCTCGCTATCGTCCGATTCGAGTAAATGATGAATTTCGATTTGCATCTCCACGCGGCAAATCTGCGAGACGAGTTCGAAGAGCGTGATGTTCTTGGTCTTTTCGGCAGCGGCAGCTACTCTTCCGCCTGGTATTTTCTTCTTGTTGTTATTCTTCTTCTTCTCCTTGCTCGTTTCTGAAAGCGACGACGGCGAGCTTTTCAGCATCCAACCATCATCTCCGCAGCAGTGTTGCACGTAGGCCGCGACGTGCACCGCGAGCCTTCGTTGTCTTTTACCGACACTCTTGGACGACAAGATGAACTTCAATCCCTCGCGAAGCTCGTTCGACCACTTGCTCTCAAAATCTTCCCATGCCAAATGCTTATATCGATGCTTTGCGCTCTCGTCGTTTTCACCTAATATTTTTGCGTCTATCACCGTGTTGATGAGTTCTAAAGCCACCAACGCTGCCTCCGTCCCAGCTCTCTTATACAAACACTCCCTCGCAACTCTACCAATCATCCCATTACTAACCGCGATATGATTCGCAATGTCCACGTACGGATTCGAGGCTTCATCTTCGCTGTCATATACTAAATCCAATTCTTCGTACGGATCGAACGCGAAAACGTTTTCCTTATCGTGCGCGAGACAAATCTCCCTCACAATATTATTCAAAGCAGCGATCCCTGACACGATGAGCGCCTCGTTTTCATTCCTCTCTTCCTCCTCTTCAGATTCAAACGCCTCACACAAAATATCACACATCTCGCACACGCACTCCTTCAAGATCTTCAGTGGAGTATCTTTCCACTTCCATTTGTCGTCCTCGCCCTTCCACGAGCCGTCGTCGGCGCGGACCACCGCCACGAGCGTTCGATCCGTAAATTCGCACACTTTTGCCATGCTGTCCCTCGGTAAGATGATCTTCGAGTTTGTATATAATTCCTCCAATATTGGGAGTAATACTAACGCGCACTCTCTCGAACCGGCGGCTAAACTCGCGCAGACGTTGATACCTAGACTTCTTTTCTGCATATTTTCCGGTTGATTGATGTTAAAATCCTTCGTCTTCTTTTGACTTAAACTTTTGCTCTCGTCGTCGTCTGAATCGTCGTCATCGGCATCATCATCATCCTCGCGAGGAGGACTAATCAGCGAGAACAAAAAGTCGTCTCTCATCGCCGCTTGGCAGACGGAGAGATAGACGTCGTCGTCATCGTCACGAACGAAATCGGAATTCGATTGGTCTTCTTCTTCCCCAAGTTTTTGTTGTAACAACTTCACGGCTAACGCTAAACCGACGTATTTCTTCGTCGTGGATGGATCGTTCAAGTGATCGAGGACTTGAGCACGGAGGAGTTTTGGTGGAGGAGGCATTTTTTACGGTAAGATGATGATGTGTGAATGATGATTATGATTTGCGCATATCATAAGCGTGTTGTGTGGATTCTTTTTTATGCAGAAGTGTATTGAGATGAAAAACGTTTCACAGACAGACGCGAGGATGACGATGCACCATTACAACAGATGAAATCCAACAGCATTTTATTATTACCTTCGTCTTGGCGAGCGAGATCGAGATCGGTCTCTCGTCGTTCTCCGATGACCACCGTGGTCTCTCCTATTTCGCGGCGGCTCGGGCGACCTGGAAGAACCGCGGCGGTGGTGGTGGTACTGGCCCCGGCGACTTTTAGTATTACGATCGTCGTAATCGTCGTAATCGTACTTTCTTCTGTCGGTATTATTGCGTCTTCGTTTCGAAGGACTGTAACTTCGACTGCGACTAAAGTCTCGGCGGCGTCGATGAGAGTGGTCACGGTCTCTTTCCCGGCTGCGGCTGCGACTGCGACTGCGACTTTGTCTTCTACGGCGGCTCGATTTATTACGATCCGAGGAGTCTCTTTCTCGGCGGTCTTCGCTCGAGCGAGAGCGTGAGCGGCGTCTGCTGCTTCGATGATCGCGGTCGTCGCGATGATGATCGCGGTCGCGCGGAGAACGACGATGATGCTCGCGAGGATGACTGTTGTAGTCGTCTTTCTTTTTTATAGTGTTATCGTCTACTTTTTCCTCTTCGGATACGTGCGTCATCGTCGTGTTGTTTGTCGTGGTAGTCGTCGTTGTCGTCGTCGTTCCCGCGGCTGGAGTGCCGTCGAATGCTCTCGAAGATGGAGGAGGAGGCACGTCGCTCAGAATGTTCTTCTCGTCCGGCGCCTCGGGTTTTTGGTCGGCTTCCTTTTCTATCTTGCGTCGCTTCACGACGACCAGCGCTTCTTTCTTCTTCTCCGTCTTCTTCTCCTCATCCTTTACTTTAGATGCTTCTTTTTCTTCTACTGCTACTTTCCTGTACTTTTCTTCGCTCGGCGGTTTCATTTCCGTTTCCGCTTCCGCTCCTGCTCTGTCCTCTTCTTCTTCCTCCTCTTCGTCTTCTCGCTTCCCGAGAGGCTTCGAATACACCCGATCGTTCTCCTCTCCTTTCCCTTCCGCGCGTTTCCTCAAAATATCCGCCAAACGTTCCTTCAACTCTCTAATCCTCTTCCATCCTAAATACTGCTTTCCCATCTGGTGATCTCTCACCCGTTGCTCGTTATCGTGAGTGTTCAAAAACACCCCGCTCAGCGGGCACACGATCAACCGCTTCATCGTCTCCACGCGTCTCTCGCATTCTTTCTCCACGACTTCCTCTAACTTTTTCCTCCTTTCGGCAATCTCATCCAGCTCCTTCATCGCTTTCTCCGCACCATCCACGTCTCCAATAATCCCCAACTGTTCGATTTTCTTTTGCATGCACTGCGTCTGATCGGCCAATTGCGCCAACGCTTGTTTATCGTGCACCGGTACCATCCCGTACACTCGCGCCCGTTCCGCGCGTTCCATCTCCACGCGTTCCGTGGCAATTCGAATCCGTCGATCGCAATCGGACACCAGCCGGTCCAAAATTTTCTTCGTCTCTTTCTCGTAGTTATATTTACTTCGCTCTCGATCGGTGAGAACTTGAAATTCTGCGCGTAACTCCATCGACTGCACGCCGCACGGATGCTCTTGTTTGCTCGCTTGTTGCACCGGCACACGCAAGGCTCGGGCGATTTCGTCCGCAGATTTTGTGTTTTTAAACATCGTCACGTCGAAGCCGCAGAGGAAGTATTTGTCCACGTCTTCGTCCTGTTTACGAGAGAGAGAGAGAATAGGGAACAGAAAGAAACGTTCTCGGTGAGTGTAATAAAACTCTCGCCGCATCCTCGTCGTCGTCAACACCAACACTTTACGTCGTCAATCCGCGTTCGGGAGAAAAAAAAAAGCGGATTGAAAATGTTATAAAAAGAGTCGT
>Ga0115556_1001835_pt1 | contig 14427 bp, 6 predicted proteins | sample COGITO_mtgs_1104_5_FD_87282 | JGI IMG/M metagenome (GOLD analysis project Ga0115556, IMG submission 87282) | Pelagic marine microbial communities from North Sea - COGITO_mtgs_110414 | ecosystem: Environmental > Aquatic > Marine > Epipelagic | place: Germany:Helgoland, sampling site Kabeltonne... | reverse complement strand
ATATCGTCCCACTTCACGACCACGTCCCATAAAGAATCTCTCTGTTCATCACAAGGAGTCTTCCTCTTTCTCGTCTTTCTCGTCGTCGCTCTCGATGATCTTCCTTCGTCTTTTCCAGACGTCATGAAGATGCGTTTAGGTACTAAAAAGATACGAGTTTTTCTCTTCTTACACTGAGGAAAATTCGCCACAAAAATGGATACACGATGGAACTCCTCGTGATAAACGCGCCGCAAGGAAGAAGAGAAAGAAGATAAAGAGAGTTCGATGACGGAAGACACTCCTACCACCAAAAAAACGTCTGCATCTTCGGAATTCGATACATGCGAAAAGGAAGGAAAGCGCACAGTGATGACGATGATGAAAGAAAAGAAACAGAATTGGAGAAGTATTCAAGAAGGACTACTTCCACGTTTACTCGCTTTATCGAGGACGCGAGAGGACTTGAACAAGTGCAAAATGCTCGCCATGAGTTCAATTACGTGTAATACTACCATCGATGATTCAGAAAAGGAGACTGAAAAAGAGGAAGAGGAAGCTTTTAGGAAGAGGTTGATGAAACAATTCGTGTTGCTCTCGATGCAACAACAAGAAGAGGATGCGAAGTATTCGTCCGCGGAGGCAAAATTCATCGCAAAACTTCTAAAAGAGGAAAAGTACCTGTTTTGCTTGAATCGAGAGGAGATTTTGAGGTACGGGAAGGACAGAGTGGATTTAGGCCCCGTCGTTAATGTGGCAGAGGAGAAGAAGCAAAAGAAGAAATCGAACGACGATGATGGTGAAAATGTACAACAACAAGAGATGATTTACGCGAAGATGTTCGATGACGTGTTCCCAACGTCGACGTTGCGAATGATGCAAAAGCAGTTCGGTGACGTCCAGTCGCCGTTTTGGATGCAGCACGAGTATTTTAATCGTGAGAAGAAGAATTCACAAAGGCAGTTCTTTTCGTACGTGCACGATATCGTCGTCGGGGAGAACGAAGAAGAACGTACTAATAATTTTTCGAGCACGATGGATGTTGTCATCGAGTACGCGAAATGCGTCGCCGGTCGCGCGTTTCCGAGAGTTTTACGCGAGGCGACGAAAGCAGAGTGGTGGTGCCATAATCGAGCACACTGTGAAGGACACCAAATGCATTTTGACTCTGACGATGAAGGTATCAACGGATTGAGACATCCAATCTGTTCCGTGGTCGTGTTCATATCCGCCAACGGTGAGATGATGGAGGATGAAAGGAACAAGAATAATAAGCGACAAAGAACAACCACCTCGGAAAACCCAGCAGCGTTCGTTGGAGGACCGACCTTAGTGACGACGCAACGCGACGGCGATCAAAAGAATACCAACTTTAACGAAATCAACGGTTGGTTAGCGTATCCGAAAACCAATCGATGCGTCGTGTTTGACGGAGAGTTGTTACACGGAGTCGTTCCTGGACGAGGCTTGAACGCTTTCATTAATAACGATTCATATACCGACGAGAAGAGCACACCGTTACCGACGCGAACGACGCTGATGATTGCATTTTGGGATGATATTGAAGTTCGCGGATCGATTGGTTCCATCGGGAGCGCTCGAGCGTTTCCGACTTATCGACAAGTGAAGGACGAGAAGGCGCACTGGCGAAACTTATTCAATATTGAAGACAAAGAAGAAAGTGGGGTTATTCAAGACCGAACCGAAATAGAAAAACGCGCGTTGCGAGCACCTGAGATGTATCTCGTACCGGTCGAGAAGGTCTGGCATCCTCTGAATGATATCGCGAAAGAGATGATAACGTTGCCAAACTACGATAGGTGTTTCCAAGGATTCTAGAGAGACAGAGAGTTATTGCAGATGTAGTATTATTACCTGATAGTGTAGAGTTGTAGCTGTAGTGGTACCAAGTTGGTATAGTTGTAAGTAATACCTTCTTCAGGTGCGTGTATTTTAACGAGTTTGTTGCGTGCGCAGGTATTCGCTATTATTTTACGTCAACGCTAATCTCTTTCTACATTTTCTTCCTCTTCTTCCGCGTTCGTCGTCTTTAGAAACAAAACGTTCTTGGATAACTTTTCGCTCTCTCGTTCCAACGCGAAAGCATAGTACCATCGTAAAGCGTGATCTCTCGGCGGCGCGGCGATGATGCCGTCGCAGAACATTGCGTGCGCATCCGCAGCGTACGCACCGACGCCGTGGAATTCAGAAACGGAGCGGACGAATTTTCCTCCAGTTGGTGGCGCCGATGATGGCGGTGGAATTGTTGCTTCTTCTTCTTCCTCTTCTTCATCATCCCTTTCTCCGTTACCGTTGCCATCGTCGTCGTCATTCTCTGATCCAGTGGTGGTGTTATTATCCAACGCCAAGATTTGATCTTTGTCTCCTAATTTGCTTTCGCCTCCTAATCGTAACAAAGCGCTCTCTTTACCTCGTCTCGCTTCAACCACATCTTTCGATAACCTCACGAACGCTCTCGCACGTTTTCTGTGCAATCCAATCGTCGCTAAACATTTTTCAATCAATTCAATCCCACGCTCTGTTTCACCTAATTTCACCGCGTCTTCCGCCGTCGGCGCTAACGTAAACAACTCCCACAAGACGCGATCGACTTGCAATCGCGTCGTGCAGTTCAGCATCATGCACGCGGTCAAAAGTTTCCAGTCGTCTCTCCATAAGATTTCCTCGAGGAGACCGAACGGAGATCTTGGCGGGACGACGAAGTGTCTTTGTGAACCGCCGATAACAGAGGATTGTTGTCTCGTCGTAGGATTTTGAACGGCTTCTTCTTCTTCTTCTTCTTCCTTTCTGAGAAAGAACGCATCAATCGCATCCTCGTCGTCGAACTTACTCACCAACGGCGGTTCGCTTTCCAGTTTCAAAAGCTTCGACGAGTGATAGGAGTGTTTCATTTTCGTTTCGTTCAGTTGCGCCATGCGCAGTTTCTTCTCCTCGCTTTGATGAAAATCTTCTTCCTTTTCAAAGGCGGATGGTCCGTCGCCATTATTGGCGGCATAAAAAGTGGCTTCTTTGACTTTTCTTTCCTTCTTTATTGATTTCACCTTTTCAAAGGAACTTGGGTTTTTGTTCTCGCTCTCGTCGTCATACGCCAAGACTTTCGATTTTTCTTCTTCTTCCTTTTGCTCCTCTTTCTTATTCTCCTCCTTTCTGATGTTCACGATTTCATCAGCGACGACGACATCATCGTCTTCTTCTTCGTCCTCGTAAAAATAGCCATCGAACGCGTCTTGATGATGATTATGATGCGCGTCTTCTCTTCTTCTTCTTCTTCTTCTTCTTCCTCCTCTTCTCTCCAAATCTTCTCCGTCCGTATCGTACTCGCTCTCGCTGAACAACATTCTCCCCTCTTCGTCATCTGAATCGTCACCATCGTTATCGTAATCGATAACTTTCAACGTCACCACGTCTCCGCAACTCTCCACGAACCCTTTCCCGGGAGGCGCCAATTGCATGGGACTCCGTTCGTACCCTTCCGTTTCCGCTTCTAACCGTCTCAACTTGACCGGCGAAGACGCGTGCACTTGGTCGTCGGACGCCTTCCACAACGCGGCTCTCAAAATCTCCACGTCTTGTTCTAACCCGTGCTCTTTGACTCCGGGCAATCGTTTCCCGGACCCGCCGTGTGAAGATCGCGGGAAGGAGATGCCTTGCGGATTCGTTACCGGGGGTTGACTCTTTCCCACCGCTAACGCGGCTTGATGAGTAGTATTCGTATCACCGTCTTCTCCGGATATGGCTTTCAAAACATCCTCCGCGGTACCAAATATCTCCCCGCTTGGACTTTTAAACTCGACTTTCCACGGAAACGATTTATACCCAGATCCGAGGACGCTGTTTGAATTGTTCACCGCGTACGAGGAGAGTTGCGACGACGACTCTTTCCTCGGCGAAGGCGAAAATGAGGAATTCCTACCTCGTCGCTCCCTACTATTGGCGGTGCTATTACTAATAGACGTGCTATTATTCAAAGCTAACTCGGACGTCCACCCTTCCAACTTCTTCGCGCTCCCAAACTTCTCGCAACACGCGATTCTCAACACGAACAACTGCCTCGCCGGCTCGTACTCGCGATAGTAACACAAGTGCGGGCACAAATGGTGCGGCGACCGCCCGTTTCTCACAAACAACTCGCAACACGTACGAATCTCCTCGATCGATTTCGGAGGATTCTTTCGAAACTTTACAAACGCATCCGCATCTTCCCTCTTCCGTTTCTTTTCAAACCGGTCTCTCAGATCCGTCTCGTACCTCTCAAAGTCAACCGTCTTGTACGCCTCTCTGGCGCGCCTTCGGTACGACGTCAGTTTATCTCTCGCTTCTTTCACTCTCGGCGCGCGAGTCGAGCATCTGCACGACGCGTTCACGTGTAATCGGTGCAACTCTTCCAACGTGTCTTTCAGTAAACGTCCTAAACGCTTTCTCGCAGTCGCTTCTTCGTCTGCACCATCAAAGCCTTCTCTAAACCCTAACACATCTGCGCCTTCCTCTTCCTCTTCCTCAGAGCGATTAACCCGGCTTTTATGACGCCGCTTACGTCTCTCTTCCTTCTCTCGTTCGAAGAACTCTTTTTTCTCGAAAATAAGTCCTTCTGTGTGTTTTAAAATCCTCTCCAAACCGTTCTCGTGTTTCTCGTAATCCGCCTTGATTTTTGCCGCTTCCAGGAAGGATTGGAAATCGATTTCACATTTGTTGAAACATTCGATGAAGGACTTTGATGCGATACACGAGGCGTTTAAAGACGAAACAACATTGGCAGAAGGAGAATCGATGGTTTTCGCTGCTTCTGCTGCTAATACGTCTTCTCGAGCAGCAGCAGGAGAGAAGTATTTGGAAACTTTTGGCTTCATTCTCTTTATGAAGATTTTGAATTTTCAACCGAAAAGGCAAAAGAAGGCGAAGCGAATACCTACGAGATGACATTTTCCCGGCACTACACGTATGCATACAAATATATATAAAGAGTACAAACGGGCAGAGCTTTCGTGGTGTTAAAACGAGTGCGTTCTCTTTTCTGTTGTTATAATCTTATGAATCGCGTTCTATTCTACCACGGTATTGTACGAGCGACATTTCCCGCAGGCGTGGTAGACGAAGTGAAACTCCGCCATCGTCACTTCCGCGCAGTCGTTGCATTTGACCTTTTGCTGCTTTTGTTCTTTGGTTTCTTCTTTATCTTCTTTGTCTTCTTCTTCGGCTTTTTTCTTCTGCCTCTCGTCCGCTAAAATCGCGTCGAGCATTCGAAAGTAGACGGTGAAATCGCCCAGAGATTTGCGGCAGAGCGGACAGGTGTAGTAATGCCTCGTGTACGTTTCGAAGCAAGACGTGTGCATTAAATGTCCGCACGGTAACGTTTTCACCGGCGTCTCGGAATCGAACATGAAGTCTTTGCACACCGGGCATTCGCTCTCCATGCTCGAGCGTTTGCCGAGACACTCGTGCGGGCCCATGACTAAAGAGACGCACGAGTTGCATTTCATGCAGTGGAAGAAATCTTGGCCGAGACCTTTACCTTTTCGGCAGACGTTGCAAAACGGACAGTGGTAGATGTGTCTGCCGTCTTGTAAATCATCGAAGAGATTGCAGACTTTACAAAAGTATCTGGCCATTTCGACGTTGCACTTTTTGCAATTCTTGGCGACGGGTTGGATCAACGCGCACTTCATGCACTGCATTTCTTTCGTGTTGTATCGGTCCATGGCGTGGTCGGAGTTGTCGTCGTGGCAAAAACGACACGGGAAAGGGACGTTGCAACACGTTGGAACGATTTTACACTTTCGGTGGTAGTGTTTGCATCCGAGGCAGTTTTCGTGTTTGTAGTTGGTGGTGTTGTTGTTCCCGCCGCCGCCGCCGCTCTCTTTTGCTTTGTTTACCGTTTGCTTTTCGGCGTTTGTTTTAGACGAAGGAGGGCACGCGTAACAGACGATTGGTTGATCCGCGGTAGCGCCTTTCTTTTTATCACCCGAACCGCCGCCACCGCGAAGCGTGAAGTTTGGCACAGCTTTCAACGACGGTGAGATGTTCTTGTTCTCGTTGGTGTTGTTCGAGTCGTCCTCTTCGGCGGATGCCGACACCGCGCGCATCGCGTTGGTGTTGTTGTTATTCGTAGTGGTGGTGTTGTTGTTGTTCCCACTTTTGTTTCCTCCATCAACCATCATCATGGCATCCAGCTCCATCTTATCTTCGGTAATCTTTTGGTTCCCGGTAATCCATCGACTCGCTAACAAGTTTTGCATCAAATACGCTTTCCTACTCGGCGCGAGCGTATCGTCTCGATTCAAAATGTGTATCGCGCTTTCCAACTGACGTTGGTTCATTTTGAAAATATCCGACCAACCGGGTTTAAAAATACCGGTGTCCGTTTGGTTACTGTGCGACGCATCTTTGGACGTGTCATCGCCGCCCTCGGATTGGTTCTCGACTGATGTGGACGTGGAGAGCAACTTATCAGCGGATTGTGATTTGCGCAACGTGTCGAAATACTCGCTGACTTGCCTGACGCCGTGGCCGCCCAAAACGTGCGTGTTCGTCGCGGTAGTCGCGTCGGAAATCTCGTCCTCGTCCGGCTCACGACAATTATTATTGATTTGGTGTCGTTGTTCGTGTTGTTCTTGTCGACGCTTTTCTTCTTCGTCTTGCTTCTTCGCAGTCAAAGCGAACGACGACGGCTTCTTCTTCGCGTCGTCGATGTTGTCGTTGGTAGTGGCGGTGGCATCAATCTTCCTTCTCTTTTGCTCCTTCTCTTCTAAGTCCGCTTTCTCTGGAATCGTTAAAACCCCTCTTTTCTTTAAACCTAGCACTCTGACTGCTTCTGGGTCCTCTCCAGTCATCCAAGTATTCAGCCATTTCGCAAACCTCGTATTTTCTGTCGCCTGTTTCATATTCGCCATCATCACCAACGCCTCTTCGCTATCGAGCGACCGGCGAACCCAATCGAGCATGGCCCTCAAAACCTCCGCCCCAGTTTGGCCGATGATTAATCCAACCAACGTTTCTTGCTCTTCGATCGTGAAGTGTTCCTCGAACAACGGCCATAATTCGTCCTCTTCGTTTTTCACGTGCGTTTCCAAGGAGACTTTTAAAGCGACGCACGTCTCTTGGAGTTTCCTCACGATGGTGCCGCTATCGTCTTCTTCCACTTCTTCTACTTCTAATTCTTCGTTTTTTTCTTCTATATCGTCGCCTTTCCTATTCTTCTTTTTGTTTCTGATACTATTGCGCGTCGTCGTTTTATTCTTCTTCGTCCTCCTCTCTTCTTCCTTCAAAATCTCTCGATTGACGTGTTTCTTCAATTTTTCAATCAACGACAACATCTCCTCGAACAACTCCGACTCGTGCTCGTGGTCGAGAGTGTACGAGTGACTGACGTTCACTAAAGCTTTCTTCTTCTCTAACTGAGGAAAGACTACCTCGTCTTCCGATTTGGAGTGCGCCTCGTAGACGCCTTGTAAAAACACAAATCGTCCTTCGATTTCTCGAACGAGTTTGGCGTCGGAACTCGACGCGCCATCGGTCGGGAGTTGTAAAATCTCCGTCTCCATTCGATTCAACTCTACGCGTAAGGCATCGTGAAACTGAAAGATGTGATCGATTGGAAGCTTCTTGTTCTTTTTGTCTCGCTTTTGTCTCGAGGACAAAGAGGCGGATTTTTTGTGTCGGTTTCGTCTGTTTCGGTTGTTTGGAGGAGGAGGAGGAGGAGGTGTCGCCGCCGCCGTCTTGTTCTTGTTCATCATCATCATCATCTCTTCGCCACCGCCTTCTTTTTCAAACAACAGCGATAAAATCGGCGCTTTTTCTACCCGCTCTTTCATCCTCTCGTACTCTTCCTCGTCGTCGTTCGCTCGAACGTCTTCAATCATTTTCTTCAATTTCGATTTCAACGCCATCGCTTCCGCGCACGTTTTCACTTTTGGCGCTCTTAAATACATCTCTAAACTCTCCAAATACTCTCCACCTCTGTGCTCTTCCTCTCCCATCATCATCTCTCCAAACACCCACTCTAATATCCCAGTCACTTTCTCCGCGGGAAACTTTTCTAAAAACGACCACGTCATCTTCGCCTGCTCCTCTTCGGAGAAGTGTTTTTTCAACAGAGGTAAAACGTGCGCGCTTTCTTTCGCCAAGTGCGCTTTCAACATCGTTCTCGTCGCGTGTAATCCTCTCGCCGCTTTCGCTAAGACTAACTTTATCGACTCTCTCTTCCCGAAATCATTTTTGTTCCTCGTCTTCGCCAAAACGTCGACGTCGTTTCCGTCGTCGTCGTCTTTTCCTCCTTTTCTCTCACGACTCCCATCAGTATCATTCGTTTCTTTCCAAACTGTCTTCACCAGTCCTCCAACTTCCTCGAACAGCCACTCTTCGGCTTCGTGTTCTAATTCGTACGCTTTCGTCACGTTCGCCACTCGTAAGTTCAGTTCCGGAAAGACGGTCAAATCTTCGCACTTGGTGTGTTCGGAGTACAAATCGTCGAAGAAATTCCATCGCGCGTTTAAAACTTCAATCTTTTCGTGAAACGTCAGAGTCACATTTTCGTCGTCGTCTTTCTCGTGGTCTTTTTCGTCTTCGTATTCCATCCTGGAAATCTCCCAGGCGAGAGAACACAACTGGTCGAGTTCGAGCAAAAAGCTCTTCCGGAAGGATTCGTGGAACAAATGCGAGGGAAATTGATCGAGAAGAGGGTTGTTTAAGAGGGAAAGAGAACGCGGGGTGGAGTTGGCGGGTAACGCGACCGTCGCGGATGCGTTTTGAACTTCTTTATCGTCGTCGTCGTCCATCGTCGTCGTCGTCCTTTTTGTGTGGTTTCGATACAAAATTCTGAGGGAAAAGAGCCACACGCTTGTTTAGGGTTTTGAGGCGGTTATGCTGAGAACGAGAAGAGAGAAAGAAGAGCGTTTATAAAAGAGAGCGTTTGTCGCGTTACGTCTGCGTCTTACGTGCGCGTGTTATTTGTTATCTCTTTGTCTTCTTTCTCTTCACTCGTATATATATACTGAATATTACATTAATATTCTCAAAACGCCTTTTTTCCTGATCTCAAGTCAACGCTTATTTTCTCTCCTAAGAAGACAACTTCAAAAACGCCAACGCGTCCAACTCGACGCCTCGACTGTTGTTGGGCAACTTGGCGCAGAGTTTACTCACCGCAATTCTCGCGTTTCTTTTCAAATCGTCCAACTCTTTCTTCAGTTTCAAGTGCGTTAACTTGACCTCGTTGCGTTGTTTGCGGAGGAGGTCGTTTTCCGCCTTCAACGCGTTGAGGAGCGTTTCGTTGTTGGTGTTGTTGGTATCTTTTTTCGTCAATCCGGTATTGATGGAGGATTCAGAGGCGAAGGAGGAGGAGGAGGAGGAGGATAACGACGACGAAGGTGGCGTCGAGTTTGTGGGTTTTTCCGACGCTTTGTTCGAAGATGAGCTATTTTGCGTTGCAGATGGCGCTTGAATCGATTTCAAGTTACCGAACATGTACGCGCTGCCGCTAACGGTGGCGTTGACGTTATTGCTAGAGGACGATGAAGAGGCGTTCGTCACGTTACCGAGCGCGGAGGTTAACGCGGTTCTTTGCACTAACGGTTTTGGTGCGTGATTTGCGAGTCCTCCTCCCGTGTTTCCGCAGCCAACGGCAAGTTTACCACCACCACCCGATGATGATAATCCCCCTCCTAATCCGCTCGCTTTCTTCGCTCCTCGATTGACTTTATGCGCGACGGGGTTCTCCTTATCGCAATACACTTTCAACCCTTCCTTTTTACCGTTGCTGTTGTTCGTCTTTGATTTGTTGTTGTTGCTATTACCATTTGAAGTAGGAGGAGTAGAAGACGTCCTCGACGACGACGACGACGACGACGGCCCAGAATCCTGCTCCTTCATAAGTTTCGCGTAGTATCCATCCCCGTCCCACGCGTCTCGCAACTTCTCCCGTATGCTCTTCTTCGGCAACCCGTCGTCGTCGTCCGCTTCCTCCGGCGGTAACATCTGCTCGGCCAACTTCATCAAATCCGCGACGCGTTGGTGCACCTCCAACACCGCTTTGGAATTTTGACCGGATTGATAGTCAGAGGCTTTACTCCTCTTCTCATCTTCCTCCTCCATCACCCTATTAGTAGTATTAGTAGTATGAGTATTCGTCAACAACTTCATCTGTTGCTCTCGATGTGCTTTTTCCGGGTCGTACTTCTCGTACAGCGCGTTCGATTTGATATCGTTCCATTCGAGCAAATCACCCAACCTTTGCGGCTGATGCTTTTGACGTCGAGATTGTCGCAATTGCCGTTGTTGTTGGTTCTTCTCTTGGACCAAAACGTTCTGTTGTTCTTCATCTTCATCTTCGTCTTTATTCGACACGCAATCGCTTTTGCTCAAACTCGGTTCGGATTCCAAAAACTCCCCGGGCTGTTCCACGCTCACTTTGCTGAACGGAGACGACCCAGATCCGGACAAAGAGTCTCGTTTACTCCTCGTCGGTGGGAGTTGTTGCTCTTCTTCTTCTTCTCCTCCCTCTTTTCCGTCGTCTTTTGAGGACGACTTCTTGGAGATGGAAATCCGTCTCAGAGTGGATGGAATTGGTTTCAACGAAGATGATGATTTCTTTTCTTCTTCTACTTGTTGCTGCTTTAAGCGACTTCGCTTGATGTCGTTGGTAATATCCACGAGAGGCATTGTGTTTGTTGTGTTACGACGACTAATGCGATGAATCGATGCGTTTAATGTCGTTTAATGCGTCGTCTTCTCCGCGCATACAATGAGTGATTTTTTGCGTTTTTTGTTTCCCCTTAAGGTATACAATTTGTTTAGGGTTTTAGGCAAAATCTGAATCTGGCGCACAGCGAACACCTACGTAAAAAGAATACCTGATGAGAGAGAACTTGAAAGAAATTCGCGACGATTTCCTCGAAATTGGGTGTGGTGATGACCAATAAGAGCTCGGATATCAATTATTGGGTAATACCTTAAATAATTTCACAAATCTAATCTAATCTTCTTCTTTCTCCCAGTAGCCGTCGTTTTGCCACTCCTCGTAGGATTCGCTATTCGTACTATTACTAAAACTATTGCTACCACTACTTTTGCCCGCCATGTTCTGGTCCCACATTTGGTCGTAGTCCTCGTCTAAAATCTCGTCTTCGTTTGGGCCGGTGAGCATGTTCAAAATGGAAACCGGTAAATCGTAATACGAGTCGTACTCTTTCAAGCGGTAGAGCAACTCGGGGTACTCCGCCACCGTCCTTTCCGCGTCAATTTTAATCCCTTTGCTCACTTCCCCGCCTTCGTACGTGTCCGTGCAATTACACATCTGATTCAACTTTTCAATCGTTTTTTCTCTTTCTTCGTATACGGATTCGCACAACAACAAATCCGGCGTTTTTTCCACGATATCCACCACGTCGTGGCAATAATCCTCGCTGCAAAGCACGTCTTGAATCTCCAAAATCCGTTTCGACGCCTTACCAAAGTCAAACTTCTCGAGAATCGTCGGACATCTCTGCAAGACATTCAACACGGAAACGCCCGGTAACAGCGCGTTTAATTTTTGATCCATTGTGATGACTAACTCGCAGTCTCTCAACTTGGCGTATTCCGCTCCCAGTTTCATCATGTTCAACACGTCGAAATCTTTTATGTTCGGGAAAGAGGAGCGCCAAAATTCCACCAAAACTTTTGAACGTTTGTCGTTTTCGTATCCCAGGTAGTATTTCCTTTCCTTTTCCTTTTCTGCGTCGTCTTTAACGTCATCATTTGCATCGTCAATCTTCTCGCGAGCGATGGCGATGCCTTTTTCCTCAGCATTTTGATGCTTTGAGAAGATATTTTCCTCTCGATTCTTTCCCTCCTTTATTCCCTCCTCTGTTTCCTCGAGAGGAGACGAAAGAGGGTCAGACCTGTTCAAAGTCTTCGTATTCTTTGTCGTGCCTTGAACAAAATCGTCGTTTTTCGAAACATCGTCGTCAGTATCACCCCACGCTTCGTCCAACCGCCAATCGTCCCATCTTTCCAATTCAGAGGAAGAGGAGGAACAACGAAAGCTTTTTCCTCTGCGATGTATTCGTACTCTCGAGGAGAAGTCTCTGAACGAAGAACGACATCGACGAGAGGAGGGAAAACTACTCCTCCTGTGCGAGATGAAAGAGGGGGAAGAAATAAGCGCGAGAGAGACAAGGACTCTGTTACTACTGCTGAGCGTCATTTTAAAGTCTCTGTCTGTCTTTTCGAAAGTAACGTCTTTTCAAATTCAAACTTTTTTTTAGTAAAAATATCTACTAAAAAAAATAAGAATTGACCTAATATAATAATAAGCGCATCACAGTGAGCGCAGAAGACACACACACAAACACACAGACGAACGAAAGAGAGTATCGATGATGATGAATGTGCGGCGAAACGGAGCGACGAAGAGAGCGCAGCGGAAGAAAAGACGAATTTTGAGAGATTCTAGGTTGTGGGATTTGATCGTGAAGAACGACGATATTTGTTTCACACATGTGCTTCCGAGATTGAATGGAACTGATCTCAAATTCTTGGACAGAGTGAATGGTGAAACGAGAGCGTTGGTGAAGAGATCTTCTCGCAAGGGGGAGTTGAAAAAGGGGTTTAAAGTCAAAGAGATGTCCTCGATATCGACTTTGGAAGTTGCGTGGGAGCATAAATCGTTGTGGCCGAGATGGTGGGACGAAAGAGATTTCTGCTGGGAAGTTGCTCGAACGAATAAACTCGAGTTGCTCAAGTGGGCGCGAGAGGAGAAAAAGTGTGAGTGGGATAAATATACGATTAATGCGGCCGCAAGACAAGGTAATCTAGAAATGGTAAAGTATTGCGTGGCAAATGAGTGTTCTATCGATAGGGAAGCGTGTGCACGTGCTGCCCAAAACGGTCATCTCGAGTGCCTCAAATACTTACGCGAAGAAGTCAAAGCGCCTTGGGATGAGTATACTGCCACTTTGGCGGCTGCAAATGGTCATCTTCACATACTCGAATACCTTGTTGAGCGAAAGTATGATGAATATGGCGTAGTTTTCGGAGATGCGTGTAAGTATGCAGCCGAGAACGGCCACTTAGACTGTTTGCAGTACTTACACGAAACCGCCAAAGCGCCTTGGGACTCTGAGGCCGTACGAAAAGCGCACAAGAACGACCACCCCGACTGTTTACAATACCTCCTCGACAACGACTGTCCATTACCATCTGGTTGGTCTTACGAAGGTGGAAAACTATACACATTCGCTGATCGTTGAAAGAGGAAAAAGAGAAAAACACAAACTAAATAAAGCGCGTACAAGACTATACTACCAACCAGTATCTCTGGTCTGTTATTACATTTACTTACCCGAAGAGAAGGTCTTTTGAAACTGCTCGACGTCAAATTCTTCGTCGTATTGACTTTGCGCCCAGAGTTCGTCTAATCCGTTCAAGATTTGCTTCATCGGCGCCGATTGTTGTTGACATTGTTGTTGTTCGCCTCCTCCTTCTCCTTTACCTTGAGTTTGTTCTTTCTTTTCCGCTTCGAGTTTCGCTTTTTTACCTTTCTCCGCGGTGAACAACTCGAGCATGGCGCCTGTGTCCATGCTTTTCATGCTCGCGTTGTCGGCGTTGACCACGGCGTTGGCGACGTCGAGTTTGAAGCGCTGTAAACTCATCACTTTTTCTTCAATCGTGCCTCTCGTTAAGATGCGGTAGACGTTGACGGTTTTCTTTTGACCCAATCGGTGCGCGCGATCCATCGCTTGCAGATCCTTTTGCGGGTTCCAGTCGTGTTCGAGAAAGACGACGGTATCCGCGGTGGTGAGATTTAAGCCTAAACCTCCCACGTGGGTGGTTAAGAGTAACACGTCGATGGTTGGATCGGCGTTGAATTTTCTTGCGACGTTGAAGCGTTCGTGCGCGGGAACGGAACCGTCCAATCGAAGCCACGAGACGTCCTTCATGTGCGATTGAAACAGTTCGTCTTCGACCAAATCGAGGAGGGATTTTAATTGCGCAAACACGAGGACCCGGTGATTCCCTTTATTCGCAGCGGCATCATCCGCTCCTCCTCCTCCTCCTTCCTCGTCGTCGTTAAACGCGTCGCGGCCAATGCCGCAATCCAACAGAATTTGTTTCAACGCTTCAAACTTGGGACTCCAGTTCATGTCGTTATCACTTCCATCTGCGATGCGTTTGGCGACAGACTTTGCGCTCGATTTCTCGTTCAAAGATCCGTCGACTAATCTAGGATGCGAACACAACTTTCGCAAATATTGCAACGCTTGGAATACGTGCACGCTGCCGCCATTGCCGCCACTGTTGTCCGCTCCGCCTGCTCCAGAACTCAACGCTTTACTGACATCCTCCTTCGCCCCGCTCGTTTCAAACGTATCGTACAAACGCCTTTGCGCGGCGGTTAAATCGACAAACACGTCTTGGATAATCTTCGGCGGTAAATCTTTCAGCACTTGATCT